>Ga0164296_1001075_pt1 | contig 30423 bp, 22 predicted proteins | sample GEODES057metaG_FD_113533 | JGI IMG/M metagenome (GOLD analysis project Ga0164296, IMG submission 113533) | Dystrophic lake water microbial communities from Trout Bog Lake, Wisconsin, USA - GEODES057 metaG | ecosystem: Environmental > Aquatic > Freshwater > Lake | place: USA: Trout Bog Lake...
TAGCGTCTCCCACGCAGATCCTTTCTCATTTCTGTCTCAACTACTTCCAATGCGGATATTTTCATCCACTCATACTATCAAAGGTTTTTAATTTGTATATTAGGCACCCTGCCGGACGCTTACGATAATGCCAACTATAAGCATGAACTACTGATAAGTTTAGTAATAACTTATCCTACAGTCTATTTAATATCATACTATTCATTGACTGTATTATATATGATAAAGCTTTTATCTCATTTTGAAAATGCACCTAGACTTTCAATCGTTTTGTAGGACGAATAGAAACACTAGATATTAATATTTTAATACTTTAATTATTTGCATTAATTAACAGATCTATAAAGCACTCACTATAGATCTTATTTTATATTTCTTATATCAGTCCTTAGTTACATCATTAAATGAAATAAAACCTATTACATGAGATTTTAATATCATTTTTAATCTACAAGAAATAAACTTACCACGTACCTTATATTTAATTACTATTTTTTACGTCTCTAGCAGATTTAACCCAAACTCCACTTAATAAATACAAATTTATATATATATATATATATTTAAATTTGTATACTCCTACTAACATAACTTTATATTTACTATTTTAATTTAGATAGATTTATATACACAAAAAAAAGAACGGTCTTTCGACCGTTCTTTGTGGCGTAATTATAGATCAACAATCAAAAATTATGGACTTGGAGGTAAGTAAGTAGGTGTAGCAACAGCAGCAGGTAATCCATTAATATATGGTACAATAGAACCATTATTAAAATCGATAATATTACTTAATGCGCTTAAGTTGACAACACCAGGTGCTGTTATTAATAAAGCACCGCCTGCTAAGAATTTAGTATCGTTAGTAATTGTTACATTACCACCTGAGACTAAACTTAATGTTGTATATATGCTTCCACCTACACCTGATGTAGATATATTACCTGTAGCTGTAATAAAAGCTGTCAAATCATTACTACCAGGAAGTAAGACAAGATTACCCTTGTTATAGATAGTAACATTTCCTGCACTAGTAAGTAATCCACCGAATGTATTATTGTTACTAGATAATGTTACTGTAGATAATGAAGGATTAGCTGTAACACTTAATACACCTGTAACACTTAATCCTGTACTGCTACCTTGATCTGAGATAGTAGCACCAGATATCATATCAGTGATAGATAAATTACCACCAACCTTAGTACCAGCAGCAATGAGAGCTGTTAATGAATTTTGTGTAATATTTGCATTACCTAATGCTGTAATACTAATGGTACCATTACTTCCTGATAATACATCTGAATAATTAGTAAGAGCAATATTGTTAGCATTTAATACCGAATTACCTGATACTGTAATAGCAGCATTAGAAGTAGGAGTTAAAATATCACCATAAGTACTTGTAGCGTTAAAATTATTGGCTACTACTGAATTATATGTAGAAGTTGCAGATTCAGTAATTTTAACGTTACCAGATGAAGTAGCAGTAGCTGTAATAGCTCCAAAATTGTTACCACCGTTGGTTAGAGTAATACCATTTGTACCTTTTGAGTTAAGTGTAGTATTACCCCAAACATAAACTGAAGTACCAGACTTCTGAGAAATATTACCTGATGTAGAACTAACATAAAGTTGTACATCTGTTGTATTAGGAGTTTGTCCGTTACCTGGAAATACTGTGATATTACCTAAAGTTATATCAGCTGAGTTAACCAATGAACTATTTCCCGATGCAGATATACTAATTACGTTAGCAGGATTTGCATTGATGGTATTTGGATTAGCTAAAACAACACCATTGTTACCTGTTGATGAAGCAATAAAGCTGATTGGAGAATTTACAGAAGTAGAAGTAATATTATTTGTTACACCAGCTGCTTCAGAAATATTACCAGTTAAGCTCTGAATAGTATTTTGACCGGAAGCACCATTATAAATCGTAACAGCTCCAAGTAAAACTGAACCGTTTGATGTATAATTGATTGAACCGTTTGATGTTAAGTTAACTTGGCCACCGATATTATTAAGAGGAGATGTAACTGAAATAGTCTTACCAACAAAGCTGGTAATTACTGAACTATTAATAGTTACGCCTGTGGTTCCTGCATCAGATATACCACCCGCAACAGTAACACCACCAGTTTGTGTATTACCTGTTGAGAATGTGATATTTCCAGCACCTAATAAGGATATACCATTACCTAAAATAACGTTACCACCTGAAGTAGCATTTGCAGTAACAGTTACTGAAGCGGTAGAAGCAGGTAGTGATGTTAAATTGCTAATAGTTATACCAGCATTGCTTGTAATTTTTGATGCATAAGTAGCATTTCCTAATGAATAAGATAATGAACCTAAACCACCAGATCCGGATGCTGACGCAACAATGCCACCAGTGTTTGTCGTTAAAGATCCAGTTGTTGTAGGATCATTAGTAGTATTGTAATTTAATAAACCTGCTGTAGTAGTAGCATTTACTAAACCAACACTACCACCTACACCTGTATATGTTAAATTACCAGTATTTGCTGCTAAAGTTAGTGTATTTAAATACTGATTCGTGGCATTAACATTTGCTGTTATATTCGAATTAACAGTTACAGCATTCGCATTAATAACGTTTATATTAGCGATAGTTGAAGGATTTAATGTACCTACTGAAATACTATTAGGTAGTGTTGTTGTTGTTGAAGTAATAACACCATTATTTGCTACAGTAGTGGTGCTAATTTGAGCTGAATTCAAGTTAGCAGTTGTAGCACTTACTGTACCTGCAGAATTGATAATACCATTAGCATTAACAGTTAATGTTGATGCTGAAACAGTACCTAAATTAGTTACTCCGTTTTCATCAATATTAACATTTTGTGGTGATGAACCTGTCGATATCGAGACTGTTCCAAAATTGTTGTTACCAGCATATACACCTAACGCGACAGACGCATTGTTTGTAGTAATGTTTACACCACCATAGAGGTTGGCATTCGTAGCAAGTGTAGAAACTGTAGCTGGAGTATTCGAATTAGCAGTATTGATTGAAGTAGTACCCCCTACAAATACTGTACCAGTTGATGTACTACCTATTACTACAGCAGCATTTGAAGTAATGGCTAAATTACCAGATACATTCGTACCTGAAGCAATATTTGATGTAGAACCTAGATTGATTGTAGCACCATTAGATCCACCTATAGCTGTAATATTAGGTAGGTTATTAACAGCACCTACTAATGAAATAGTCGGAGCAGTTAGTGAAGCTGTTGCTGATCCAGCGTTGCTTGCATTACTAATGCCGTAACCATTGTTTTCAGTAATTGAATTACCTGCGACAATTGTTAAACCGTTAGTAGTAATTTGTGAACCCATAGCTAAGTTAACATTTCCTGTTGTAGCTGTAAGAGTGACCTTCGGGCTGGTTACAAAAATGTTATTTGTATTAAGAACATTAACATTTCCTGTTGTAGATGTAATTGAAAGCGTACCTACATTGAGTGAAACGTTAGCAATTGAATTCGTGTTTAGATCATTAGCACCACTTAAAGTGATAGAATTCTTACTGTATGCAGTTACATCAACGTTGTTTGTTGTAAGTGCTTGTCCTGCTGTTAGTGATATAACTGGAGCAATGATCGCTGTATTTAAAGTTAAGTTACCAGTACTTGTTACTGAAACATTAGTATAAGATGAAGATGTCTGATTACCTGTTTTTATCGATTGTACAAATAAATCAGTTAATGCTGTTACAGTTACGTTATTTGTAACAATTGCAGTATTTTCAGTAATTGTTAGAGCGTTATTTGTTACATTACCTAATACACTGATTCCTGTGAGAGTTACATAGCCGTTATTAGTAGTTACGCTAACAGGTCCGCCAAATATTGAATTCGCACCTGAAGTTTTAATATCACCTGTATCTGCCGTATTAGCCGTACCGACACCTGTCATTACAGTTAAACCAGCATTCACTGATTGATAGTTCGTTAATGTAACGTCACCGTTTGATGTAGTAAATACATCAGTTGAACCAGAAACCTGGGAATTGTTAGTAAAATTGGTTACAGTAATACTCGATTTAGCATTATTGTTTCCAGCTTTATCTGTTGCTGAAATATAACCATTGTTAATAGTAATACTGGAAAGCGCTATAGATCCGTTGTTTGTAGTAGCTGTAATGATACCGGCGTTAGCTAGGGAGCTTAAAGTCACACCAGTTAAAGTAATAGTTCCTTTAGCTGAAGCTGTAGCAGTAAGTGAACCATTAATAGTAACATTATTAACAATAACATTAGCAGCTGTATTTGCATATGCCGATGCAGTTAATGCATTGTTTGCTGTACTTACTGTTAATGTTTGCGTAGCAGGACCTGCTAGTAATGTATTATACACAGTAGATCCAGAGTTTGAAGTAACTAGATCTGTTGTACCATTTACCGTAGAAACAGCACCTGATAAACTACCTAATACAGCTGTAGATTGTGCTGAATTTAATGTTAAGTTTCCTGAAACTAGTGCATTAGATACTGTAATTCCGTTTTGAGCCCATACATTTAAATTACCTGTAGCGGTAACCTGGGATAGTGTACGTCCAGCACCTGATGGATTATAATCTGATAATGTAATATCAGCACCTGTAATAGAAGTAGAACCACCAATTAAGTCACCATTTACTGTAACTGAACCTGCGCCAGCAGAAATGACTGTATTACCATTAACATTTAGGCGATTGATTGCAGCACCAGTTGAAATGTTATTATTAGCTGTTAAAGTTGCTGATCCGCTAACATTAACGTTACCGTTTAAACCGATCGTTCCAGAACCAGAATTAATCACTAAATTTCCTGCGGAGGTAATTCCTGTAGTAGTAAAATTTGAGTTAGCTGTAACTGTTACATTACCACCGACTAATCCACCAGATGTACCATAACCCTGACTGATAACTAGTCCATTAGCAGTAACTGCTGTATATGAGTTCAAACCAATAATGTTTAAACTTCCTGTTGTAGTCAAACTATCAATATTTATACCAGTTGGTGTAATTCCTAGTGAGCCTTGACCATTGCTCGTAACATTACCAGTTAAGCCTGTAACACTAACACCGTTGTAATTTGAAGCTAAACCAATTGTACCACTTGGTGATACTAAATTTATATTGGCTCCAGATTGTATGTAAACAATACCACTACCAGCTGTAGCACTTTGAGCTACATTATTAAATACTCCTAAAGTACCATTAGCATAGAAATATGAAGGAGCACTTACATCATTTACTGTAGATAAATAAAATCCATTAACATTGATACTTGCTCCATTACCAACGACAATACCGTTAGGATTTAAGAAGTATACGTTACCATTTGAATTGATGTGACCTGTCAAAAATGTCGCACCACTACCTGTAATATTATTAAGTACAGCTCCACCGCTTGGTAAAGTGAATGTAATCGTGTCAGTTGGAACTAAGACATTCGTAGTTGAAGGATCAGAAAATGATCCCCAGTTTAAAACAGTATTTTGAGTACCAGTTGTGATTGTCAGCGCTTCAGTTAGTGAGCTGGAATTAGTTACTGTCGCACTAGCTGTACCAGCAGCTACAGTTAAATTACCTGCTGTAGTAGATGGCAGCACAGCCAAAGCTGACTGAGGTGATCCTAATAAAAGCATCGCCACTGCCATTGATGTAGCAATCAGCTTGTTCTGCCAAGATAAGCTATGTGTCTTGTTTGTCTTCATTTTTATTCTAAGAGGGTACTGATATGTTGATCTGTAAATTACGTATTTTGCCTAAGATTAAGAAATTTATTATTACCATTTATTTTTAGTGCAAGAAGAAAATGCTAAATTTCTATAACTTGTTAACTCTTAGCTATAATTGCAATAGTTACGAATTGAACAAATCATGCACTTTGGTTTCTATGCTATATAGATCCAAAGGGTCATCCGACCTTTATTAGTATTATCCTTCAACATTTTATGTCAAAGTTTCATTCACATTTTCTCAAATATATTGTTCTAGGATTACTATTTTCTACTTCATTTAATTCACAAATACTTGGTAATGAACAAAATAACACTATTTCTAAGCAAAATGGTTATCTAAACCGTATCATTTTAGCCAATAGTGAAGATAAGCTGTCGAATTTAACTTTTTCTAATAATCCTGGTAAAATTCTCATACTTGATATCCCTGAACTAAATGATGATCACTTTGCAACTATGCTGAAAAGTTTTTGGGGTAAAAAGCTAGATACCTCACTTTTATCTGATTTAGTACAGGCAATTAAGACATTTCTAGCTACTAAAGGAATAAATAACGTTTACATTGATTACAATCATAACCAAATCAACAACAACGACTTGAAGTTATATTTAGTAATTAATCCAATCATATTAAATTCACTCTATTTATCACCACCTGCTTATACCGACCCCAAAGACACGTCTCATTTCAATTACGGTGATATTTACATAACTAACTTACCTAACTACCTCTTAAACAGTAAATTAAAGAATTATGTAGGTGGTTATTTTGGTAAACCAATTACTCCCGAGACACTTAATAGCCTCATTTTTAGCATTTCTAAGTACATACAATTACAAAGTAGCTATCTAGCTGCAGCCCAGGTTCCGAAACAGGATTTAAAAAACGGATTATTAAAACTTAATTTAATCGTAGGCGATTATCCACTTCAAAGACTGGTTATATTAGGCAATGGCGATAAAGATTCTAAAACTCCTATAAACCCCAAAGCAGGCTCCGTTCAGGCATTAAACAACAGTACGTACAATACCCAAGAATTTAAAAAATTCATAACCCATTACATTGATCAGCCAATTTCTGTTGAGCTCGTAGATAAGCTTAAAAGCGATCTAATCGCGTATGGAAAAAATCATGACAAATTGATAATCGATGCAACTCAGACTTATATTGATTTCAATTCCGGCGAAATTAAAATTGTCGTCGTTGTAGGCAAATATTCACAACTTCACATTAAAGGAAATCGCTGGTTTAGTGATGAACTAATAATCAGACAGCTTGGCGTAAAAGCAGGCGATGAAATCAATCTAAGTGAATTAGATAATGCTGTTGCATGGGCTAATCGTAATCCATTCATGCAAGTACAAGTTGCTCTAGATACACTTAACAAACCCACTGGACTAGCGGATTTAGATCTAAGCGTTAATGAAGTACGACCTATTCGAGTTTCAGCATCATACAGTAATGCAATTAACAATGCGCTGGGAAGTAGCAGCTACAGCACTGCAGTTCAAATTGGGAATTTCTTAAACACAGGACAGGAGATTAATCTTCAGTATTCGACAAATAACACCCCTAAATACTATCAATCTTATTCCTTCGATTATAAAGTTCCCTTACTGTGGCATGACTATTTGCGTTTAGATGTAGCCTATTCTCTAGCGTACCCACAATCAATTTTAGGGTATGTCGGTTTAAATCAAAAAGCGAAAAATACCGTACTTGATCTAAAGTACATAAAAACTTTTACCAAAGGAAATTGGACCTACGAGTTATCTACTGGCATAGATTATAAACAGGTTAATACCAATTTAGAATTTGGTCTATTTACAGAACCTATGTCAGTTTATGACATAGCTGAAATCGTGCCTGGCCTTACAGTCATCAAAAAAGATACATTAGGCTCATGGACTACGGGACTTAGCTTATACTTGAGCCCTGGAGGATTTAATAATCGTAATTCTGAAAAATCGTTCCGAGTAACTCCTGTTGGCGGAATCACAGGAGATAGCTCACGCTACCTTTATAACCGATTTGTATTTGAGCGGGATACCCTTTTACCACTCAACTTCGTTTCAGTTTCACGTTTAACCTTTCAAAGCTCTACAACAAATTTACAAGGAAGTGAGCAATTGCTCATAGGAGGAGGAGCTTCAGTAAGAGGCTACTCACAAAGTTACACCGGAGATCAAGGCATTATCTTTAATGAAGAAATTAGAAGTCCCTATTTCCAAAACCATATTCCTTTTACAAATTCGAAAAATAAATCCGTAAATACCCAATTTGTAGCGTTTTATGATTACGGACGAATTGCTTACAAACACCCAACACTCGCCCAAATTGGTCTACCTACACTCATGGGAACTGGTATAGGCATTCGTAGTAGCATCCTTGGTTATTTCAATATGGGTTCGGATATTAGTTGGCCGCTAAGAAATGGATTCTATACTGACCCACACCCGACTAAAGGGACATTTTGGATCACTTTAGCTTATTAATAGTCCCTTGAAGCACATCCACATAGGCCATCATTTTTTTGGCTCAGGAAATCTAGGTGATGATTTCATGCTAGCAGGCTTTCTTTTAGGATTAAAAAATAACCACTACAAACTGACGTGTTGCGTTCCTTATGATCTGAATCCTCTAAAAACAAGATTCCCGCAAATAACTTGGCTGCCATATGACAAAATGTCTCGTTTAGCAGCTATAGCTGAATCAGACGTTTGGCTAGGATTAGGTGGGTCACCATTTCAGATCAATGCTTCGAACTGGTTTGTTAACCACCTCAAAGAAGAAACCGAGTTTTGCTCAAAGTTTAACAAACCTATGTTCTATCTGGGGATTGGTGGACAGGACAAGGAGGCTTACACACATCCAGATATAGAACATGTCATTCACTCCGCTAAAGCCATTTGGACGCGAGATCAGCTAACCTACGAATACCTCAAAAAACAAAGTATACCGACCACTGCGTTGCAATGCGGCTCCGATTTAAGCCATCTCTATTTTAAAAACACCACTTATAGTGGCAAAAAAAGCAATAACCTCGGGATCTGCCTTAACTTTGACTACATAAAATGGCCTAACTTTACGTCCGTGATAAACGAATTGTCTCAAAGCAGTGAGTTCAGTTCGCGTAACTGGTTAGTCCAGGAATCTAGACCCCTTCCTGAAGCCGAGCACACGCTATACGAAACACTAAGCCCGAGTGAAAGAAACAACTGGGAATTCACACCCCTATATGCAGATAGACCAGTACCCTTTTTATCTACACAGCCGCACTGGTCTATACCTGAGTATTTACTGAGCTCTCGTTTTCACGCGGCAATTGCTAACGCTTGGGGAGGCTCAAAAGTCGTAATCCTGGAAATTAACCTTAAATTAAGGAGTATTGCAGAAGCACTCAGACTCCCCTGTTTGAGTTTATCCACTTCCAACTCCAAAATAGTTAAAACCCTCCTTGAAGCAGAACCTACACCCAAAGATCTTCTCTTAAGTCATGCTCATTTAGCAGAGCAAAGTGTTACTGAATTCATATCCAGTATTTAACTCAAATAAGCAGATAGTCCTCAAAACTTTTGGTGTGATTATCACCAAGAACTAAAATAATAGTACTAGTAGCCTAAGAACAACTTAGGTATAGTATTAATTATGAAACGTGTTTTTATCACTGGCGCCGCTGGATTTATCGGTTCATCCCTTGTTGATCGACTATTAAGTAAGTCAATAGAAGTCGTTGGCTGGGATAATTTTAGCACAGGCCAGCGCCGTTTCTTAGAATCTGCACTAAAACACCCTAATTTTACTTTGATCGAAGGCGATAATTTAGATCTGCCAGCACTCACCCAGGCAATGAAAGGCTGTGATTTTATTTTCCATTTAGCCGCAAACGCGGATGTACGATTTGGAACTAATCATCCAAGAAAGGATTTAGAGCAAAACACAATAGCAACCTTCAACATCCTTGAAGCTGCTCGCACAAATAAAATCCTTAGCATCGCTTTTTCATCCACGGGCTCGGTTTACGGTGAAGCCAAAGTCATACCTACTCCTGAAGATGCTCCGTTTCCAATTCAGACGTCACTTTATGGTGCCTCTAAGATTACAGGTGAAGGATTAATCAGTGCTTACGGTGAAGGGTTTGGCATGCATTGTTATATATTCCGGTTTGTTTCCATTTTAGGAGAACGCTACACACACGGCCACATATTCGATTTTTATAAACAACTTTTAGAAAATCCCTCTCAATTAAAAATCCTTGGAGATGGCACCCAGAAAAAGAGCTATCTATACATCCAAGACTGCTTAGATGCCATGCTGCACGTCACCACTTCTGCACGAACTGAACAGACCCCACATACGCAAATTTTCAATCTAGGAACGCCGGAATATGTAGAAGTGAACACAAGTGTTGCAACAATCTGCAAAGCACTAAACCTCACACCCCAATTGATTTACTCCGGTGGCAAACGTGGTTGGATCGGCGACAATCCCTTCATCTTTTTGGATACTAAAAAAGTAACCAGTACAGGGTGGACCCCTCGATGTGATATTAAAACCGGTATCATTAAAACTTTAACATGGCTTCAAAAAAACCCTTGGGTTTATGACGCGAGAAGCCACTAGCATTAAAATTAATGAAAATTTTAGTCACTGGATCTAGCAGCGGTATAGGCCATGCACTTACGTTAGCTCTGCTAGAAGCAGGCCACAGCGTGTGGGGACTAGCACGCAGTAAACAAAATCACTTAGATTCTAATTTTACTTCAAGTATTTGTGATGTTGCTGACTGGAATTCTATTGAATCAGCTGCTCAAACAATCGCAAAAACCTGGGGCAAAGTGGATGCATTAATCTTGGCTGCAGGAATTCAAGGTGAAATCGCCCCTGGTGTGAAAGCAGATCCACAAGCGTGGTCAACTACCGTAAGAAAAAACTTAGAAGGTACGTATTTTCCAATACGTGCATTTACTGCTTTATTAAACACCCAGGGAAACAGACCCAAAGTAGTATGCTTCTCGGGCGGAGGAGCAACCAAAGCTCGGGTTAATTTCTCTGCCTATGCTTGTGCAAAAACAGCGATTGTACGCTTAGTTGAAACCCTAGCAGAAGAAAATCCTTCTTTTGACATCAACTGTATAGCTCCAGGGGCAATTAATACTCGCCTCACTGATGAAGTCATTCAGAAAGGTCCAAGCATTTGCGGAGTCAAAGAATATGAGGAGGCGGTAAAACAAAAAGCCTCTGGTGGCCAATCAATCGAAAAAGCAATAGCTCTTATCAAGTGGTTACTTTCTGAAAATAGTAATGGAATTTCTGGTAAATTGATCAGTGCTCAATGGGATACGTGGGAAAAATTCCCAGATTCAAAAGCACTGCTTCAAACGAGCGATATTTTTACCTTAAGGCGTATAGTTCCTGAAGACCGATTAAAAAGCCGTTAAGCCTTTTCACTTTCACTAGGCCTATGCTTAAAAACCCAAAAGTTGAGGACTAGAAAAGTAACGAGAGTTGCAGGCGGCTGAGAGAGCGCCTGGGACCATAATAAATTAAACCCATAAACAAGATTTAAAATTTTAAACGTACTAAAACTAATCCCATATGATGCGGCTGCGGTGAGTAGATATTCTATCAATTGACGTAGATTATCTGTCCTGTGACTTTTAAGCGCCCAAAACCGATTTAAGGTATAATGGGTTGCCATAGATACGAGAAAAGACCCGCTGAATGCATAATTAGGGGCCATTAACCATTTAAATAAATTAAACGTGGCTACACCTACCAAATAACACGTTCCTCCAACGATAAAAAACTTAATAAATCTAAGTATCGTTTGACGGTCCATAGGTATACGTTTGAACATAGGCACATATAAGCAATGAAGGCTTCCGAAGAATCGCAATTCCAATTTATACAAGTCGGCTGTGGCTTAATAGGTCGCAAACGAGCAGCTGCACTCGCTGGAATCCCTACAGCAAAACTTAAATATGTATGCGATCTCGATCTTAGTCGTGCCCAAGCATTAGCTTCAGGCACACCTGAGTGTATTGCGACAGATTTTGATACAGCACTAGCAGATTCCAAAACGCAGGTTGTTTTAATTTCTACCCTAAATGGCTCCTTAGTTCCTTTAGCTAAAAAAGCCGTACGCGCTGGAAAGCACGTACTAATAGAAAAACCCGGTGCTATTCATTCAAACGAGCTAAAAGAATTACTAGTAGAGGCAGAGAAAAATCACGTAAGGGTCCGCATTAGCTACAACCACCGCTATCATCCAGCGCTTCAAAAGGCACGTGAGTTATATAATCAAGGTGCCCTAGGACCTCTCATGTTCATACGCGGGAGATACGGCCACGGAGGTCGTATCGGCTACGACAAAGAATGGCGCGCTGATCCAGCTTTATCAGGAGGAGGCGAATTAATTGATCAGGGCGTCCATTTGATCGATTTATCCCAGTGGTTCATGGGAGACTTTACTACCGTTGAAGGTCACGCGAGCACCTACTTTTGGAACATGAAAGTAGATGATAATGCTTTCTTAAGTTTAAGGACTTCCACAGGTCTTACTGCATGGCTTCAAGTAAGCTGCACAGAATGGAAAAATATGTTCTCCTTTGAGATTTACGGAAGGGATGCAAAACTTTCTATAGAAGGACTAGGTGGAAGCTACGGACCAGAGAAACTCACTTACTATAAAATGCTTCCCCAAATGGGCCCACCCGAAACCTATGTATATGAATTTACTTCCGGCGATGAATCTTGGAAACTCGAAATGCTCCAGTTTATAGAAGACATTAAACAGAATCGGGAACCATCACCTGGACTTAAGGAAGGCATCAAAACTCTCGAAATTGTAGAAAAAATCTACAAGATAAGTGGCTACCCAAAATCATGATTATTACACGCTCCCCACTCCGTGTCTCCCTAGGTGGAGGTGGAACCGACTTGGCATCCTATTATTCGGAACATGGAGGTTTTCTCGTTGCAGCTGCTATTGATAAATACGTCTACCTCACCCACCACAAAACCTTCCAAAAAGAAATCATTGTTAAATACTCGAAACTAGAACGTGTAAATTCAGTCGATGAAATTGAGCATCCCATCTTTCGAGAAGCGCTTAAACTTACAGGCGTCACGGACCCACACACTGAACTAACATCCATGGCGGATATTCCTGGAGGTACAGGACTAGGATCTTCAGGAAGTTTTACAACCGCACTTCTCAAAGCACTACATACTTACAACAAGCACCCCATCTCTCCTGCAGCTCTTGCAGAACAAGCCTGCGATATTGAAATTGGCAAACTCGGAGAACCCATTGGAAAGCAAGATCAGTATATAGCAGCTATAGGGGGTATTACTGCCTTTACGTTCCACAAAGATGGCCGTGTGGATTATCGTCCTGTAAAACTATCCGAAGAGACGCACTACAATTTAGAGGATAACTTACTTCTTTTCTTTACAGGCTATTCCCGTAGCGCTTCAGGCATTCTAAAAGATCAAAATGATCGTTCAAAAAAGAACGATACATCAATGCTTGATAATTTGCATTTTACAAAAGAGCTGGGCTACAAATCACTCGAGTGTCTTGAAACAGGAAATCTAGAAGAATTCGCTCGTCTTATGGATGTACACTGGCAACGCAAGAAGGCCCGTAGCTCAGGTATGAGCAACGCCCATATCAATGACTGGTATGACTATGCTATGCAAAATGGAGCACTTGGCGGAAAATTAATCGGTGCTGGAGGCGGAGGTTTTCTCATGTTTTATGCTGCTGATAAATTAAAGCTCCGTAAAGCAATGCGTGAAAAAGGACTGCAGGAAGTGCGTTTCCGTTTTGATTTTGAAGGTACAAAGGTAATAGCACAAAACTAAGATGCCAGTATCCTATGATCCGAAGTCTAATCTTCCCGTTGCACTCTTAGCGGGTGGTTTAGCAACGAGACTGCGTCCAATCACTGAGAAGATTCCCAAACTATTAGTAGAAGTAGCGGGAGAGCCATTTTTCAGCCACCAGATACGCCTTCTAAAAGCGGCTGGACTTACCCGTATCGTACTTTGCGTTGGATATCTCGGAGAACAAATCACAGAGCTTTACGGAGATGGATCTACGTACGGATTAGAGATCAAATATTCCTTTGATGGGCCAAAACTCTTAGGAACTGGAGGCGCCCTTATTCAGGCACTTCCACTATTAGGCGAAGCCTTTTACGTTCTCTACGGTGATAGCTACCTACCAATCGACTATAGAGCTATTGGTTCGCATTTCGTATCATCTGAAAAAAAAGGCTTAATGACTGTCTACAAAAATGAAGGCCTATACGACGCGAGTAACGTATGGTTCGAATCAGGTAGAATTAAACGTTACGATAAAAAAGTAAAACTACCTGAAATGAAATATATTGATTACGGATTAGGCCTATTTAAGGCCTCTGCTTTTGATACCTTTAGTCGTACAGAACCAGTAGATCTGGCTGAAGTTCAAAAAAAACTCGTCTCAGAAAATGAGCTTTGCGGCTACGAAATGCATGAAAGGTTTTATGAAATAGGATCCCCAGAGGGATTAAGGGAATTAAATACTCTTCTCAAAAGTAGACACTAACTGCTTCGTTTATCGAACCCCAAGCCTTTTAAGTTAACGGCTCGACCAAGCTATAATTTTGATACACTATTATTAAAAAGATAAATACCATGTCTTACTCGCTACAACACCTGAAAGAAACTACAGAAATTGTCGCAGCTCTTGATCATACAGCCTGTGAAGCCTGCGTCAAAGAACTACGTGCTGCGCGGGACCGTGGTGGTCGTTTATTTATTTTAGGTGTAGGTGGCAGTGCTGCTAACGCATCCCATGCAGTAAATGATTTTAGAAAAATTGGAGGCCTAGAAGCGTATGCTCCTACCGATAACGTTTCAGAGCTGACCGCACGCACTAACGATGAGGGCTGGGCCAGCGTTTTTGTAGAATGGCTACGTGGAAGTAAATTAAACGCGAAAGACCTCATTTTCGTTCTTTCTGTTGGCGGTGGTAACCTTGAAAAGAACGTTTCTCCTAATTTAGTTTCTGCACTTCAACTCGCAAAACAAGTGGGTGCACGCATTATTGGAATTGTTGGTAAAGATGGTGGCTACACAGCAAAAGTAGCAGATGCATGCGTTATTGTTCCTACCGTAAACTCTAACAATATCACGCCGCACTCAGAGGCATTCCAAGCTGTAATCTGGCATCTCTTTGTTTCCCATCCTGATTTAAAAATGAATCAAACAAAGTGGGAATCAGTTACTCAAAAGTAACGTGCTTAAGCCGGCTGTATTTCTAGACCGTGACGGCACCTTAAATGTGCAAGTAATAAGGGATGGAAAACCTTATGCTCCTCGTACGTTTTCAGATTTTACACTTTTTCCTCATATACCGGAAGATTGTGCTAAACTTAAACAGGCAGGATACACGCTTGTTGTAGCAACCAATCAACCTGATGTAGGACGAGGCGATTTAGATAGGTCCGTAATCGAAGCGATGCACGAAAAACTCCTTAGAGAAGTACCTTCCATAGATCATATAGAAGTGTCATACGATTCAGGAAAAGTACCTGCTTATAGACGCAAACCCGAGCCTGGCATGCTTCTAGATGCAGCTAAATCACTAGGACTTGATTTAAATCGATCATGGATGGTAGGTGATAGATGGCGAGATATCGATTGCGGTAAACGCGCTAATGTAAGGACTATTTTTATCGATTTTGGCTACTCTGAAGAATTACAAAGTAAACCTGACTTTAGTGTGAAAAGTTTCTCTGAAGCAGTAGCTATTATTCTTAAAGAAACGAAATCTAATTTAAGCTAAAATTTCATAACGTGTAACATGAAACCAAATCCACATGCACTCAGCCCTGAAGCAATTCAGGCTAAAGTTAGATCCTTAGGAGATTGGATTACAGGCTTCACAATCGACGGAATCAATTACGGAGGACACTATCGTCCTATAGGTGATCAGCGTGTAGTTAAATTTATCAGTAAACTAAAAACACTTAATCAAAATCCAAAAACCATCTTGGAGTGTGGATGTTTAGAGGGAGCTCATACGGCAATGCTTTCCCAAGCATTTCCAAATACAACACTTCGTGCATGCGATATCCGTGACGATAATCTAGAAAAAACACGGCTACATACAGAACTACTCGGTTTAAATAATATTTCCCTTTTTAAAGACGACCTAGATTCACCACAACACGCATTTGATCGCCAATACGATGCTATCTTCTGCTGCGGACTTCTTTATCACTTACGTTGGCCAGAAATCTTTTTAAAGCACGCTGCTCAAAAGTCTCCCATTCTGTGGCTTTGGACCGTTTATTGCGCTGAATCAGAAGCAACCGTTAAGGAGGGCTCACTGCGTGGGAAAATATATGCCGAGGATGTATCACATCCTTTAAGTGCAGTAAGAACAGAATCTTTCTTTCCTACATTAGGAAGCCTCGTCGATTTAATCTATGAATCTGGCTATACAAACATAGAGCTAGTCAAAAAAGAGATGACTGCTAACGGCACGGGACCTGCAATCACCTTGTGCGCTACCCGCTAAGTTTAGAGCGGCTTTTTACCCCAGCCAAATACCCACAAGTCCTGAAGCATGAGTTTCACATCCTGAAATCCTGCTTTACTTAAAAAGGTTCTAAATTCGGCTTCAGTAGAGCAGCGACTAATATGCTTAGGTCTTTCATCCGCAGGAATGGAAGCACTCGCCTGAAAAAGCTCCCATCCTCCCGCGCTATCTAAATTTGCATTATCGCACATAAAACGGCCGCCTGGTTTAAGTATACGAAACGCTTCTTTCATATAACCAAACCTATCCCACTCCTCTAAGTGCATAAAAACAACCGTGCAATAAACTGCATTAACCGAAGCGTCTGGAATTGGACTTAAATCATGTCCACTAATTGCCCGAAGTGAAATATTAGGTGTATTTTTTAGACGCCTAGCAGCATGTGCTAACATGTTTTCTGAAACATCACATCCCGTCCAGTGACTTACCTTAGGAGCTAGATATTGACCTACTCTTCCTACTCCGCAGCCAATTTCCAAAAATCGATCTTCTGGATTTATACCAATCGTCATCTGTAGCATGCGTAAAGTAACATCCACACTTTCTTTAAGGCGTGCCTCATCTGTATAGCCAGCAACATGGATTAACGCTGAATGCTCAGTTTCAGCTAAATGATTCCACGTAGCTTTATAATTAGGCACAGTACTCATATGTTTATATCCCTATCGATTTATTCGACATTTATCAAGAATAGCTCTCATAAAACTCCATCCCTTGCAGCATTAAATTCATACTAAAAATTCATAAAAATGGATAAAAAGCGTTCGCACTTTTATGCGCAGCGCCTATAGTTTTAGCAGTTAGCATTCTTTCCTTTAAACCAATAACGTGAATACGCATCCGTGAATATCCTATTTGTAAATTACGGCGATTTCACGACAAATAGCCTAAATCATATTGGCCCCTTTGCAGACGAACTAATCAAACAAGGTCATGACTGCATAGTAGCAGTTCCAGAAAAGTTAGATACCCTGCGTGTAGTTCCAAACCCGGCATTTAATGCTAAGACTTTTAACGCTCTTCTAGAAAATCCAAACGTATTCCATAACGGAAAACCAGCGGATATCATCCATGCGTGGACTCCGCGCGAAATCGTAAGGCGATTTGTCATCTCTTATCAGCCTCTTGCGCATGCAAAATGCGTTATACACTTAGAAGATAATGAAGATTTTTTAACCGCTACCTGGTTAAACATTCCGTTAAACGAGATTACTACGGTCCCTCAGTCGATACTAAGAGAGAAGTCGATCTCCGCACTATCTCACCCCCGAAGAGCTCGCGCTTTTCTAAAGGGTGCTGACGCTATAACAATCATTACTCCGACTCTTAGATTCTTTGCTCCCAACGACATCCCGACACTCGTGCTACTACCGGGAATTAATTATAACCTAACCAAGCAAAATTTCCCAACTAGCACCTTAAAGGACACCCTCGGTATTCATTCCAGCGATAAAGTGATCGTTTTTACAGGAAGTAACACTTTTGCTAACGAATCTGAAATGCGAGATCTCTATCTTGCGGTAGGACTGCTTAACCAACGAAAAATACCAACAAAACTCATTAGAACAGGATTTACTGCCGAAAAATTTAAAGAGTTACTACCAGACTCGATAAATGCACATATAATAGAATTAGGCTTTGTAGAAAAACAGAAGTTGCCTGAATTATTAGCACTTGCAGATGTTTTAGTACAACCAGGCAAATCAGGACCTTTTAATGATTTTAGACTACCTTCAAAAGTACCTGAATTTTTGAGCACAGGTAAACCCGTAATACTTCCAGAGTCTAACATTGGATTAAAATTAAGAGATGGGATAGATGCGCTGCTATTAAAAACAGGGACTCCTGAAGAGATTGCTGATAATTGCATTAAAGTTTTCCTAAACAAGGATCTTTCTGAAAAATTAGGCGGTAACGCCCGAGACTTTGCTCATCGTCATTTCGATCTTCAAGCAAACACACGTGGATTAATAGAATTCTATAATACCATCCTAACTAGCAAAGAGGTAAATATAAGTAAAACCACGCACCTGCAAATTAATGAAAATGAACTTTCCCTAATAGCAAAAAAGTTAGTGATTACTACAAAATCAACTCCTCTAGAAAAAGAGGCTGAAAGTTTATCATCGCTCATTAGTGATACCTTAAGTGATCTCACTTTCAGTACCCAAAAAGCTAATCAGCTTTCACATGATGCAGTATTAACGGCTAACCATATTAGCAATTTAGAACTGCATTTAGAAAATTTTAAGAAACATACAGATGCTCTAGAAAAGCAGTCCGTTATATATCAAAAGCAAATAGAAGACTATCACGTCCATCTCGATAACTTACAAAATCACATACAAGTACTTTCCGAAAGATTAAACTCAAAAGAACAAAGCTTAATTAGAGCTCTTGAGCAAATTGAAGCCTCCAATGTGATTCTTAACGAATTTAAAGGTTTTGCTACTAACAGACAAGCTGAACTCCATGCACAAATTGCCGCAGCAGAAGCCGAATTAGAGATTAAAAAGCGCAAGCTTAATACTATTCAAAACTCATTGTCATGGAAGATAACGGCACCTCTTAGGTATTTCATGCAAAAGTTAGGTAGCAAATAGAGCTAACATAATGTTATTAATTCATTCGTCTTAGTTGGTTTTCCTTAAAAAATTTGGCTTTTTCATTAAACAAAAGAAAAGCAGTTTACGTTGCCGTTTGGCTCGAAACCTACCAACATGCTATTTAAATAGTAACTATATTCATGAAATCCTTAAACGACCTCAAAATTCAACTTTATGCTGATGGTGCTGATAAAAAAGGTATTTTAGAACTTTACTCTAAACCTTACATAAAGGGCCTTACAACAAATCCCACCCTCATGAAAAAGGCAGGGATTCAGGATTATGAAGCGTTCGCTAAAGACATATTACAGACCGTTACAGATAAACCTATTTCCTTAGAAGTATTTACCGATGAGTTTCCTGAGATGAAACGCCAAGCGTTAAAAATATCTGCTCTAGCGAATAATGTTTATACCAAAATTCCGATAACTAATTCTCGTGGAGAATCCTCCCTTCCTCTAATTAAAGAATTAGGAAAACAAGGCGTTAAACTTAACATCACAGCGCTATTCACTGAGGATCAAGTACAAGGTGTAGCAGAGGCACTAAATCCTGAGGTTCCATCCGTTGTTTCTGTTTTCGCAGGACGTATTGCTGATACAGGTATCGATCCTATGCCTCTTATGCGCAAGTATCTTAGTATGATTAAAAATCAACCTAAGGCTGAACTACTTTGGGCAAGTACTCGAGAAGTACTTAATATCTTCCAAGCAGAAGAGTGTGGATGCGCAATTGTTACCGTACCTCACGACATTCTAGGTAAAGCTGCAAAAATGCTGGGCATGGACCTAGCCGCTGTATCACTTGATACAGTTTGCATGTTCGCTCGTGATGCTAAAGAAGCAGGCTTTAAGTTATAAGTATTAGCCTGATATCTTAATGCCACATTCACACCCAGCAGAATTAAAATTTTGGCTAGATGAGCCTAGAGCCAGGACAACAAGCGCTGCTGCCTTGTGCATCAAGGGATGGTGCTTTGACGTCAGTGGTGCAAAAATTACTGCAATTCGATTACGTATAGGAGCACGTTTCTATTCAGCAAAAATAGGTGTGAAGCGTCCAGACGTATTAGCATATTACAAAACTCCTGATTCTACGTTATACTCTGGTTTCGAAGTTAGTCTTAAATTAACCGCTACAAAATCTGACGTTTATCTTGAAGCAAAGCGTGATGGCTATGTCTGGACAACCTTTGAGCGCTTAACCCTCGAAGCCCCTTTGAGTAAGCTGATAGCTTTCCCCTTTAATAAAGTAAGGTTCTTTCTAAGCGCATATTTAGGTAAAGAACTCCCACTGAAGTCACTCAACGATCAAGAAATTTACTACTTACATCACCGATTTGAAGAGTCACATGGAGAATCTCCTTTAAGTCTTACACCTCAGTATAATCCAAGAGTACCCCTTAAAGAAAAATTTGCCACGACCTCTCTACCGATTGAGGCATTACCGCAGGTCACGATTGTAACACCTTCCTACAATCATGCTCACTTTATTGGAGATACAATCGAAAGTGTGATAAACCAAGAAAACATCCGGGTTAATTACATTGTACAAGACGGCGGCTCAAATGACGGAAGCATACAGGTTATCGAGAAGTATAAAGATAAATTGACCTACGCAGATAGCTCAAAAGATGCTGGCCAAGCAGATGCCATCATGAAGGGCTTTAAGCATGATAAATCAGAACCAACGGATATCATGGCATATCTTAATTCGGATGATTTGCTCATGCCTGGCGTGTTACGCTTTGTCGCAGACTATTTTGCAAAGCATCCCGAAGTAGATGTAGTCTATGGTCATCGCTTATTAATCAACAAGGAGGGATTAGAAGTAGGGCAATGGATCACTCCTCGCCAATCATGTGATAATTTAGCACTCCATGATTTAATTCCTCAAGAATCCCTCTTTTGGAGGAAACGCATCTGGGATAAAGTCGGCGGTATCGATACCCGCTTCCAGTTTGCCCTAGATTGGGATTTACTCATTCGGTTTCAAGAAACAGGTGCTATTATTAAAAGACTTCCTTATTTCTTAGGTCTATTTAGAATCCACACCCATCAAAAAAGTCAGTCGCTCATAGAGCAAACAGGCATCCCTGAGATGAATCTGCTTAGAAAGCGTACTTTAGGTAGAATACCTTCAAACGAAGAGATTTTTAAAAGTATGCGACGAGCTCAAATTGATAGCATGGTTGTTAAGCACTTACTGGATCACGGCATCAGAGTTTAAATAAATCCCTCTCAGGTTTGGCTTCCCAAATCTAGAAAGACATTACAATCTAGGGCCTGTACATGTCTGGCCTAATGGAAAGTCACCTTAATACTCATTTCTCCAAGGATGTAATCCGACGAGCAGTAGACTTCCTTGATAATAAAAATATAGAAACGCAACGTCTCAGATTGATTGAGAAAAACGAAGTACTTATCAAGCAACTCTCACTAGACCGAGAAGCGATTTTAGCTCTTACGAGTAAACGCACTTCAGTTCAGGAAAAATTAACTCAAGAAATAAATAAAGTTAAGGCACGTGTAAACACCCCGTCCTGGAGTATCACCGCTCCACTACGAGCTATCAGGCGTCGTTTACTTGACCCCCTTAGGCCTAAAAAAGGCAAGAGTCTCTCATCCCCTATAGATGAATCTCTCATCGCAGCTCATTTTCATATTGATACACCCAAACAGTGGAAAGGCAACCAACCTCAAACGATAGTACGTGGCTGGTGTTTCTTAAAAAATGATGCTTCAATCAAGGGTATTCGGCTATGTATATCCGAACGCATTTACGAAGGTAGTTACGGCTTAGATCGTCCCGATCTTAAATCCGTTTTCCCTGAGTCCAAGCACTGCACTCAAAGCGGCTTCAAAGTTGAAGCTATTATAACTGAAGCTGACGCTCACCTTAAACTACAAATTAAAGATGAAAAAGGAAACTGGCATTCTTTTTACACACTATCTCTAGCGAGTACAGATCAAATCAATACTCCAGGCAGTTACGCACATTGGATAAAAACGTTCGATACATATTCTGAGTCAGCACTCAGCGAAATAACTGAGGCATCTAAGCAGTTAACTTATAAGCCACTGATTTCGATAATCATGCCCGTATACAATACCCAGTTGCGATGGCTTGGCTTAGCGATCGATTCCATCAGAAAGCAGACCTACCCCAACTGGCAACTATGCATCGCTGACGATAAATCGACCCATCCCGAAATAAGACCCTTCCTTGAAAAATTAGCTAAAGAAGATACTCGCATAAGCGTTATTTTTAGAACTGAGAATGGTCATATTTCTAAAGCGAGCAATTCATGCTTAGATTTAGCTATAGGCGAATTTACCTGTTTATTCGATCACGACGATGCCTTAGCGCCTACAGCCTTATCGCAGATAGCTGCAGCCATTAATCGCAACCCAAACGCTCAACTGATTTATACCGATGAAGACAAAGTGGATGAACACGGTATACGATTTGATCCTCATTTTAAGCCTGATTGGAATCCCGACCTACTTACGACTCAAAATTATATTTCTCACTTAAGTGTCTATAAAACTGATTTAATCAAATCACTTGGTGGATTTAGAACAGGTTTCGAAGGTAGTCAGGACTGGGATTTAGCACTAAGAGCGTCAGAAAAAATTTCTCCTGATAGCATTATACACATACCCTATGTGCTCTACCACTGGAGAGCCGTTGAAGGCTCTACCTCACTTCATTTAGGTGAAAAAAGTTATACGCTATTAGCAGCCAAAAACGCACTCGATGAACATTTTTATAGGATAAACGTAAATGCTAGCGTAGCTGAAGACAAAGGTGGACATTTTAGACCAAAGTATGCACTACAACAAAATCCACCGCTCGTATCTATAATCATACCAACGCGCAATGCAGAGCAGTTAGTGCGTGTGTGTATTTCATCTATCTTAGCAAGAACATCCTATCCTAACTATGAAATACTCTTAGTAGATAATAATTCGGATGATAAAAAAGCACTTTCCTATTTTGATGAACTAAGAAAAGACAGTATTAAAGTATTAGAATATAAACATCCTTTTAATTATTCTGCTATCACCAATTTTGCCGTAAACGAGGCAAAAGGCGAGGTGCTATGCTTACTCAATAACGATATCGAAGTAATCGATAAGAATTGGCTCTGTGAACTCGTATCTCACGCCTTGCGCCCTACCATTGGAGCCGTAGGTGCAAAACTATATTACCCTGATATGACGCTACAGCATGCAGGCGTGATCACAGGTCTAGGAGGTGTCGCTGGGCATGCTTTTAAAGGATTTGCAAATACCCATCCTGGAACACCTCAGTTCAGACCTCATCGTTTACAAAATTTAACTGCTGTAACTGCTGCCTGTCTTGCTATAAGAAAAGATATATTCATCAAAGCAGAAGGTTTTAATGAAAAGGATCTCACCGTGGCTTTTAACGATGTAGACTTTTGTCTCAAGGTTCAGTCCCTTGGTTATCGCAACCTCTACAACCCTTACGCTGAATTAATTCACCATGAATCCGTTAGTCGCGGACCTGAAAACACCCCAGAAAAAGTTGCTCGGTTCCATGGTGAAATCACAGCAATTAAAAGTACTTGGGGAGATACTTTAATAAACGATAAAGCCTATAATCCTAACCTTACTTTGGATTCTGAGGATTTCGCTTTAGCCTACCCGCCTCGTACGGAGTCACTCCTCTCAATCTTAAAAAGTATTTAGATATGCATACTTTGATAGTTAACCCAAAGTCGTGATTTATAGTATTCTTAGCATACTCTTAATCTCATACTTAAGTATTACGCACTTAGGTAAACGTCTTATTGAATGGCTATATCTCAATCCGTATAAAGCTATTGTCCTAGTTGCAATCATAGCAACTTCACTAAGTGTCACACCCGTCCTCTTTAATGGGCGCAGTTTTGTATCCCCCAATTACGGAACTCCACTTTTATATGATGAATTTCCAACCCTACCTGGAACACCTTACAGTGACACTCAAGACTTAAAAGGTTCGGATATAGGAGCTATCATGTGGCAACATGTTCCTTTTTCTGCACTGCAGTACAGGTCCATTTTTAAAGATAAAGAGCTTCCATTATGGAGTAGAGATAATGCAGGAGGAACTCCACTTTTAGCTCAAGGTCAATCTATGTTTGGAGATCCCTTACATTGGTTAGTCATCATATCTCAGGGATCATCCGTAGCGTGGGACATTAAATACATCATTGCAAAAACACTCTTTAGCTTAGCACTTGGGTTATGCGTCTTTCTCGTTACAGATCATATCTATTCTGCACTTCTAATCACGCTAAGTTCTCCCTATCTGGGATTTTTTATCTTTCGAGTAAATCACCCAGCTTTTTTTAGTCTATGTTATGCTCCATGGCTTTTATATTTTTACTTAAAGCTAAACGATGCTATAACCAAACGATCTGTTGGTCTAAATCTTATAGGTTTAACTATTGCTAATTTCAGCTTACTTACGAGTGGCACCGTTAAAGAAGCCTATATACTCCTCGCAACCTTAAATCTGAGTGGAGTATGTGTTCTTTTATTATCTAGTAAGCTGACAGTATGGAGATCAAAAAAACTTAGCTATGTCGCTATTTCTGGTTTTCTATTTTGCATCATAACAGCACCACTATGGCGTACATTTTTAAGCACACTCAGCATCGCTTACACCCACTACGAGCACCCCGTAGCAGCACAGATATCTCCTTTATTAATAATAGGATTTTTTGATGAGGCGTTTTACAGGCCTCTTCTTCAAGGTGAACAGCTTGTGTACCCTTCAGCAAACCTACTTATATTAGTGGGTGTACTTTTGTATGTGATAAATCTAAAGTATCATATTAAAGATAAAGCCGTTTTTGTTTTATTTGTCGTTAGCTCAGCTACTTTAGCTTTAGCTTTTGGAATCATTCCTCACACGTGGATCGAAGCTACGCCCTTCTTGAAAAACATAGGCCACATAGGAAATACTTTTAGCTGTGTCCTTATAGTTCTTTTCTCACTCATTGCAGGAAAAGGGTTAGCAACGTCATGCAAAGTATTTAAAACCAAAAATGCGAAGTTAGTATTACGCGCATTCGCTATACTATCAGCACTCATTATTTTATACATCTTATACTTTAAACTCTTTGGTAATCCCTCTCAGGTTTTCAGCTCATTCATCAAAGTCTATCTAGGATTAAGTCTAATCGGAGTCGTTAGCTTTATTGTTTGTTTACATCATGGTTTAGCGCGTGGGCACTTTTCACTCACAATTCGTTTTATAATCACACTCTCACTGAGTTTATTTTTATGGCGATTTGCCCAGTACACAAAAACTCCTTATAGTAACTACCTTGTTCAACCAACACACCGTGTTAACTTAAAAGCAAAATCACGGGCTATTTCTTATATTTTAAAAGATGAAAAAATATCGCCGAGCAGAGTAATCGGCCTACAAGGCAACCTATGGTCAGGTTGGAGTACCTTTTATGGCATAGAAGGCATTAATGCGCCCGATGCATTAATTAATCCACGCTACCACGAACTCATCTATGCTTCACATCTTGAACAACAATGGGACTGGCGGCTTTTCTTAACACGACCAATTTTAGAAGAATCAAAGCCCCTACTTGATTTTTTAAATGTCAAATACTACCTCGATTTAAGAAGCGACCAAGGCGCGCTGAGTAAAAATCTTACTAAAGACCTAATAGCAGATCTAGATGTGTATCACAGCACAAGCACGTGGCCTCGCGCTTTCTTCACAGATCAAATCATTCAATACAATACAGTTCATGATTTAATTAAACTTATAAACCAAGAAAAAGCGCCTTTTGCGGCTATTGATAATACAGATTTAAGAGCAGCACCTACCCTAGCAGCCTTTACACGCTATTCTATTACGAACAGGGTCATCATTCCTGCAACTGATTATCATCTCACTGAAAACTCAACTTCCTTTAAAATTAATACGCCAAAAACAGGAGTTATAGTTCTAAGTGAAACGTTATGGTCTGGATACCCACATGCAGTAATTGATGGAATGGAAGCGAAAGTTTTTCGTATTAATCATGCCTTTCAAGGCCTGACTATTTCTTCGGGCATCCATACCATCTGTATTAGTTACCGACCAAAGGGCTTTAATACTAGCCTAATACTTTCTAGCATTAGTGTATTCGTTTTATTAATCCTAGTAACAAGTTTAATTCTTACTAAAGACCAGAATTTTCAGACCGAAAATGCCACCCCTCTGGATTGATGGGTATATCATAATAAGCCCCTTTAACTACGTGCTGACTGTGAACTTTCCAGTGCATATCGTGTAAAGGTTTAACCTTAAAATATACCGCACTTGTCAGTATAAATAAACTAAAACAAACGATTGCGATGTGTTTAGAAAATCCAGCCTTCTTGTACTCAAATGCCAAAAGCCAAATAAAACATATTTGTGCAATAAAGAAGTAACGTCCCAATTGCTCTTCAGTAATTAGTACAGAGAGTGAATGCTTAAGTCTATATAAGGAAGCTACACAAGTAATTAACATTGCAGCTAGTATGACAACTTTTGTGTAGAATTCCTGTTTATTAAGGAAGGAAGTCATTAGAAGGTAAATAATCAGAAATACAGTAATAAATCCGAGCAGAGTTAACATGGGATAGTGGATTAAACCTACTGCGCTACCTAAGAATAAATGAGCTAGTGCACGGTATCCTATAATAGCTGGAATAAATCGCAAATCCTGCCATTGCATAGGCAATGCAGTATCTGGTTTTGGAGACTGAATAACGAAATACGCCTGTACCACTGCAGTTATAAAAACAAGTGATGTTATTATATAACTATAACGCGTTCTCTTTAAAAATGACCTAAAGATAAAAAGTGGTAAAAAAAGAATAGAGAATACACCCGTTAAACCAGCTATAATTACAATAGCCCCATCACCTATAAAACTAAGTTTCTTTTGAGGAGCATCAGTTGCAATTAGCAGTAAAAGTAGAATCGATACAACCCACATCATATTCTCCATGGTAACAAAAATATCCTCCGTATGTGGCCATAGAACAAAGACCAAGGCTAACCATGGTTTTAAAGCTAAATTTACACGCTTAGATAATATTCGAGAACAGACTAATCCTACCGCTGCCAGTGCCATACAATTAAAAAAAAGTGGCACATAGGACGGATTTAAAAAACTAGCTACATACGCAATCAAACGCTGTACTGATAACAAATATCCTGCATAAGACATTGTCAGTGAGTGGTAACCAAACCTAAGCGCCTGCTCATATAAGTAGCCATCCTCTGCATAGAGCTGTGCGTTTAAAAAACGATCTGGCATACGCAAAACAAGAATAGCCATGCAAATAATTCCAAAGAGGTACTTAGAGCGCTTATGCATAGACTTTATCTCTAAGGGATAAACTTTTATTAGGAAGATACTTAGTTCTTTGTGAGTTCATGTATATAAAAACTAATCCTCAAGCAGAAATAAACCTTGATTGTCACGTAACTCATAGCAAAGCTTTAAAAAAGAATGAAGCTCCTTTCGATAATCGTCCCCGTTTATAACGAGATATCGACTGTTAAATTATCCCTTGATGCAATTACAAAGAAGGAAATTCCTGGACTAGTATCTGAAGTCATTATCATTGAAAGCAACTCTACCGATGGCACTCGAGACGTCGTTTTAACCTATAAAGAACATCCAAAGGTCACTCTTATACTTGAATCTAAAGCTCTAGGTAAAGGGCACGCCGTTCGAGCAGGACTTGCTGCAGCTAAAGGCGATATAATCCTAATCCAAGATGCAGATTTAGAATATGATGTTGATGACTATGACGCCCTTGTAGCACCGATTTTGGCTGGAAGACAAGCTTTCGTCCTGGGATCAAGACATGGCCAAGGTGGCTTGGCTATTCGTAAATTTGCAGATCAACCTTTACGCGGGGCTATACTTAACCTAGCACACTGGGTATTTACAGTGATGATCAATATAGCTCTCGGTATCTGGCTAAAAGATCCATTCACTATGTATAAAGTGTTCAAAAAGGATTGCATTAAGGACCTCGCTTTTGAATGTAACCGATTTGATTTTGATTGGGAACTACTGATCAAATTAGTAAGAAAAGGATATAAACCAATCGAAATACCGATCACGTATCACTCGAGATCTTTTTCTGAAGGTAAGAAGATACGCATGTGGAGCGATCCTGTAACATGGCTTAAGGCACTTATTAAATACCGTTTTCAAAAACTTTAATCACTAACCCATGATTAATGGTCTTAAAATTTGTGTTGTTTTACCTGCTTATAACGCTGAAAAAACATTAGAAAAAACCCTACAAGGTTTAGACCACTCAGTCATTGATACAATCCTCGTGGTAGACGATGGGAGTACAGACAAGACTCGTCTCATAACGAAACAATTAAACCTTAAATATGCTTTTCATAGAGTAAATTTGGGGTACGGAGGAAATCAAAAAACATGCTATGCTTTAGCGCTTGCTGAAGGAGCAGATATCGTAGTCATGTTACACCCCGACTACCAATATGAACCTCGGCTTCTCACGGCGCTTGCGTCGATGGTTACTTCAGGTGTTTATGATGTGGCTATAGCTTCCCGGATTTTAGGGCATGACGCAATTAAGGGAGGAATGCCTTACTATAAATACATCTCAAATCGGTTTCTAACCTGGATTCAGAACATTCTTATCGGGCAAAAATTATCTGAATATCACACTGGTTATAGAGCATTTACAAAGAAAGTACTGACAACACTTCCCTTGTTACGGAATTCGGATGACTTCATTTTTGATAATGAAATGCTAGTGCAGTGCCATGCATGGGGATTTAAAATCGCGGAAATTTCCTGTCCTACTAAATATTTCCCAGAGGCTTCATCGATTAATTTTTCTCGTAGCTTAAAATACGGATTAGGAACCTTACGTACGAGCCTAGCCTACCGTTTCAAAAAAATGGGCCTGCTCAATCCCTTCTTCTTACGAGATACGATTAATTCACAAGATCTCTTATCAGCAAAAATGATTAAGGAGCGTATCTTAGAGACCAACGTAACGACTTAGCTGCCTTTACGCTTGATAAACTGCGGGGTCGTTTCCATTTGTCCACGAGTAACCCCCAATTGATTAAGCGCTTTCAATTCTTTCCATACTTCTGTGCCTGTGATCTTACCCTCTAGGAGTGCCTGGTAGCTTCTGAGTGTTTTCTCAACTTCTATAGGAGACTCATTTACGAATTCTACCCTGAAGTGTCTGACTCCTAAGCCTAAGAGGTGTGTCACATACTCTGCACCGCTTTGAGCTCGGTTGTTAAAGACCGTATTTCGACATCCTGCATCTGCCTTAAGCGGCAACAATGCTCCCATTCTATCTTTAAGCTCCACGCGATTTTTTTCACATGGTCTTCCACAGTCTTTATAGTCATGTCCTGTTGACAAAAAAGTACAGAACACGCAGTGCTCCATATGAAACATAGGCATGCGCTGATGTACGGTGATATCAAACCACTCGGGATTGCTGGATTTGAGCAGTGCTTCCAGTTGAACCAAATTCAAATCATAACTCGCCGTAATACGCTCTAAGTGCGATCCCTTATAAAACACCTCCGCTGAAAGCGGATTAGCAATATTTAAAGAAAAGTCTCCACGCTTACGATCCTCTTTAAAAAAGGCTAAATGATTATAATTTCTTACAAGATAACCATCCGCTTCGGAAGACCTTACTTGTTTTAATATCCATTCTTCACCTGGTTTAAAAATACGAGGAGGTGCTACCCATAGCGTTGCATTATTTCTACCGGACTTAGCTCTTAAGTCCTTAAAATCCGCCACCGTTTGACGATAAGCTTTAGGATTTTCAAACTCACAATAAATGGTATCAACCCCAGCATTCCAGGCTGCATTCAGTTGCTCTGGCAGTCGAATGACTGCGATAATTTCCGGCTTTACTGTTTCTGCATTCGAAGAAGGCACTTGGTCTGTAGTTACTTGAGATTCACCTTTTATCTTCTCAATAATTTGCCATCTCTTAGGTTTTCTTCGAAGCGCATCACAACGCGTCACTAATTCTCGTCTTAACCGGTTAATCTCACTGACTGGTAAAATTACATTACCTTCGAGCTGATTATCGACCTCTCCACAGGTATAAGGGGTACCACCTAAACGACCTAACTGTTCTTTTAATTTATCCGTCGTTAAAGGAAGGTTAGTTGCCTTTTCAAGAAGTACTTCTGACTCAATTTTTACCGTGTTACCAAAATCATCGTGAGCGATAACAGTCGCGACCGTACCTTCACGTCCATGTACCTCAAAATGAAGCGGTCTTCTAAAGTGTATAGATCCTTCACTAAAGCTTGCTCTTAAATCCTTATCGAGCGCTGGATCATTTGTTTTCCAAAGTAATTGGCCAATCTTAATTCTTGTCCAATTTAAATCACCATGACCA
>Ga0164296_1001076_pt1 | contig 30405 bp, 28 predicted proteins | sample GEODES057metaG_FD_113533 | JGI IMG/M metagenome (GOLD analysis project Ga0164296, IMG submission 113533) | Dystrophic lake water microbial communities from Trout Bog Lake, Wisconsin, USA - GEODES057 metaG | ecosystem: Environmental > Aquatic > Freshwater > Lake | place: USA: Trout Bog Lake...
AATAGGCCGAAAACAGACCTATAACACCGCCACCTATGATTATCGCTTTACTCATAATTATATCACCTGGAACCCGTAAGCATACGGATCTTCATCATCAATTTTTATTGTATTATAGCCATATACCCTGGCCCAGCCTTCAATTCCGGGCACTATAGCCGGGCGGCCACCAATAGATACTTCATCCTCAACGGTACCGATGAACTGGCTGCCAATAATGCTTTCGTGGATAAACTTATCACCTTTTTTCAATTTTCCTTTGGCATGCCATTGCGCCATCCTGGCCGATGTTCCGGTACCACAAGGCGAGCGGTCAATTGCCTTGTCGCCATAAAACACTGCGTTCCTTGCTGTTGCTTTCGGCGACAAAGTTGTGCCTGTCCAAAGGATGTGGGTACAGGTATTGATCGTTGGATTTTCAGGGTGAACGAATGTGTATTTTTCATTGATCCTTTGTCGCATTACCCGGCTCCATGAGATCAACTGATCTGCAGTATAGTTTTCCAAACCTTTAAAATTAGGCTGCGGGTCAACTATTGCATAAAAATTGCCACCATAGCTCACATCCACGGTCAGCTTACCCAGATCGGGGCATTCAACTTCAAGGCCCTCCGCAGCAAGGTAAGATGGCACGTTTACCAGTTTAACCGACTTCACTTTGCTGCCCTCTTGCTTATAACTGATCAGCACCAGGCCTGCCGGCGCCTCCATCCTCACAATTCCGGGAGTTTTTGGAACGATAAGCCCTTCTTCTATTGCTATGGTGATGGTACCAATAGTACCGTGACCGCACATGGGCAAACATCCGCTGGTTTCTATAAATAGAACAGCAACATCGTTGGCAGGATCATGCGGGGGATACAAAATGCTACCCGACATCATATCATGCCCTCTCGGTTCAAACATCAGCCCTTTGCGGATCCAATCATACTCGCGCAAAAAATGCTGACGTTTCTCGCTCATGTTAGCACCCTCGAGGTTGGGACCACCGCCCGCCACTAAGCGAACAGGGTTACCACAGGTATGGGCATCTATACAGAAAAAAGTTTTACTCGCCATTTTTTTAAGTCTTGAGTCTATAGTCTTGAGTCTATAGTCCTGAGTCTTAAGTCTAAACTTCAGAGCCAGGACTCCATCCTTTATCACCCCTATTTTGTAAATACACCATCAACGCTCCGCCAAATACCAAGGGGGTTAGCGTCCTTTAGTTCAGGAGGCAGCAAATCGGGTGCCCAATTTTGGAAAGCCACTGGCCTCACAAAACGTTTGATGGCACCAGTGCCTACCGAAGTAAAACGACCATCGCTGGTAGCAGGATATGGCCCGCCGTGCTGCATGGAAGGAACTACTTCTACTCCGGTCGGAACATTGTTCAAAATCACACGGCCTGCTATGTTTACCAGGCTATTGATCGGTTCTTTATAACTCAACAGGTCTTCTGCATCTGCTACTACACTGGCGGTTAATTGTCCAGGTAGTGCTTCGATAACCTGTTCCAATTCGACAACGCTTGCAGCTACCACCAATAAAGAAAAAGGGCCGAATACCTCCTCACTCAATTTTGGATTTTTAAGAAAATCTACCGCACTAACCTCAGCTACTAATGGTACAGCCTGGTTGGATTTGGTACCATTTTCACTGGCTGATTTACCGAGCACTTCAACACCTTGTTCAGACAATACTCCTGCTGAAAGTTTTTCAAAGTTATGGTGTATGCCGGACGTAAGCATAGTTGAAGGAGCAATTTTTGCAATAGCTACACCCAGTGCCTCTTTAAATTTTCCCGTAGCCGGTGAATCAACTGCGATCAACAAACCAGGATTCGTACAAAACTGGCCGGCACCCAAAGTAATAGATGCGGCATAATGTTCAGCAATTTGCTGGTAGCGGTTTTCAATAGCTTCCGGTAAAATTATTGTTGGGTTGATGCTGCCCATTTCCGCAAATACAGGTATAGGCAACTGGCGTTGCTGTGCCAGTTTCACCAGGGCCGTTCCTCCCTTAAATGACCCCGTAAAGGTTACTATTTTAGTTTTTGGATGTTTTACCAAGGCTTCGCCAATGGCATAACCATCATCAAAAAGCATGGAAAATACACCCTCCGGCAAATTGTTTTTCTGTGCCGCTTTTTTGATCGCTTCTGCAACCAGGGCGCTGGTTCCGGGATGAGCCGGATGTGCTTTTACGATCACCGGGCAACCGGCTGCCAAAGCTGATGCCGTATCGCCACCGGCAACAGAAAATGCCAAGGGGAAATTACTTGCACCAAAAACCACTGCCGGACCCATTGGCACCAGCATTTTCCGGATATCTGGCCGGGCAGCGGGCTGTCGATCAGGCAGAGCACTATCGATAGTTGCTTCCACCCATGACCCTTCCTTTACTAAATTGGCAAATAAAGTAAGCTGACCTGTAGTACGCCCGCGCTCACCTTGTAAACGAGCCTGAGGCAAGCCACTCTCGGCCACAGCGCGATCAATCAATTGATCACCAATGGCATTGATCTCTGCTGCTATATCAAGCAAAAATGCTGCTTTGGTATCTTTCGCGATGTTTCGGTATACAGCAAACGCTTTTTCTGCCAAAGCCAATGCCTTGTCGACATCTTCTATACTGGCGATCTGAAAATCTCCCTCCAGCTCCTTACCCATTGAAGGGTCGATGGCGCGAAAGGTTTTGCTGCCGTCTTTATATTGATATCCTATTAGATTTTGTGTTTTCATAGTAATGCTCTGCGTAGCTCTGTGTGCTCTTTGCGTGCTCTGTGGTAAAAAAATTAACCACGAAGTCCACAGAGAATTTTCACAGAGAGCACGAAATTAATCGTATTAATTCGTTCTGAAATTTGTTGTCAGCTTATCTGCCCCAGCTGCCTTCAGGCAATATTGGTCGAACTGCCAAAGCATCGTTAATGATCTTCAATACCCGTTCGCGTTCAGCACCCTGTATTTTCAGGCGTGGCGCACGAACATTCTCGGTACCTATTCCCGTTGCTACTTCGGCAAGTTTGATGTATTGAACCAATTTAGGATGAATATCCAGTTCGAGTACAGGCAAAAACCAACGGTATATGGCCAGCGCTTCAGGGATACGTCCGGCCTTTACCAGTCTAAAAATCGCTACAGTTTCTTTCGGAAAAGCATCAACCAATCCAGCAACCCAGCCATCAGCTCCCATAACCAGGCTTTCCATAGCCAGGGGATCGACGCCGGTTAATATCTTAAATCTGTCGCCAAAGCGGTTGATCATCCGGGTAACATTAGAAATATCCCTGGTTGATTCTTTAACCGCTTGTATATTATCAAACTCCGCCAACTGTGCGAACATATCTAAGGTAACTTCGATCTTATAATCAACCGGGTTATTATAGATCATGATAGGCAGGTGCGTGCTTTTAGCAACCGAGCCAAAGAATTCAACCGTTTCGTAGTCATCCGCCTTGTAGCGCATTGGAGGTAGCATCATTAGGCCGCTTGCACCATTATCCAATGCCTTTTGTGCTACGTTTACTGCTGCTTTTGTGGTTTGTTCAGCAATATTGAGCAAAACCGGCACCTTGTCATTAACAAAGTCAACGGTATGTTTTAACAGGCTGAATTTTTCATCATCGCTTAATACACTGGCTTCGCCCAGCGACCCGCCTAAAATCAAGCCATCAACGCCTGCTTCCAATTGCGCATTGATATTATGGTCAAATGCTGCGAAATCCAGTTCATCATTGTCTGTGAACTTGGTTGTAACTGCGGGGAATACCCCTTTCCATTCAAATTTCATATTTTAATTTCTCCATCCGCTTCATGCGGAGCAATAGCTTTTTGTATTGTTTTATGTTATCGTTTAATTAGAATACCCTAATAAGTTTTACACCATGTGGTGGGATTTTAAAGGACATATTACCACCATTTCCGATGATGGCTTTTTGGGTCCAAACATCAAATGCTTTTGGCGAGCCTGACAAGATACCGTCATTAGCTTTCAGTGAAATGGTCAGGTATTCGTCCGAAGTATTGAATAATCCTACCGCCCGGTCGCCATTTTCAAGCTCTTTTACCCAAATCTGATAGGTTTCAGTTTTAAGCAGCTGCCTTGCCTCTTTGCCCAGGGCATCCTGGCTAATTGCCAATACAGCATCATTGGTCAGCAAATTAAGCGTGAACTTGTCCAGTTTGCCCATATCGCAACCAATTAGTAATGGCGAGGATAACAGGGCCCACAAGCTGATATGGGTATATTGTTCATCCGGCGTCAGGCGGCTGTTATGCTGGCTATCGCCCCAACCTACTTTACCTACCACCAACATGTCAGGGTCGTTAAAATGCCCCGGTTGCGCATGTGGGGCAGCAATATCCTGTCCGAATCCTATGCCCGACATGCTCGACCAGGTATCTTCAATATCACCGGTAGTGCGCCAGCTGTTTCCACCAACTTCAGCGGCCCAGTTCCATGAATCGCCCATTCCATATTGGCAAAAGCTATACAGGATATCGCGGTGTACTTTGTCCAATGATGCACGCATTACCTGGTATGGCTTTTTATATTCATCCAAACTCGGACTGGCCGGAGCGATCTGTCCGTAAGAACACCAGTCGTACTTTAAATAATCAATACCCCAGTTGGCATAGGTTTGCGCATCCTGATCTTCATGCTGATAGCTGCCCAGATAACCACCGCAAGTTCTTGGACCAGGCGAAGAGTAAATTCCCATCCTTAATCCAAGGCTATGTACATAGTCTGTCAGGCCTTTCATATCAGGGAACTTTTCGTTAGTGACAATTGAACCATCGGCCGCACGTTGCGGTGCTTCCCAACCGTCATCAATATTGATATAGGTCCATCCATGAGCACTTAGCTTTGCTGCCATTTGGTCGGCGGCAACTCTTACCCGCTTATCGTTTACACTTAATCCGAAAGCGTTCCAGCTGTTCCAACCCAATGCCGGTGTAAGACCGATCAGATCACCTATCCTGATGGTGAATTTCTTATGATCAACACCTAATTTATTGCTTGCTGTAAAGGTTACAGGGTAATCACCTTTAGCAGCTACTATCCCGGTGATAATTCCTGTATTGGCGTCAAGTTTTAGTCCTTCTGGTAAACCATCAACTTTATAGGAAATAGGTTGCTGACCCGTAACAGGTATTTTGTACAGGAACGGGTTTCCCGGGCGTTCGCCAAAAACATTCGGGCCGTTGATCTTAACTTGAGCCGATACCTCAGGTGTCAGAATGTAGGGTGTCCCCTCCGATTTTTTAACAGGATTCGCTGATCGCTTATCGGTAAAAGAATATGTAATCAGATATGATTTTTTAGCCAGCGGGCCAGTATTCAGCGTATATGAAAATGGCTTTCCTTTAGAAAATGCTGCCGGGCTTTGCTTTTGAACGATTACCCTACTTGTTTCCGGATCAGTAATTTTAATGTTCAGCGTTCCGCTATAGCTATATTTCCCAGCGGCCAGCAATTTAACAGATTTTGTAAGCGAACCTGCCGCACCGTAACCGAATTCTGCTTCATTACTGATCTCAATATTGTCTGTCAGATCAACCATGTGCAGACGAAAGAGTTCGCCATACAAGCCACCTATACCACCAGTATCAAACAAACGTACTGCTATAACATTTTTTGCATCCCAATGTATCGCAGGATCATTTACTGCCAGGCTAAATGAACCGGGGCCATAATTGCCATTTTTGATATCGCCTGTTTTCCAGTTTTTATAAACTAATATTCCGTTCAGGTATACCTCACCCCCATCATCAAGGTTGCCCAGATCAAAATGCAAACTATCTTTCAAAAATGCTTTGATTTTTAAAGTTGAAGGGATACGTACGTTCAAGCGATACCAGCCAAATCCGTCAGTATGCGGGTAGCCTTGCTCTTCCCAGGGCTGGCTAACATTGGCAGCCTGCCAGCCACTGTCGTTATAGTTTGAAGCCGACCATGCGGCCGAATCACCTATCTTCAATTTCCAACCCTGCTTAAGCGTAATGTCCTGTGCAAATGCGCCGGAAAGGACACTTAAAAAGGTTAACAGTAAAACTATTCTTCTCATGGTTTAATTGGTTTTATTTGGTCAATAAAGTCAGATCAGTAACGCGTTCAGGGAACCAAACCGTCATTTCCCCTTTGCCCCGGTTGGCCCATGAATAATAGGGAATTGCAGTGAGCGTAGTATTTTGCGTGTTTATATTTTGGCCCGAAGGATCGATTTGTACACTTTTCACATCTGCTTTAAGCACCAGAACGCCATTTAGCAGGTTGGCATCATATACCGAACTGAATACCGCATCGCGTGGCACAATGATGTTGCAGGCCTGTCCGTTATTATCCTTCCATTCGGCACAATACATGATCGGACCTCGTTGGAGAGCTACTTTGCCTTTATCGTCATCAATTTTATCCAGGGCCGCAACACGCCGAACTTCCATCGGCAAGTTAACAGTGACCTGATCATTCTTCTTCCATTTTCTGCTGATCACCGCGTAGCCGTGTTCAATTTCATAAGCTACTTGCTTACCATTTACGCTTATCTCTGTTTTTTTGCCCGAAGGGCTTTCGTATTGGTACAAGTTTGAAGGGATGGCCTCATCCTGTGCCCAACCCGGTATTCGTATCCTGATGGTTGCTTCTAATGCTGATTCAGGATTGATGGTAAATTGCAGCGCACCATCCCAGGGATAATTGTTTTGCTGGGTAATACTTAGCTTTTTATTGTTGATGATCAGATTACCGGTGCCGCTGATAAACAAATTGATATAGACCGAATTGCCATTTTGCGCATACACATAACCGGGAATAGAAGGTATTAACCGCACCACATTAGTAGGACAACATGAACAGGTGAACCAGCCCGAGCGCTCTGGCTCGGTGTCTTCTGTCCTGAAATTTTTACTGATCTGCATGGCATTGGTATAAAAGAAAGACTTACCATCTAATCCCACGCCTGATATCAAACCATTATAAAGCGTCTTCTCAAGCACATCAATATATTTTGAATCGCCATGCAGCAAAAACATCCGCTGGTTCCAAAAAACACTGCCTATTGCGGCACATGTTTCGTTATAAGCCGTAGCGTTAGGCAACTCATAATTTTCGCCGAAGCGTTCGCCATCACCTACCGCACCGATACTGCCCTGCACATATATTTTTTTACCAACCATGTTGTCCCATATCCGGTCAATGGCTTTCAGGAATGAAGTATCGCCGGTCAGCGCCGCAACATCGGCCATACCGGAATAAAGATACATGGCCCTAACCGCATGGCCTTCTGCCTCATCCTGCGCTATTACAGGTATATCGTCCTGGAAATATTTGCCGTTCTCGAATTCGTTTTTACTCTTTTTATTATAGTCTTTGTGTCCGCGTTGCTCGATAAAAAATTTAGCAAGGTCCAGGTAGTCTTTCTTGCCCGAAATACGGTAAAGTCTGACCAGCCCCATTTCAACTATTTCGTGACCCGGCGCAACATGTTTTTTCTGGGGGCCAAAAGTGCGCACCAGCAGATCGGCATTTCTTAAAGCAATATCCAAAAGATTACGTTTACCGGTTGCCATGTAATGTGCAGCTGCAGCCTCATATAAATGGCCGGCGTTGTAAAGCTCATGGCTCATTTTCTGTTCGTTTATCCAACGCTCGGGACCGGCCCAGGGACCGGGGTTCAGCGGGTCGATACTACGAGCCGTATACAGATAGCCATCCGGTTCCTGTGCCTTGTGGATAATATTGATCAGCGAATCAAGATATCGGGCCAATGCAGGATCGGGATGCTCAGCCAATGAATAAGAGGCACCTTCGATAGTTTTATAAATGTCTGTATCATCGAAAGGATAAACCGTGCAAAATTTACCCCTGTGCTCGGCCGCCATGATGAAGTTTTTGATCCTCCCTGTACTGTCACAGCGCTGAAACGATGCAGGAATGGTAACCGTCCGGTTTGTCTCAATGCGAGGATTCCAGAATTTGTCGGCAAATTTCACACTTGTAAAGGGAACTGGCTGTATCGGATAGTCTTGTTTCTGAGCGTAGGCCGTTAAAGTTAAACTACTCCATATTAAAATGCCGATCTTCGTTTTCATGGCTTGCTTCTCGTTCAAAGGACTGATGAAGTTAATCAAAAAATTATTCTGATCAGTTTCAGCAGTCCGGTGCTTTGTGAAAAATTAGAATAAACCAAAGTTACAGCGTCTGTGCTTTCCAATAAACGGAATTCTTATCCATATCTAACTGTATTTTAACCTCATTTCAATCAATTTGACATTTTTAGGGCAAAATAAAGAGAAAATATTACTGTAAAATTTAAATATTGCTGTTGAAAACTTAACATTAACGGAAGTTTGCTTTTAGAAAAAAGACTTATATTTAGTTCAATTAAAAACCAAGTATGAAAAGAAGAATTTTGATACCGGGCGCACTGATCGCCTTTGCTTTATTTGTAATGGCTGTTATAGCCGATCTGAATGGAAAATGGAAAGGTGCAATCAAAACACCTGATGGGAACGAAATACAAGTTACCTATAATTTTAAAGTAGACGGAGATAAACTAAGCGGTACAGCTGATTCACCAGCTGGTTCGGTTACGATCGACAATGGCAAGATCACCGGCGATACGTTTAGCTTCAAAGTAACTGTTGATGGCAACGACTACCCACACAAAGGGAAATTTTATACCGATTCATGTGGAATGGACATCGATTTTGGTGGCCAGTCGTCTCATTTTGTAGTAATACGGGATATCAGCAAATAAATTTCAACCCAAACAGTTCATAGTAGGGCTCTGCTGCCATTTGGCACAGGGCTTTTTTATTGAACTTATTTATATATTTAGAAAAATAAAATCAGACGAAATGAAAAAAGCAATTTTGGTCTTTGGGGTTGTCTTAGCTCTTGCCTTAGCGGCATTCACCTGGTTCAAAGATATCAACGGCAATTGGTCGGCAAAATTAAAGGGGCCAGACGGAAACGAATTCCCGATTTCTTATACCTTTAAAGTTGATGGCGGAATATTGACCGGTACCGTAACTTCCGAGATCGGCACTTTCGACATTTCAGAAGGCAAAGTTGAGGGCGACAGCTTATGGTTTATTGGAAATATAAAAACCATGAAGATCAAAAATAAAGGCAAGTACTTTGCAGATGGCGATTCTATTAGTCTTCGCGTGGGTGCACGGTCAACGCATACCACACTTAAACGTTCAACGGAAAAATAAATTGATTTGTAACAGGACGCTACTATACCGCGTCCAAATATTAAACAGAAACAAACATCCAAATCCCTCAAGATCATGAAGAAAAAAATGTTAATGACTATCGTATTGCTTCTTAGCTTTACTGCCGTTTTTGCCTGGTTTGCCGATTTGAACGGCAATTGGAGTGGCACACTGAGCACACCTGATGGCCAGCAATTCCCGTTGAACTACACGTTCAAAATTGACGGTACAAAACTAACTGGTACTGCTACAAACCCGCAGGGCACTGTTGATTTAACCGGAGGAAAAGTAAAAGGCGACAGTATATTTTTCGACCTTGATGCCGGAGGAATGAGCATACCACATACTGGTAAGTATTTTGCAACAGGCGATTCGGTTAGCCTGAACATTGATTACCAGGGAATGGCATTTCATACAACTTTGAAAAGAGCGGTTGATAAAAAATAAATGAAATCAAGCTATTTCTTTGAAAATCCTCTTTTGGGAAAACCAAAAGAGGATTTTTTATTTCGCTAAAAAAGCCAATATCATTATTCAAATATCCATTTGATATTCACTGCATCGATATTACCTTTGCAGCATGAAATTCCGCCTTACAGCGTTTTTGCTTATTGCATGCCTTGTATGCAGTAGCTTTTCGCGCTTCATTGTTTTCGCGGGATTCGAGCTCAACCGGCATTATATTGCCACCAAGCTGTGCGAGAACCGCAATAAACCCTGGCTACATTGTAACGGCAAATGCTACCTGATGAAAAAAATGAAGGAAGCAGAAGACAAACAAGCCGCCAATGAGCGCGAAACACAAAAAAACCTGCTTCAGCAATCCTATTTTGAGACTGCTGATCAGGTAAAATTCTTCACTAAAATGATCGGTATCATTCCGATCAGCAATGGGCGCATTTATTTGCCTCAGGGCCATGGCGTCATTTTCCGCCCCCCGCAGTTAGCGTAAAGTCTTCATTTTTTTGATTTTTTTAATTGGATAAGCATCCCTATGGAATTGCTTTATCCTTATTCGCTAATTCTTTTTTCTTTCTCATGAATTTAAATTTTAATTATATCAAATGTCTCTCCTTATTACTCTTGCTTTTAACCTTACTGCCAGCTGAAGCAAAGTCCCTAACTGGAAATGGAGAGGTAAGCGGAAAAATAACCGACAAAGCAACCGGCTTACCTATACCGGGTGTAACGATCACTATCCCGGACCTGAAAGTTGGCACCAGTACAGACGAAAATGGAGTTTATATCCTCAAACAATTACCTAAAGGCGAATACCTGGTACAGGTAAGCATGGTAGGCTATGCCAGTGTAACGAAAGTGATCGATCTGGGTAGCACCTATTCAGTCGACTTTAAATTATCGACGTCAAATTATGAGTTATCGGATGTTATTGTAACATCGTTTGGCAATACAACAACCCGTCAGCGTGCCCCGGTACCGATAACCGTTGTAACGCATAAAAAGATAATGGAAGACGTTAATAATACGGCTATCGACCTGATAGCATCACAACCGGGGGTCAATGAGACTACGGAAGGGTCGGGTACTACAAAACCGCAGATCAACGGCCTTGGGTTCGACCGCGTTCTGGTGCTGATGGATGGTATTCCGCAAGAAGACTTCCAATGGGGCGACGATCACGGAATTTTGATCGATCCCTACGCTGTGCATGATGCAGAAGTAATCAGAGGCCCGGCATCGCTGCAATATGGGGCAAGTGCCGAAGCAGGTGTTATCAGCTTTAAGTCGGCACCTTTGCCACAAAACGAAACTATAGCAGGCAGTGTATTAACTGAATACCATACCAACAATGGCTATTTGGGCACCTCACTAAATTTAGCAGGAAATCATCGCGGCTTCGTATGGTCGTTGCAAGCAAGTGGCGATGAAGCCCATAGTTACTCGAACCCAAAAGATGGTTACGTTTGGGGGACAGCCTGGAATCAGGTAAATGCCCGCCTGGTGTTGGGAATTAACCGTCAATGGGGATATTCGCGCCTTACTTTAAGTGCCCTGCACCGCAGGATCGAATTGCCTGATGGCAATCGTGACAGTACAGGTCGTTTTTTGTTTGACTATTCGCAGAACGGAAAACTATATCCCACCCGGTCGGATTTTCTGTCGTACAATGCCACTATTGCCAGCGACAAAATTTTAGGCGAATACCAGGCATGGTGGCAGAATAGTATAAACCTTGGTAAAGGTAAATTGGGTTTAGATATTGGGTTTGCTCGCAGTGTACACCATGATATTGATACCGGAACAGTAGGTTCAAGCAACCTGCTTTTGGGCGACATCCCTTTCGATCTGAAATACCAACTGGCGCTTGAAAAATCAAGGTTTAAACTAACGGCAGGAATCAATGGCATGTATGAATATCACCATAACGGTGAAGCTCCGCCGGCACCTTATGTTCCGGACTATTCTATCCCAAACTATACCAATTTCGAGATCGGGGGTTATGCCATAGTTGAAAAAAGGATTAAAGATCTGACCCTCAGTGGTGGCCTCCGTTTTGACCTGACAGATTTTATTGGCAAATCGATGTCATTGAACGATGATGGCTTTATAGTACCTGAAGGAACTGCGGGTTCAACCTTACATTTTATTGGTTTCAATAACACTTATACGGGAATTTCGGGTAGTGTCGGCGTGGCTTACCAGTTACCAGCTAACAACTACCTGAAATTTAATATCGCAAAAAGTTATCGTGCTCCAGCTATTAATGAGCTTACCAGCAACGGACTCAATATTGGATCTAATCTGGTTGAATTAGGTAATATTCATCTAAAAGCGGAACAAGGTTATCAGCTTGATCTGGCTTATGGTTATGATGGAAAAGATATAAGTGTAGAAGCAGATGGCTTTTTTAATCACATCAATAACTTCATTTTTTCTGGTCGTACTGACTCTTTATCCGGTGGCTTCCCTATTTATCAGTACCTTTCGACCAACAGTGCCAATATTTCCGGTATTTCGGGCTTCCTCAATATCCATCCGCAGGATGTTAATTGGCTGGAGATAGACAATGGTTTTACCTACCTATACTCGCATATCCCAAATGGATCTGATTCAACAAAGCATTTACCCTATATTCCGGCACCTCACCTGAAATCAGAATTAAAGATCCGTTTAAATGATGGCCATAATTCGGTATTTAGGGGGATCTTTTTAAAATTCGGATTACAGCATGATTGGGAGCAAAACAATGTTTACAATGCTTTTTCAACCGAACTGGCATCTGCTTCCTACACCATTTTCAATGCTGGTTTAGGTACAAATATTGTAAACCCAACAACCGGCCGTAGCATTTGTTCTTTATATGTAAATTGTACTAATCTGACAAACGTTGCCTATGCCGATCATTTGAATCTGGCGCAATATTTTCTGGCCAATAATGGAACGCCTGTAACAGTTACGCAGCAAAATCAGGGCATTTACAATATGGGCAGAAACATAAGCTTTAAATTGGTTGTTCCGTTTGGAGGAAATCCCCAGAAGAAAACTGTTTTACCAGAATAAATCGACAGCTGAATAAATCATCAATTTTCACTAGCATTTAAATCCTAAGCATATGTTGAAATTTAAAAATATCCCCCTTATAATTTTCGCCATAATGGTGTTAATTATGCCAGCTTTGGCACAAAATAATGTATTAAGCAAGCCACTAAATGCCGCCATTAATAATTACCTGGCTTTAAAGGATGCGCTGGCAAGTAACGATGGCGATGCAGCATCGGCGAAAGCAAAAGCTTTACTTAGCTCTTTGAATGAATTGCCTGGTGGCAGTTTAATTGCTTCACAAAAAGCACTTGTGGCCAAATTGGAATATGATAGTCGCCACATCAGTGAAGTTAACCGCCTGGCCCACCAGCGCGAACATTTTGCTTCGCTGTCTGATAACGTTTATACTTTGATCAAAGGATTAAAGCTTAACCAGCAGACCTTATTCAGGCAATATTGTTCGATGACTAAAAAGTATTTCCTGAGCGAAAGTGATAAAGGCAAAGATCCCTATATGGGAATGGCCAATTGCAGTAAAGCGACAGAAACTATTGCAGCAACTAAATAAACCTTTTAATGCAGCAGCGGTGGTCATTGACCCATCGCTGCTATTTTTTCCAATAAGTAGTTGCCGGATGAAAATGCTGCCACGAATGCCAGTATTCCTGATAAGCCTGGATTTTAGTTAAATGCTTCCCTTTTTCTGCTCCGGAGATACATAAACCATCCCAATTCCAAACAGACGCGGTTTCCTGATCCACGAATTGTCCGCTCGAATCCGGTTTAAAATTCAATTGCCTGCCGCCGAGCTGCCTGTTGAAAACGTGGAAAGTATGGTCGTCACCTTCAAGACCTACCAATACAGGAATGGAACCTATTTTGTCATTTAACAGGCAAATTTCTGTCAACTTGCGCCAATCGTATGCCTTTGATTGTTGGCCTGCGATAACACCTATAACCCAGGTTTTGCGATATAGCGTATCCTTGTTTTTAATAGCTGAATCCTTGTCTACCGCCTGTTTAACATCGTATTCTTTCAAATCATCATAATCATTTTTAAAATGACCGTCCGGCTGTAAGATCATTGATCCGGGATGTTTATCGAGCCAGGCACTCAAAGACGATTGTTCATAGGGAAGCTCTTTTAGAAACGAGCCTTTCAATGGTCCAACCGCCGCCTCGCCTGTTGCCTGATACCACCAGCTACCGGTACTTTGGTCTTCAATGATGGCATTATAATGTCTTGCGCCAACCAGTCGGAAATTTTGCCTTACACCGTTAACTACCGGACTATACACCCTGCCTGTGCGGCACATAGTGCAATAAGTAACCAATACCGGTAGGTTGCCAACATTGTCCTGTACTTTATGATGATAACCCAGATAGACCAGCGGATATGCTTTTGCTACGCCATTATTAACTACACCCAGCACGATATAGCTTTCGGGTACTTTGTTATTAATGGCGTTTGCAAATCGGATCGTCCTTGGTTCCTCAAACATGCTCGAAGCTTTGTAGGCTACATCTGTAATATATAAGCTACCAAGGGCCAATACCAATACAAGCGTTTTTACAATCTTTCCGACAAAGCTGTTGGAAAAAAAATAACGATAGAAATACCAAAGCACAAGCAAAGCGCCGATGATGCGCATAGGAAGTATGAACTTTTCAAGGTAATAGCAAAGTTTAATCGCTTCGAGGTTCTGACTACCCGGAAATGGCATCAACAGGTAAGCATGCAGCAAACCTGGCACAAACAGCACAAACATGCCAAACCAGAACAGTTTTGAATGCCCTTTTCTTTTCATGAGGTGCGCCAATTAATTTTTATGCAAAAGTGGTTTATAATGATTTTAAAGATATTAAAATGCTTTATAAAAAACGACAAGGTCATTTAATTATCAAATGTGTTAACTGACCGCTTTAAAAGCCTGATACAAAAAGCTAAATGGCCTACATTTGTATTTGATATTATAGCACAAAAAATGAAAGTCAAGATCTGGTCCGATGTGATGTGCCCCTTTTGTTATATCGGGAAACGACGCTTTGAACAAGCGTTGAAACAGTTTAAATATGCGGAAGAACTGGAGATTGAATGGAAAAGCTTTCAGCTTAACCCAGATATTAAAACCGACCCTAAAGTAAATATCAATGAATACCTGGCCGAAATTAAAGGCTGGTCTATTGAAGACGCAAAAAGCATGAACGATCATGTTACGGGGATGGCTGCGGCAGTTGGTCTTAAATATAATTTTGATACCGCTATAGTGGCCAATAGTTTTAATGCACATCGGTTCAGTCATTTAGCTAAAGAACATCAACTCGGCGATGCTGCTGAAGAAGCATTGTTCAAAGCATATTTTACCGAGGGTCGCAATATTGATGATATAGAAACTTTAGGGCTCTTAGGAGCTCAAATTGGTCTGGATGCTTCTTTAGTGGAAACCACTTTGGCAACAGCCGATTTTAGCGATGAAGTAAAAAAAGACATTGCAGAGGCCCGATACCTGGGAATTCAGGGAGTACCATTCTTTGTATTTAACGACAAATACGGCATTTCAGGAGCACAGGATGTTAGTGTATTTCTTCAAACGCTTGAACAATCATTTGGCGAATGGCAGGAGCAAAATCCAAAACCATTACTTACTGTAATTGAAGGCCAAAGTTGTTCGCCGGATGGCGATTGTAGCTAAGCTCCAATTAAAGATCAGGTTTCCGGTCAAAAAGTGATAAATTTACATCAGGCAAAACTGGTGTATAAAAAACACTTAGCTGGCACTGAATGGACACTTCTCTGGATAATTCTTCACGATCAAGGTTAGTACTTAGGGTGGCTGTTGGTGCCATGTTCTTTATGGCTGGCCTGTGTTTCTCAAGCTGGGCTTCCAGAATTGCCAGCATCCAGCAACACCTCGGACTTTCATTTGCGGCATTAGGGGGCATACTGCTTGCTATTCCAATCGGCTTAATGGCTTCGCTCCCATTCTCGGGCTGGATAATTACTAAAATCGGCAGCAAACGTTTATTAATAGGCGCATTAACAGTTTATGGTTGCACACTGGTGAGCCTTGGTCTTACGCAAAACAGTTTCCAGCTATTTTCCTGTCTGCTTCTTTTTGGCTTTTCAAGTAATGCTGTAAACATTTCCGTCAACACCCAGGCTGTCGCTGTAGAAAAATTGTATTCAAAACCTATTATGGCCTCATTTCATGGCCTTTGGAGCCTGGCAGGTTTCGCCGGAGCAGGGATCGGTTCGCTGATGATCGCTGCAAAGATCGATCCTTTTCATCATTTCGCTATCATTTCCTCTGCAATCATTGTCAGCATACTTGTTGCCGTTCGATCACTTAACGACGATAAAAGCTCGGGCGGTGGTCCGGTTTTCGTTATGCCTGATAGCTCGCTGATCAAACTGGGCATCATCGCATTTTGTTCGATGATTTGCGAAGGTACTATGTTCGACTGGAGCACTATTTATTTCCGTGATGTGATCCATCCAACCAAAGAACTGATCGGACTTGGTTTTACCAGTTTCATGCTGGCCATGGCTTCGGGCAGGTTTGTAGCCGATTGGTTCGCCCACCGTTTTGGTCTAAAAACTATATTGATGATCAGTGGCAGCTTAACTGCGGGCGGATTATTAACTGCCGTAATATTCCCTTACCTGATCCCGGCAATATTCGGCTTTATTATGGTAGGTTTAGGTGTTTCCTCTGTTGTACCAATGATCTACAGTGCCGCCGGCAAATCAAAAACCATGGCCCCGGGAGTGGCCATTGCCGCAGTTTCCACCATCGGCTTCTTCGGCTTCTTATTTGCACCTCCAATTATTGGCTTTATTGCCAGCCTTGCTACCTTAAGGGCTTCCTTTCTCCTGATCGCCTGCATGGGCGTTAGTGTAGTAGTGGTTTCGGCCAGGACGAGGCTTTAGTTGTGGTTAGTTGTATTGGTTGAAGTGGTTGTATTGGTGGGGATTGGGGGATTGGGCATTTGGCATTTGGCATTGGTTTCTAATTAACCTATCACCAATTAACTAATCACAGATTAACCAATTACAAATTAACTGATCACTAAACAACGTCAGGACTTTATCAATCTCAACACGATTACATCATTGGATGGTATAGGCTGTTTGAACAACTTTTTAGTTGTACCCAAATCCTGTTTCGACCAGATATCTTTGAGCTTGTAGGTAGTTTGGTTGAAGTCGACATCCATTTTTGATATTTTGTCTTTGATCAGGTGGGCGGTCCAATCAAAAGTGACTGTTTGGGTGCGATCTGACCGGTTGAGGAAACAAACTGCAATATCGCCGTTTGCAAGGGGCCGAACCCATATTTCTACACCATCAAACTGGTAATACCGGAATGCGCCAACTCCCAGCGGGTCCTGATCTATGGCAATAGCGTCCTTATTAGTGAGAATTGCAGTTATTTCAGGCGACATTTTTTCAAGATTATTACCGGCCATCAACGGAGCTGCGAGCATACACCATAACGAAAAGTGAGCCTTGTCCTCACTAAATTTCATACCGTTGCCAACTTCCAGCATATCTGGATCGTTCCAGTGGCCCGGCCCGGCGTATTGGCGGATACTATCCTGCCTGTCGAGGATATCCAGTACCGACAATGGCCTCCAGCCATCTTTATTGGCTTCGGCCTTGTTAAAATAAGGACCGATATCGCCGGTAGTGCGCCAAAGCTGACCATCTTCAGCAGCCCATAACCAGGGACGATGTGTGCCCCATTCGCACAGACTAAAAACAATCGGTCTGCCAGTTGCTTTAAGTGCCAGACTCATGGTTTTGTAGGCTTCTTTCGCTTCTATACCTTCGGCATTGCACCAATCAAATTTCAAATAATCTACCCCCCAGGAGGCGTAAAGGCGAGCATCCTCGTATTCATGGCCATGTGTGCCGGGGTAGCCGGCACAGGTTTTGGTGCCTGCGCAGTTATAGATACCAAACTTCAAACCCTTCGAATGTACATAATCGGCAAACTCCTTCATCCCGTTAGGGAATTTTTTAGGGTCGGCCACCAACTGTCCGTTCTGATCGCGTTCCATTGACATCCAGGCATCATCCAGTACAAAATACGTATAGCCTGCATCCCGCATGCCTGAGGAAATATAGGCGTCAACCATCTGTTTGAGTAAAGGTTCGTTGATATTGGTTTGAAAAATATTCCAGCTGTTCCAGCCCATTGGCGGTGTTGGGGCCAGTATGTTTTCTTTTTGCTGTGCTATAGATTGGAAAGCGCAGCCAACTAATAGGCTGGCGAATAATAATATCCTTCTCATGTTTTGCAGATTTGATTTAGAATAATTGGTTATCAAATATACTATTCTCTTTAACCGTTTTTATCCGGACCTGAAAATTTGAGAACTAAGCCTCGGGCTGGTACTGCCCCAGATCATCCGATCCGCCGAATGATCTCGATACAGGCCCGGGTATTATGATAAGGGCATTTCCAGAGCCCGGCTTTATCTTCACCCGGCATAGTTTTATTATTTTCGTCTATCCCCCAAAACCATTCGCCATGCACTTTATCGAGTATTTTATTTTTTACGAATTCCCAGCATTTCCACGACAGGTTGAGGTATTTTTCATTGCCGCTTATTTGCCAGGTATTAAAAAAACCTACCATAGCCTCAGCTTGAACCCACCAGTGTTTTTGTTTGTGAAGGTTATCGTCGGCGGGCTCATATTCATACCACAAACCGCCGTCATTGTCCAGTCCTTCCATCATTGCCTCACTGATTCGAATCGCAACGGACTTCAATTTTTCATAAGCACTTTTGTCGCCGATCACTTCCGCAGCTTCCAACAAAAGCCAGGTAGCTTCAATATCATGCCCGTAAGAAACAAGCGTCGACCGTAATCGCCAATCCTCATCAAAAAACAGGTTGAGGTGCCCTTTTTCCGTGTCGATAAAATGATCAAGGAAATCATTAAGCAATAGCACGATTTGCTGCCGAAGGTTTTGATCCGGCCATACCCGGTAGAGGTTAGTATAGGCCTCCAACACATGGAGGTGAGTATTCATCGTTTTTTTCTCGTTTGCATCTTTCGCGCTCAGGCGCAGGTCGCCAATAGGCTGCCAGTCTTCTGCAAATGCCTCCAGGTATCCCGTTTTTTCGCGATCAAAGCTTTTATCGACCAATAATTCAAAGAGAGCTATGGCCTGTCTGAGCACCTCGGGGTTTTGACATGCTTTATAATATTCGCTAAACGCATAAATAGTGAAAGCACTGGCATAAACCTGCTTTTTGGTGTCTAATTTATTTCCGGCATGATCAACGGTCCAATAAACGCCACCAAATTTTTTATCGAGGAAGTGGTCAAGCAGGTAGTTCCACGCGCGATCAGCTATTTGCAGGTATTGCTCATCGGGAGTAAGGTTGTAAGCTGCCGAAAAGCTCCATAATATTCTGGCATTTAGTACCGAACCTTTAGGAGCTCCGGCCACAACATGGTTATTTTCGTCTATCTCTCCGAAAAAACCGCCTTCATTTTCATCAAGGGTATGGTTGATCCAATAATTAAGAATAGCGGCCAATTCAGCCTCCATCTCAGTTTTGTAAACTTCCAGCAAACTAGCGATATAAATTCCGCCTCCCATACTTATATAATCTGAATAGATGGGTTAAACAGGTCTGGTTTGCAAATATTCTTTATTCCTTGTGATCAGATCCGAAAGTCTGTTTACCGAAAGCGCCGAACGGAAACCGTCTTCGGGTGTATTGATCACATAATCCAGAAGTTTTTCGATGCTGCTTGTAGCCACATGCATACGGGTATCCGAGGATGCATAGTAGATATAAACTGTGCCGTCATCGTCGGCTATCCAACCATTGGAAAATGCCACGTTTGACACGTCACCAATGCGCTCCTCACCTTCTGGTGCCAAAAAATACCCTGCAGGCTTGTGCAGTACTTTAGTTAGATCGGTCAGATCGGTCAAAAACATATAAAGCACATAGCGTAAACCAGCTGCTGTATTTCTAACGCCATGCGCCAGATGCAGCCAGCCTTGGCTCGTGCGAATTGGAGCAGGCCCCTGCCCATTTTTAGCTTCGTAAACCGTATGGTAAATTTTATTGTCGATAATGGCTTCTTCCGGAACGTAGGCATTTTCCATCGAATCGGCAAGACCAAAACCGATGCCACCGCCAGTACCGGCACTGATAAAGCCATCCTGCGGACGGGTATAAAGGGCATATTTACCATTCACAAATTCGGGATGCAGTACCACATTACGCTGCTGGGGCGAATTAGTTTTCAGGTCTGGCAAACGCTCCCATGTTACCAGGTCCTTTGTGCGGGCAATACCACATGCCGCTATAGCAGACGACTGGTCGTGTGCCGGGGCATCCGGGTCGCGGCGCTCGGTGCAGAAAAGGCCGTATATCCATCCGTCTTCGTGTGCAGTAAGTCGCATATCATACACATTGGTATCTGGTTCATCTGTTTCGGGCATATCGATCGGGTAATCCCAAAATGTGAAATTGTCGATACCATTCGGACTTTCGGCTACAGCGAAAAACGATTTGCGGTCCCAGCCTTCTACGCGGGCGACCATTAGGTATTTACCCTGCCATTTGATAGCACCAGCATTGAAGGCAGCGTTGATCCCAAATCGTTCCTGCAGGTAAGGATTAGTTTGAGGATTAAGGTCAAACCGCCAGAAAACGGGGGCATGTGCAGCTGTAAGTACTGGATTTTGATAACGATCGAAAATTCCATTGCCCGGCTCCAGTTTTTTATTGGTCTTGTTTATCAGGCTGTGATAGTTTTCGTTCAATAGGTTTAGTCTTTGGTCAAATTCGGTCATCTTATAATTCTTAATATCGCTTTGCCTGCCGGTTTATTTCGTGGCGGGCAGTTTCTTAATAGTCTTTTAATTTGTTCCACCAGGTTTTTTTCAGGATGATCACTGTCACTGCTAAAATGCCGACAGTGTACAATAAAGGCAGTTTTTGCCACAATACCAGGTACATCGGTAATATGGTAAGGCAGCATTGGGCGATAGTACCGATTACCACATTAAACATGTTTAGCTTAAAGTTTTTGTTAACCTGAAAGGATGGATCATCAGCTAAAACAGCACGTTTGATTGGCCCCCAAAAACCCCAGGGGCGCACATTGCTATAGAATGATTTTAGCACCGACAATTCGGTAGAAGCTGAAGCGTAAGAGCCCAGAACTGAGCCGGCCAATGATAAAGCAAACAATAAGGGGAACCAGTACAACAAATTGGCATTGTCAATTAATAAAGAGAAAACCATTGCTGCAACAATTCCTGCTACCATACCCCAGAAAAAACCTGTCGCGTTAAACCGCCACCAATGCCATTTCAACACGTTTGCGGCTATATAACCGCCGTATAGTGCTGATACTATCCATTGCAATGTACCATTGATGTTCTTCACAAAAAAGCCCAGCATCACACCTGTCGCTACCACTACAATACCCACCAGGTAGTTCATATAAATGATCTTTTTGGTAGAGGCATTCGGGTTAACATATTTGATATAGATGTCATTCACAATATAAGCCTGCGCCGCATTCATGGTACCACTGAATGTACTCATAAAGGCGCCGAGTAATCCGGCAAGTAACAGCCCCACGAGGCCAACAGGTAGGAAATTATTGATCACCGCCGGCAATATCCGTTCAAAATCAATCGATCCGGTTGCGTCCTTCAAGTTCATTTGATGGTAATACAATAAGCCCAAAATGGTCAGACTAACGATCAGTGTATAACGGATAGGCAACAAAATAATATTAACAAAACCACTCATTTTACTAGCTTCCTCGGGTGAACGAGTCGAAAGTATCTTCTGCATATCATAATTTGGTGCCGGACCAGCCAATGCTGCAAAAAAGCCCTTGAAGGTCATCATCATAAAAAACAAACCGAACAAGGAGTACCCATCGCTTTGAATTTTAGCATTGACTTCTTTTATGATATTCGACCAGTCGAGCCCCAGCCTTGAGCCAAAAAACGGGCTGTACCAACCACCGGGCACATTTAAATGATGTCCGCTTAATTGCCCGGCCGCAATAAAACCGATCCAGATACAGGCTACCGTCATGATACCATATTTGATCATATCGCCGGTAACAATACTGTGCATGCCGCCCAAAATGGAGTAAAACATGGCGAACAAGGTAAATATTACGCCATACACGTGCGGCACATACTGGGGAGCAACATGGAAAGGTATATATTCTTTAATATTATCCCATGGCACAAATATCTCAATGAATTTTCCGAGACCTATGAATCCGTAGGCCATAAAACCAAGACAACTCAACAAGGCAAAAACTATCACCACCTGGTGAGAAGCCGATACACCCGGACCGCTTTTACCAAAGCGGGTTTGCAGCCATTCGGCACCGGTAGTTGCGTTGGAGCGCCGCAACCAGCGTGAAAGGTACATCATCAAAAATACCTGGTTAAATACCGGCCAAAGCCAGGGGATCCAGATACTTTTCATGCCGTAAACAAAGCAAAGGCTCACCATCCACATGGTGCCACTGATATCGAACATATCAGAAGCGTCGCTCAAACCGAGTTTATACCAGGGCAATGATTTACCACCCAGCATATAACTGTCTTTATTCTGACTGGCTTTTTTACGGTACCAGATACCAATAAAAATAGTGCTCGACAGGTAAAGCAGGATGATGGCTATATCATAAACAGATAACTTCATTGCAGGTTTTTAGGCGAATAATGGTATTGACTAAAGTAGGTAGTTAAATAACCACCAACTAATACTTTTTTAACGTTTGATTGTATTTGCTGCCAGAATAAATGCCCAATCAATCCTCCCTATAAAATCGAAACAGTCAATTCACCCCGACTTTTTTTGGCTAAAGTCCTATGCTATTCGCCAGTTATCCGCTGGCAGAAGCCAACGGCCATGAATAATTTAAATAATAAGCTAATTAAACCATACGATAGCTATCCGACCAAACCTATTCAACTCAATCCACCAACCAAACCCTAAATAAACACCCTATTCCCCGTATAGGTCTCCCTGAATTCTTTTGGGATACAGAATTTCTTCCGCTTAAATATCCGGTTGAAGTTGGATATATTGTTAAAACCGCATTTATAGGCTATTTCGGCGATGGTATTGGTGGTGTCGATCAGCATCCTTGAGGCGTGACCCAAACGGATCTCATTCAAACTATCAATAAATGTTTTGCCGGTGCGCTTTTTAATAAATCGGCTAAACGAAGCCTCGGGCATATTGGCAATGCGCGACACTTCGGCTAATGTCACCTGCTTATTGTAATTATTATTCATGTATTCAAACACCTTTTCGATGCGGCGGCTGTTGTAGTTAAGTTTTTCATTGGCGAATGAAAGATCGGACAGCGTACGCATATTGCGCGATATGGAAAGGTCGTGCAGGATAGAAAGCAGTTCCAGAACAGAGTCGAAACCGGTTTTTTTATCGAGTGAAAGCAGTCGTTCTTTCAGCGCGAGTATTGCGTCCTGGGAAAATAAGATCCCCCTTTGTGAACGCTCCAACATGTTTTTGATAAAGCTCAACTGATTGCGCTTCAGAAATTTTTCGTCAAAAAGATCCTTATGGAACTGGATCGTAACCTCGGTAATATCGTTACCCTGGCATTGGTGGGTAAACCATGCATGATATAAATTAGGGCCAACCAACACCAGCTCAACCTCATCGATCACCTCAATATGCCCGCCTACTACCCTTTTTGCTCCTTTGGCATTTAAGATCAGGTTAAGCTCATATTCTTCATGATAATGGAGTGGGAAATCAAATTTTTGCTTTACCCTCGAAAAGATAGTAAAACAATCACTTGGCGTGAGCGGCGTTATTTCACGCATCATATTATTATTCATAGTACCCAAAATTGCCTGGTAAATATTGCAAAAGTTTATGGTACGAATTTAACAGAAAAAATATAAGTTAATAGCTTTAAGGATGTTTTGGATATAATCTGATGGTTCTCAATTAAACAACGAGCTATCAAACCGGACCTTTATCGACACTAATATCCCTTAAAATAATTCGCCAAAAGGCTGTTTGGGAAACAAGTTTTTCAAAACGTATAAATCAATTACATTTATTTATTGTTTAGCCTGCATCAATTTTGTATCGAAATTGCTAAGTTTTTAATTTCAGTGATGTAGGATACGCTGATAAGTGATACCTTTACGCCCGCTAATGGATACCACAGAAAGCACAGTTGCACCCCTTAAAAAAAACCGCTCTCCATTCCTGCAGCGGCTGGCTAATTTCTTTGCCGAAATGGCGAAGATCAATTCATTTATCTTCCGCTTTTTTAAGGAGGCTTTTATGCCGCCCTACGAGTTTAAAGAGATCATGCGCCAATGCTACGAGACCGGTGTGCGTTCCTTTACGCTCATCACGTTAACGGGTTTTATCGTCGGGTTTATTTTCACCAAGCAATCCCGGCCATCTTTGGCTTCGTTTGGTGCTACTTCGTGGTTGCCATCATTGGTATCTATCGCCATACTTCGCGCCTTGGCTCCGTTAGTTACCGCACTTATCGCCTCGGGCAAAGTAGGCTCCAGTATTGGTGCCGAATTAGGCTCCATGCGGGTTACCGAGCAGATCGATGCCATGGAAGTTTCGGGCACCAAGCCCTTTAAATATTTGGTTTGCACCCGTGTTTTGGCTACTACTATCGTTATTCCGATACTGGCTACCTATACGGCATTCATTGCATTGCTGGGTGGATATCTTAATGTATCCGGCAACGAAGGCACCAGCTACCGGGCCTATATGGAAGCTGTTTTTGATCCGATCACCTTCCTGGATTTTGAATCTTCACTGATCAAATCAATTGTATTTGGATTTACCATCGGTATCGTTGGATGCTATCAGGGTTACTATTCCAATAAAGGCACCGAAGGTGTAGGCAAGGCGGCAAACGGCGCAGTTGTAACTGCCATGTTCCTGGTGTTTATTGAAGAAATGATCATCGTACAATTAACGGGCTGGTTCAGGTAATGGAAAAGGCAAAGGCAAAAATCGATTATAATAATCCAGTGATCACCATCCGCGATCTGTATAAATCGTTCGGAGAGATGAAGGTGCTGCAGGGTATCGATCTTGACTTATATCAGGGCGAAAACCTGGTAGTGCTGGGTCGATCAGGCACGGGAAAATCAGTGCTGATCAAAATCATTTCGGGTATGCTTCGGGCTGATAGCGGAGATGTTACTGTACTTGGCCATGATATGAACACCATCCGCGAGAAAGATCTGCAGGAACTCCGGATCAGGATTGGCTTTTCCTTTCAGGCAAGCGCCTTGTATGATAGTATGACCGTGCGTCAGAACCTCGAGTTCCCGCTGGTGCGTAACCGCAAGGGCATGTCACGCAAAGAGATCAATACGGCAACAGAATCCGTATTAGATGCGGTTGGCCTGCTGAGCGCCATTAACCAGATGCCGGTTGAACTTTCGGGCGGGCAGCGGAAACGGGTAGGTATTGCACGTACCCTGATCCTGAATCCCGAGATCATGTTGTATGATGAACCAACAGCCGGTCTTGACCCTATTACCTGTATCGAGATCAATGACCTGATCAACGAAGTGCAGCAACGCTTCAATACCTCGTCTATCATCATTACCCACGACCTTACCTGCGCCAAGAGTACCGGCGATCGTATCGCTATGCTGCTGGATGGTAAGTTTGATCACGTTGGTACTTTCAACGAGGTGTTTGACACTGACGATAAGCGGGTAAAACCATTTTTTGATTATAATTTTGTAGAATAATATAGTACCCTAGCATACATACCATTTTAACATGGATAGACCAGACAACAGGAAAGCAGTAATCACCGGCATATTTTTATCCCTCGGCCTCGTGGTATTTGTACTCGGCGTATTTACGCTCGGAGGATCGCAAAAGACCTTTGCAAAGAATGTTCACATTAATGCTGTATTTAGCGATGTAAATGGTTTAAAGCCAGGTAACGGCGTTTGGTTTTCGGGCGTAAAAGTGGGTACCATAACCAAAATGCGCTTTGTGGGTATTGGGCAGGTTTTTGTAAAACTGACCGTTGACCAGGAAGCTCAGCAATTCATTCATGATAACGCCCAGGTAAAGATCGGGTCGGATGGTTTGATCGGTAATAAGATCATCGTTATTGAAGGGGGAAATTCTCAGGCACCAATCATTAAGGAGGATGATACCTTATCAGTTGAGAAGGAACTGTCGACCGATGATATCATGAAGACCTTTCAAAAGAACAACGAGAACCTGGTGGCTATTACCAGCGACTTCAAGAACCTCAGTCATGCTATACTGCAGGGCAAGGGAACAGTTGGTGCGCTTTTGGCCGACAGCGCTATGGCCCTGAACCTGAAAAATGCGATGCGTAACCTGCAAACCACTACCCAAACTGCCGCCCAACTTGCCGGCCAACTGGATGTGTTTGCCAAAAAGATGAATACCAAGGGCGGCCTTACCGATAACCTGCTTACCGATACCACTACCTTTAACAAGATAAGGGCAGCCGTTGCGCAACTTCAAAAAGCTACCACCAATGCCAATACCCTGGTGGATAACCTGAATACTGCCAGCAAGAAACTAACCACTACCGATAACGCCCTGGGCGTGCTGCTAAACGACCCCAAAGGTGCTGAGCAGGTCCGCACCTCGCTTAACTACCTGCAAAAGAGCTCCATCAAACTTAACGACGACCTGGAAGCTGCTCAACATAACTTCCTGCTTAAGGGCTTTTTTAACAAACGGGCGAAAGCGCAGGCGGATAGTTTGAAGAATGCTGCCGGTAAGTAGTGATACTGGTTTTGGGGAGGGTTTACAGGGTTAACAGAATTCGGGGTTAAAATTGACTTAAATAATTGATATACAGTATTTTAGTTGATTTTTTGCCTAAAAAGTGCAAACCATGAATTAGCGATTGGCCAATTGCTGAATGCATTCAATTAGCTGTCAGTCAGTCAGTTAACAAATATTGGCCGGGCAATGCCTAATGCCCCTTTTGTTTGAATCACAGATTTAGGATGATTTTACTTATTTCACAGATTTTTTAGCTTCTTCTCTTAATGAATTCTGTCCCAATGACCATTGACGCGAAGCAAATGACTAATGACAGATGACCAATGACTAATGACTAAATGAAACCCGGCGACAAAGTAATATGCATAGATGCCCGTATCGACCCGGAAAAGGCGGAGGAGGTAAGGCGCGATTTCGAGATATGGATCACCAAGGATAAGGAATATACCATCCGCGAGATCCTTGACAATAATGGCATCGTACCCGGTGTTTTGCTGGAGGAGGTGCACAATTTCCCTAAATTCTTCAAACTCATCGGCCGCATGCAGGAACCGGCTTTTGCGCTATGGCGATTCAGGAAGCTGAATTATGCCAGCAATACGGAAAAGCAGGTAAAAGAAGAGGAATTGGTGGAGGTTGCAAGGCCGAATATCAGTGAGCCGAATAAGGCGTGATTACTTTGCAAAAACTTTGATATTAAAAATCCTGTCTATCAAAAAATAATCCTTAAAATCGTGTTCAAAAAGCGTGTCCTAACCCCATCCTCCTCCTTCCCCTGAAAAACAGGGGAAGATATCGCACAGGGCCGTTTGGGTTAGATAATTTCACTGACCAAAAAATCCTGTTACTCTAAAAATAATCCTAAAAATCGTGTTCAAAAATCGTGTTCAAGAGGCACGAGTACGCCACGCATTGGCCAGCGCTGCATACTCGCGCCAGGCTGGGTATCTCTTTGAACCGCTTTTTGTGCTCCGGCTGTAAAAGTCAGGCTTAGTAATATCATCAGAGTTAGATTCTTCATTTTTTATTTCCCGTGTATAACCTTTAGTATCTTCCCATCGCTCTTTTGAATCTCAATATAAGGCACACCCCCTAATTTATTGGGGTCTAAAGTACCTTCTACAATCCAAATTTTTCCATCCTTTAGTTTGGCTTTAAATGGTTTATCATTCTCAATTTCAGGCCCATAGACATTAAACCAAACGACTTCAGCAACTTTAATAGCAGAAGTTTCATTTGAGATATATCCATCTTCCGGTTTCCACTCTACATTTCCTTCATTGTGGGTATGGCAACTCGTTAAACAAGACGACGTAATTATCAATGTTAACAGGAATGAATTTAAGGTAATTTTATGTTTCATTAGTTTTTAATAGCTTGAAGTCCCGATCCAATCGGAAGTAATATTTTAATTTGAGCCCCGCTGTCAGTAGTTTATAACTACGGACGCAAATGCCCGGAGTCTTCAAACTCCAGGCAAAATAGTTCAAAGTCTTTATACTTCAAACAGCGAGGGCAAAATCCTGTCTATCTAATTAAAATCCCGAAAATCGTATTCAAAAGGCACGAGTACACCAAACATTGGCCAGCGCTGCATACTCGCGCCAGGTTGTGGAAGTTTAGCCGGGCGTGGGCTGGTTGGACTCGGTTGATATATTGCGATTATAAACTTGTTGGAGAAGGCTCAGTGTATCTGATCTTAAATTCATGATCAACAGCACAGTTGATGTCATCAATCAGCTTTGCGACTTCATTATTATAGACATCTTCAATTTCGATCGTTTTCTTCTTCCCGTTTGATTGAATGACGACTTTTTTTTGATCACCATCAGCAACCAGAGCATTCCTATATGCGTTCTTCAAACTTTTAAAGGAAGGTGATTTGATTAGGTTAGCTATATTAACTTCTTGCGCTACAGTAAGTTTCTTTTGCAAAAGGAGAGCCGTCCGTTCGCCCTTTAAGCCGTTAAACCTCGTTACAATTAAGCTATCATTGGTAATATGATATTGCAGCGTAAAGGCCATTGAGCTGTTGAAGTCAAAAACATCTATCGTAAACCTTACTTTCTTGGTTTGTGCGCTGATGTTGCTCCATAACAAAACTGTGAGTATGAGAATGCTTTTCATGGTGTTTTTCTTTCTGTTACGCCTTGTTCGTCCCGTATTTTATTTCCTTCTTTCCCCCGCTGTCCGTAGTTTATAACTACGCACGCATTTGCCCGGAGTCTTCAGACTCTACACATAGTATTTCGAAGTCCGAATAGGAGACTATAAACGTGTTATACCATCACTTGTAAATTCTTTCTCTAACAGTTTGCGCAACACCGTTCATAAAGAAAGCCCAACAAGTAGCAACTGGATGTACTTACCTTTGTTTCAGATGAGTAATAATTTTCTGTAGACTAACCGCTCATTATATTCTCATGCATACTTGCATGAGGTTGGAAACATATCATTTTAACAAAATTATTACGCTAAAATTTTTCAAACGTGTATAGATACGTTTTTCCATGATGAATAAGCCTTAGCGTATCGGCCCTAGCTGGCTTAAAAATACTGTCGCCTTTTTCTGCGAAAAGCAAAAAATCCGGTTTATTGTCAACAAAGATAGGTACAAATAGATATTTGTGATTTCCTACAGAAATAACGGAAGCACCCTGATCGATGCTATTTTCAATAATCCGGCCATCTATCGCCGACCTATCAAATTTGAGGAATTCTTTTTTGTCCCTTCGATCAGCAAAAAAAAATATTATTGAAATTAATAGTACAAAAGTGCTCAGCAAGATCAAAATCGCTCCTTTTTTCCTTTCCATTATTGTGTTTTATATGTTCGTCTATAATCCGTTATTGTGTTTTATATGGCCCCCCTGGCGCGAGTATGCGGCGTCGGCCAAAGCGTGGTGTACTCGTGCCAAAACGTTAGGGCATCAGCGGGTCTACCCAAATAATATCGGCTTAGGCACGAGTACACGGCCAGTAGGCCCAGTGCTGCATACTCGCGCCGGGTTGGGCTGGTTCGAGTTTCTATCATAAAGGATGGCCTATTTTCTTATTAGACTATCTTCTTTCAATTCCTTTACTAACCACTTCCCTGCTTTATCCTTTTGCATCGTACATTCCAGGTAAATTCTTGCGTCAGATCCTTCCATCGTAACTTTAAATTTTGCAGGATTATCCGTCTCCCCAGGCAATGAATCTGTTTTGAACGAGTAAGAGTTAAAATCACCAATTTTGGCGAGTAACGTTTTGTCGTGCTGCAATAAATCAATGCCTATCTTAAACGACTCAGGCTGCTGTTTGTAAAAAATAAATTTTATTAACAAGGCACCAACTAATGCTATTGACGATATTATCAATACAGCCTTAAAAACATCTTTTCCTGTATCCCGTGATTCAAAGTATGGCCTAAATAAATAAAAGGATATTAAAAGCGCTAGTATCGAAAAAATCGCTGACCACATAGTTCTGAATTTATCTAATTTATTGTTATTACTTTACTGTTACCCCGCTGTCCATAGTTTATAACTATGGACTAATTTGCCCGGAGTCTTCAGACTCCAGGCATAAAAATTCAAAGATTTCAGACTTGAGAACGCGAGGGCAAAATCCTGTCCATCTAATTAAAATCCCGAAAATCGTGCTCAAAAAGCACGAGTATACCAAAAATTGGCCCTGCGCTGCATACCCGGGCCAGGTTGGGGGTTAAACTATCAAAAATAAAGTTTAATAACTACTTTTAAGACTTTAATTAACGTATGAGATTTCGAAGTATTTTCCCAGGCTGTGCTTTCCTTCTGCTACTACTATCCTGCAAACAAAAAATAAAACTTAGCCCCGCCCAACTTTACGGCAAGTGGAACTATAT
>Ga0164296_1001078_pt1 | contig 30372 bp, 22 predicted proteins | sample GEODES057metaG_FD_113533 | JGI IMG/M metagenome (GOLD analysis project Ga0164296, IMG submission 113533) | Dystrophic lake water microbial communities from Trout Bog Lake, Wisconsin, USA - GEODES057 metaG | ecosystem: Environmental > Aquatic > Freshwater > Lake | place: USA: Trout Bog Lake...
CTGGCTTCCACGCTCGACTGCTCGGCGCCACGCTGAGCGGCGCCGCCGATGTGGAAGGTGCGCATGGTGAGCTGCGTGCCAGGCTCGCCGATCGACTGCGCCGCGATCACGCCAACCGCTTCACCCTGGTTGACCGGGGTGCCGCGCGCCAGATCTCGACCATAGCAATGGCCGCAAATACCAACCTTGGCTTCGCAGGTTAGCACCGAGCGGATGCGCATGACCTCGACGCCGGCTTTCTCGATCCGCTCGGCGTCTTCTTCCTCGATCAGTTCGTTGGCGCCCATCAGCACGCTGCCATTGGCAGGGTCGAGCACCGCTTCGGCGGTTGTGCGGCCCAGGATCCGTTCGGACAGCGAGGAGACGACTTCACCGCCATCCATCACCGGGCGTACGGTCAGGCCGCGCTCAGTGCCGCAATCATCCTCAGTGATGATGCAATCCTGCGCCACGTCGACCAGACGGCGCGTGAGGTAGCCGGAGTTCGCGGTCTTCAATGCCGTATCCGCAAGGCCCTTACGGGCGCCGTGGGTGGAGTTGAAGTATTCGAGAACCGAGAGGCCTTCTTTAAAGTTGGCGATGATCGGCTGCTCGATGATCTCACCAGACGGCTTGGCCATCAGCCCGCGCATGCCGGCCAACTGGCGCATCTGCGCCGGCGACCCACGCGCGCCGGAATCGGACATCATCCACACCGAGTTGGTGGGGTAGCCGATTTCCTGCCGCTTAATCTCTTTCATCATCGCGCCGGCAACTTCGTCGGTGCACTTCGACCAGGCGTCAACCACCTTGTTGTAGCGCTCGCCGGCGGTGATCAGACCGTCCTGATACTGCTGCTCGAACTCTTTCACTTCGCCCTGGGTCTTCAGGATCATCGCCTTCTTGGTATCGGGGATGATCATATCGTCTTTGCCGAAGCTGATTCCCGCCTTCGCCGCCTGGGCGAAGCCTAGGCCCATCAGGCGGTCGGCGAAGATCACGCATTCCTTCTGACCACAATGACGGTAGACGGCGTCGATCACGTCCGAGACGTTCTTTTTGGTCAACTGGCGGTTGATCAGGCTGAACGGGATCTGGATGTTTTTCGGCAGCACCTGCGCGATCATCAAACGGCCCGGGGTGGTCAGCACGCGCTGCACCACCGGCTTGCCTTCGGCGTCCACCGTGTGGAAGCGACCGAGGATCTTGTCGTGCAGTTTCAGCACGCCGGCCGCCATGGCATGCTCGATCTCGCCGATCGTGCCATAGCCACGCGCTTCCGCGTCTGGTGTGGCACGGAATTCCGGGGTTTCGAGCGACAGGTAGTAAATCCCAAGCACAATGTCCTGGCTCGGCACGATGATCGGCTTGCCATTGGCCGGGCTGAGGATGTTGTTGGTGGACATCATCAGGACGCGGGCTTCCAACTGCGCTTCCAGGCTCAGCGGCACATGGACCGCCATCTGGTCGCCGTCGAAGTCCGCGTTGAAGGCGGTGCAGACGAGCGGATGAAGTTGAATGGCCTTGCCTTCGATCAGCACCGGCTCAAAGGCCTGGATGCCAAGGCGATGCAACGTAGGCGCACGGTTCAGCATCACCGGATGCTCGCGGATCACCTCTTCGAGGATGTCCCAAACTTCCGGACGCTCTTTTTCCACCATCCGCTTAGCGGCTTTGATGGTGGTGGCGTGGCCGTATTTTTCCAGCTTGGAGTAGATGAACGGCTTGAAAAGCTCGAGCGCCATCTTCTTCGGCAGACCGCATTGATGCAGCTTCAGCTCCGGGCCGACGACGATCACCGAACGGCCGGAGTAATCGACGCGCTTGCCAAGCAAGTTCTGGCGGAAGCGGCCTTGCTTGCCCTTCAACATGTCGGAAAGCGACTTGAGCGGGCGCTTATTGGCACCGGTGATGGCGCGACCACGACGGCCGTTGTCGAACAGCGCATCGACCGATTCCTGCAACATGCGCTTTTCATTGCGGACGATAATGTCCGGTGCGCGCAGTTCGATCAGCCGCTTCAGTCGGTTGTTGCGGTTGATCACGCGGCGATACAGATCGTTCAGATCCGAGGTGGCGAAGCGGCCACCATCGAGCGGCACCAGCGGGCGCAGTTCGGGCGGGATGACCGGCACAACATCGAGGATCATCCATTCCGGGCGGGCGCCGGACTCGGCAAAGGCTTCGATCAGCTTGAGACGCTTGACCAGCTTCTTGCGCTTGGCTTCCGAGGTGGTTTCCTTCAACTCGGCGCGCAGGCGGACCTTCTCTGCATCGGCGTCGATGTTGGACAGGATGCCCTTGATCGCCTCGGCGCCGATGCCGGCACGGAAGCCGTCTTCGCCGAACTCGTCCTGCTTGGCCAGCATCTGATCTTCGTTCAGGAGCTGGAACATCTTGAGGTCGGTGAGGCCCGGTTCGAGCACCACATAGCTCTCGAAGTAAAGGATCTTCTCCAGTTCCTTCAGCGTCAGATCGACCATCAAGCCGATGCGGCTGGGAAGGGACTTGAGGAACCAGATATGCGCAACCGGGGAGGCGAGCTCGATATGGCCCATCCGCTCGCGGCGCACTTTTGCCAGCGTGACTTCAACGCCGCACTTCTCGCATATGATGCCGCGGAACTTCATGCGCTTGTACTTGCCGCACAGGCACTCATAGTCCTTGATCGGGCCAAAAATCCGGGCGCAGAACAGACCGTCCCGCTCCGGCTTGAAGGTGCGGTAGTTGATGGTCTCCGGCTTCTTGATCTCGCCGTAGGACCAGGAGCGAATCTGCTCGGGAGACGCCATCTGGATCTTGATCTGGTCGAAGGTCATGGACTGACCCGTCTGACCCAGAATCTTCATCAGCTCATTCATGCTGCTTCTCCTTCGCGGTCCGGGTCAGCACCCCGGAACCAGTCATAAGGCGGTATCAAATAGCGAATCCGGCCCGAACGCGGTCCGGGCCGGGAGGCGATCAGGCGGTGTGCATGTCCAGATCGACGTTCAGGCCGAGGGATTTCAATTCCTTGACCAGCACGTTGAAGCTTTCCGGAATGCCAGCCTCGAAGGTGTCCTGCTCGCGCACGATCGCTTCGTAGACCTTGGTGCGGCCGGACACGTCGTCCGACTTCACCGTCAACATTTCCTGCAACGTATACGCGGCGCCATAGGCTTCCAGCGCCCACACTTCCATTTCGCCGAAGCGCTGGCCACCGAATTGCGCCTTGCCGCCCAACGGCTGCTGGGTGACGAGCGAGTACGGCCCAATCGAACGGGCATGGATCTTGTCGTCAACGAGATGGTGCAGCTTCAGCATGTAGATGTAGCCGACCGTGACCTTGCGCTCGAACGGTTCGCCCGTGCGGCCATCGGTCAAACGCATCTGGCCGGAGGTGGCAAGGCCGGCCTTAGTCAGCATGCCCTCAATGTCACCCTGGCGGGCGCCATCGAACACCGGGGTCGCGATGGGGATGCCCTTTTTCAGGTTGTCCGACAGTTCCATCAGCTGGCTTTCCGACATCGGCGCGATTTCCTTCGCGTAGATCTCGTCGCCATAGATGTCCTTCAGACGCTCCAGCAGCTTTTCCCGTTCCGCACCGGTGCGGCGATAGGTTTCCACCAACTCGCCAACCTGGCGGCCGAGATTGGCGCAAGCCCAGCCCAGATGGGTTTCCAGGATCTGTCCGACATTCATGCGGCTCGGCACGCCCAACGGGTTGAGCACAAGATCCACATGGGTTCCGTCTTCGAGGAACGGCATATCTTCGACCGGCACAACGCGCGAGCAAACGCCCTTGTTGCCGTGACGGCCGGCCATTTTGTCGCCCGGTTGCAGCTTGCGCTTCACCGCCACGAACACTTTGACCATCTTCATGACACCGGGCGGCAGTTCGTCGCCTCGCTGCAGCTTATCGACCTTGCTGTCGAAGCGGGCCTGCAAACGGGCCACGGCCGCGTCGTATTCCCGCTTCAGCACTTCGATTTCGGCCATCACGGCGTCTTCGGCCACGCCGATATGACGCCACGCGCCACGCGGGTGCTCGGCCAGCACTTCATCGGTCAGCGTGGTGCCGGCCTTGATGCCTTTAAAGCCACCGCTGGCCTTACCGCCCAGCAGCTTTTCGCGCAGACGATTGAGGAACGAACGCTCCTGGATCGCCTTTTCATCGTCACGGTCTTTGGCCAAACGTTCGATTTCCGAACGCTCGATGGCCATCGCGCGCTCATCTTTGTCCACGCCGCGACGGCTGAACACCCGCACATCGACGATGGTTCCCGTCACGCCCGGCGGCAGCTTCAGCGACGTGTCGCGCACATCAGAGGCTTTTTCGCCGAAGATGGCGCGCAGCAGCTTTTCCTCCGGCGTCATCGGGCTTTCGCCCTTCGGCGTCACCTTGCCGACCAGGATGTCGCCCGGGTTAACCTCGGCACCGATATAGACAATGCCGGCTTCGTCGAGGTTACGCAGCGCTTCTTCGCCCACATTCGGAATGTCGCGGGTGATTTCTTCCTGGCCGAGCTTGGTGTCGCGCGCCATGACCTCAAACTCCTCGATGTGGATCGAGGTGAAGACGTCGTCGCGGGCGATCCGCTCGGAGATCAGGATGCTATCTTCGAAGTTGTAGCCATTCCAAGGCATGAACGCGACGAGCACGTTGCGCCCGAGCGCCAGCTCGCCGAGTTCCGTCGAAGGACCGTCGGCAATGATGTCGCCATCACGTACCGCATCGCCCACGCGCACCAGCGGACGCTGGTTGATGCAGGTGGACTGGTTGGAGCGCATGAACTTACGCAGACGGTAAATGTCCACACCCATGGTGGTGCCATCCGGGGCGGTGGCGCGCACGACGATGCGAGCGCCATCGATCTGGTCAACCACGCCACGGCGGCGGGCCACGATGGTAGCCCCGCTGTCACGGGCCACGGCGGCCTCCATGCCGGTTCCAACCAACGGCGCGTCGGCGCGGATCAACGGCACCGCCTGACGCTGCATGTTGGAGCCCATCAGCGCCCGGTTCGCGTCATCGTTCTCCAAGAACGGGATCAGCGCCGCAGCAACCGACACCAACTGCTTGGGCGAGACGTCAATCGCGGTGACATCTTCCGGCTTCACCAGGCGGAAATCGCCTTGGCGACGCACGGACACCAGATCCTGGGTGAATTTTCCGCCGGCATCCATCGGCGCATCGGCCTGGGCGACGACGAGCTTTTCTTCTTCCATCGCGCTGAGGTAGCGCGGCTCCTTCTGAACCACGCCATCCTTGACCAGCATATACGGCGTTTCAATGAAGCCGTATTTGTTGACCTTGGCGTAGGTCGCCAGCGAGTTGATCAGACCGATGTTCGGGCCTTCAGGCGTTTCAATCGGGCAGATGCGGCCGTAATGCGTCGGGTGCACGTCGCGCACTTCGAAGCCGGCACGCTCGCGGGTCAGACCGCCTGGCCCAAGCGCGGAAAGGCGGCGCTTATGGGTGACTTCCGACAGCGGATTGGTCTGATCCATGAACTGGCTGAGCTGCGACGAGCCGAAGAACTCACGCACCGCCGCCGCCGCCGGCTTGGCGTTGATCAGATCGTGCGGCATGACGGTATCGATATCGACCGAGCCCATGCGTTCGCGGATGGCGCGCTCCATGCGAAGCAGGCCGACGCGATACTGGTTCTCCATCAACTCGCCAACCGAACGCACGCGGCGATTGCCGAGATTGTCGATGTCGTCGATCGACCCGCGGCCGTCTTTCAGGTCGCAGAGGGTTTTGACCGTGCGGAGGATGTCGTCCTTGCGCAGCACCCGCATCTGGTCGTCGACCTGCATGCTGAGGCGCATGTTCATCTTCACACGGCCGACGGCGGACAGATCATAGCGATCCGAATCGAAGAACAGGCCACGGAACAAAGCTTCCGCCGTCTCCGGGGTCGGCGGCTCGCCCGGACGCATGACGCGGTAGATGTCGATCAGCGCATCGTCGCGGTTGGTATTTTTGTCGATCGCCAGGGTGTTACGGATCCAGGCGCCGTTGGACTGGTCCACGGCGAGGGTCGGCAGGCGGTCGATGCCCGCGTCTTCCAAAGCGGCGAGGCGGGCCTCGGCGAGTTCTTCGCCGGCTTCGGCCCAGATTTCGCCGGTGTCCATGTTGACGATGTCTTCGGCGACATAGCGGCCGAGCAGATCGGCGCGACCAACCAGCACCTCACGGGTGTTTTCGGCGATTTTGCGCACCGTGCGGGCGGTCAGCTTGGTTTCCGAGTCGGCCACCACTTCGCCGGTATCGGCGTCCACCAGCGGCTCCAGGAGCTTGATGCCACGGAACGCTTCGGGATCGAACGGACGCGCCCAGCCTTTGGCGGTGCGGGTGAAAACGACCTGGGTGTAGAAGGTGGACAGAATTTCTTCCGAATCCATGCCGCGCACGTCGGCCGGGTCCATCTCCAGACCTTGCGCCAGGCGGGCTTCACGCATCTTCTCGGAATGAGCGCCTTCCAGCGCGTACAGCAGCGTGGTCACCGGCAGCTTACGCTTACGGTCGATGCGCACGTAGACCAGGTCTTTGCTGTCGAATTCGAAGTCCAGCCAGGAGCCGCGATACGGGATCACCCGGGCGGCGAACAGATACTTGCCCGACGAATGGGTCTTGCCCTTGTCGTGGTCGAAGAACACGCCCGGCGAACGGTGCATCTGGCTGACGATGACGCGCTCGGTGCCGTTGATGATAAACGTGCCGTTATCGGTCATGAGCGGCATGTCGCCCATGTACACCGGCTGTTCCTTAATATCGCGGATCGAGCGGGCGCCGGTATCTTCGTCCAGGTCCCACACGATCAGGCGGAGGATGACCTTGAGCGGGGCAGCATAGGTCATGCCGCGCGAGATGCATTCCTCGACGTCGTATTTCGGGTCTTCCAACTCGTAATAGACGAACTCAAGCCGGCCACGGCCAGCGAAATCGTCGATCGGGAAGACCGATTTGAACACTTCCTGCAAGCCGGTGTTGGTCCGGCTATCATGCGGGGTCGCCATTTGCAGAAACGCTTCGTAGCTCGAGCGTTGTACGTCGATCAGGTTTGGCATCACTGCCAGCTCGGGGATGCGTCCGAAGCTCTTGCGGATGCGCTTCTGCCCGGTGAAAGACCCGTTGATCGCGTTCATGCCTGTGTCCCGTCCATGATCAGCAAAGTCGTTATCGGCCTGTGGCGGCGTTCGGCGTTTGCCAATAGCCATCTGCAAGCCCGTCAGTCCAGTCTTTCTGCAACGCGGAAGCGGGCAGGACCCGCTCTGCTATTCGCGGAGCGGCCCCTACCCTCTTCAACGCATCTTACGACGTATGCGCCGTAAGCAACTTCATCACCAGCGAGATTACTTAACCTCGACGGTTGCACCCTGCTCTTCAAGGGTCTTCTTGATCTTCTGGGCTTCGTCCTTGGTCGCGCTTTCCTTGATGGTCTTCGGAGCGCCTTCGACCAGGTCTTTCGCTTCCTTCAGGCCGAGGCCGGTGATGGTGCGAATTTCCTTAATCACGTTGATCTTCTTGTCGCCAGCGGTGGCGAGGATCACGGTGAATTCGGTCTGCTCTTCAACCGGCGCGGCGGCGGCGGCAGCGGCAACCGGAGCCGCAGCGGCAACCGGAGCAGCGGCGGAAACGCCCCACTTTTCTTCAAGCATCTTCGACAGCTCAGCGGCTTCGAGGACGGTCAGCGCGGACAGGTCGTCCACGATCTTTGCGAGATCGGCCATTTTCATCTGTTCCTAATCTAGTCCCTCGCAGATTGCGTGCAAGGGTCGGTTCCACAAGTTGTTTTGACGCCCGCGAACGGACGATCAGGCGGCTTCGGCTTCGGCGTCGTCTTTCTTGGCATAGGCCGCCAAGACCCGCGCGATCTGCCCGCCCGGCGCCTGGAGAATGCCAGCGATACGGGTCGCGGGGGTTTGAATCATCCCCAGCAGGCCGGCACGCAGGGTATCCAGCGACGGCAGTTCCGACAGCGCCTTGATTCCAGCCGCATCGAGCGTCTGAGTTCCAAGTGCACCGCCGAGAATGACGAACTTATCGTTGGTCTTGGCGAAATCGACGGCGGCTTTTGCCACTGCGACCGGATCCCGAGCCCACGCAAGCGCGGTCGGTCCTTTAAGCAGCGGCGCAATGCCGTCGAAGCGGGTCCCATGCAAAGCAAGGACGGCCAGCCGGTTCTTCGCAACCTTATAATTCGCCCCTGCGTCGCGCATCTTGCGTCGCAGATTGGTCGCCTCGGCTACGGTCAGACCCTTATTTTGGGCGACCAGAACCATCGACGTCTCGGCGAACACGGCGGCGAGGGAGGCGACGAAGGCGTGCTTCTCCGTACGGTCCAAATCCCGTCTCCATCGGTGGCCGGCAGCGGATGATCCGCGTCCGGCCGGGTTGCCTTTGAGACGATGGGCGCCGTTGCCGACGCATCATCATCCCGGTTCGCCTGTCCCCGAGGCGCGAACGCCTCGGTCTTGCGGAACCGCCAGAGAAGTCACAGACCGTAGGCCTGGTAAAACTCGGGCTTCCCCGTCTCCCGCGTGCGATCCTGGATCAGATCTTTAACGCCCGAGCACCCGGATGGGTCACGAGCAACAAGCGGTCTTGGACAGGTTCGGGGGCTCCCGCCCCCTGCCCACCGCCGGTTGCCCGACGGCGTATCTGGGAGGCCGGCCGGCGGGCCGGCCAAAAATCAGGCGACGGCCGCGTTCACTGACGACACATCGACGCGGACGCCGGGGCCCATCGAGGAACTGACGGCAACCTTCTGCAGGTAGTTGCCCTTGGCACCGGACGGCTTGGCCTTGATCACCGCATCGGCGAACGCACGCGCATTTTCCAGCAGTTGCTCGGCCGAGAACGACGCCTTGCCGATGCCGGCGTGCACGATACCGGCCTTTTCAGCGCGGTATTCAACCTGTCCGGCCTTGGCCGCGGTCACCGCGCCCTTGACGTCCATGGTCACCGTGCCGAGACGCGGGTTCGGCATCAGGTTACGCGGCCCGAGGATCTTACCGAGGCGGCCAACCAGACCCATCATATCAGGGGTGGCGATGCAACGATCGAACTGAATGTCGCCCGCCTGCACCTTTTCGGCCAGATCATCGGCGCCAACCACATCGGCGCCGGCGGCGAGAGCTTCTTCAGCCTTAGCGCCGCGGGCGAACACCGCCACGCGCACAGTTTTACCGGTGCCGTTCGGCAGGCCGACGACGCCGCGGACCATCTGGTCAGCGTGGCGCGGATCGATGCCAAGGTTCATGCTGATTTCAACGGTCTCGTCAAACTTCGCTTTGGCGTTGGCTTTCACCATGGCGATCGCGGCGGCGAGTTCGAAGGAGGCATTGCGGTCGAAGCTGGCGTAGCCGGCCTTCAGACGCTTGTTGTGTGCCATAGGATCAGCCCTCCACCACTGCGAGGCCCATCGAGCGGGCGGAACCAGCCAACATGCGGACAGCACCGTCAACGTCGTTGGCGTTCATGTCTTTCATCTTCGTCGCGGCGATTTCACGCAACTGGCTCATCGTCACCTTGCCGACCGTGGCGCCTTTGCCTGGCGTGGTCGTGCCCTTGGTGATGCCGGCGGCCTTCTTCAGGAAGTGCGTGTTCGGCGGCGTTTTGGTGATGAAGGTGAAGGTACGATCACCATAAGCGGTGATGACAACCGGCGTCGGCGTGCCGGGTTCCATCTGCGCGGTGGCCGCGTTGAATTCTTTCACGAACTGCATGATGTTCAGGCCGCGCTGACCCAGCGCCGGGCCAACCGGCGGCGAGGGGTTCGCTTTGCCGGCGGGAATCTGCAGCTTAACGTAGCCGACGATTTTCTTCGCCATAATCCCAGGTCCTTGTTCGGCCCGCCATGCGGCGGGCGTTTCAGATGGGACCGCGGTGCATGCGACCTGCTGTATTCCTGGCCGGCCTGCATGGAGCAGGCGCAACAGATTACACGCAGGTCTCCCGCGTTCCTTCAGAGCGGCGGGGTCTAGAGGATCGGGGGGCGCGAGTCCAGAGGGGATTGCCGACGCCTGGGCGACGGCCACCCATGGCGGCAATGCATGGCGCTATGGTAGCATCAGCCATGCACATCCGCCCCGCCACTGCCGATGATACCGACGCGATTGCTGCGATTGACCAAGCCGCCAAGGCGGCGGCGCTCGGTGAGGTACGCTGGGCGCACACGCCGGCCGAGGTGCGCGGCTGGCTTGAGGCGGTGCGCCTCCCGGCTGGGGGCTGCTGGTTGGCCGAGGAGGAGGCCACCCCGCTCGGCTACATGGCCTTACGCGACGATTGGGTGGAGCAGCTTTACGTCGCCCCGCGGGTGTGGCGCTCCGGTGTGGGTACGGCTTTGCTCAACCACGCCAAGGCACTGCACCCAGCCGGGCTGCGGCTCTGGTGCTTTCAAACGAATCTACCGGCGCGCGCGTTCTACCTCAAGCACGGCTTTCGGGTGGAGCGGCTGACCGATGGTGCGGACAATGAGGAACGTGAGCCGGACATGCTGTTTTCCTGGCCGGAGCCGTAGAGCCGATTTCACGACTTTTTAATTCCGTTACACTTATTTGATGCCAGCGCGATCCGCGCGCGGTGATACCTGACACCGCTTGAACCCGTCCGCATGCCGCTGCCCCAGCACACGGCCGGGCGGGGGAACCCGGTTGGGTGAACAGGGCGGAGGCCGGCATGGCGATCAAGCAGTGGAACGGACAGACCGGCTTGTTCGCCACCTCGGCGGAATGGAGCCCGAGCGGCGTTCCGGGCGCAGGGGATACGGTCGATCTGTCCGGCAGCCTCGCCTACGTTGTTACCCAGACGGGCACCAACGTTGTCGGACTGGTGCAACTGGATGATCCACTGGCGACGCTGGTCGTTGGCGGCAGCTTGCAGGCGACCGACGGCTTTGTCGTCAATGCCGGCACGCTGCTGTACGGTGGGGGTCTGGATCACGTTGCCATCAGCCTCGGCACGCCGGATGGCGGCGCGGCGGCGGTGCTGCAAGGCGCGTTTGTCAGCGATCTCACCTTTTACCCCTATGGCTATGTTTATGAGCCGAGCTTCGGGGCTGGGGTGTCGATTGTTACCAACGGGACAGCGCAAATCGGCTTTAGCGCCAATGCCGGCGACATTCTGGCGCAATCCGGCACGCTGACACTCAGCGGAGACCCTGCGGACGGCACCCATGCCGCCAACCCAGTTGGCCGCAATGCCGGCACCATCACCACTGCCGGGGCGCTGCTGATTGTCAGCGCGTATTCCGACTATCGCAACGACGATATTTTGCCGTACGGGCTGATCCGCATCGCCGCCGGCGGCACGCTGGAAGTGGCGGACGCGTTTGCGCGCATTGGTACCACCGCGATCAGCCACGCCAATGTCAGTTTCGCTGATGCCACCGGGACGATTGCGGTCGCCACCAACCCGACCGCGGCCTATCTGGACCCGGCAACGCTGGCGGTGGCCAATTTTCAGTCCGGTGACGTGCTGACCTCGCTCTATGGCGGGGCGTCCAGCTTTGACGCGGGCAGCAACACGCTGACGTTTTATGACGCCAGTAGCGGTGCGGTGCATGCGACCCTTACCTTTAGCAGTGCGCATGTGTTTAGCGCCGCGGAATTGCCGGGGCTGGGCGGCGCCACGGTGACGACGACCTATGTGATCCCGTCGGCAACCGGGAATGGCATTCCGGGCCCGCGACCGGCGACCGCGCAATGGCTGGGGCAGAGCGGCGGGTTCGACGATGCCAATCAATGGTCGCCGGCCGGTGTGCCAGGTAGCGGCGAGACTGCCAGCCTGGCGGGGACAGCCGCCTATGCGGTGCGACAGACCGGCAGTACCGCGGTTGATACGCTGATCCTAAGCGATGCGTCGGGCACGCTGGGGCTAGGCGGTTGGTTCACCGCCAGCCACGGGTTCAGTCTGCAAGCCGGGGTGCTCTATCTTACCGGCACGCTGGCCGGCACCACGATCAGCCAAACCGGCGGCACGCTGCTGGCGGCCAGTACCGGCACGCTGAACGCTGACACCTGGATTGGCGCGTTGCGGATCGCCGGCAGTCTGACGGTGAGCAACGGGCTGACACTACTGGCGGCGGATGGAGCCGGGCCGGGAACCGTGGATGTGGTCGGCGGCGCCCTGTCGTTCGCCGATGGCGCAACGCTCAACCACGCCAGCATCACCCTGGACGGTGGCGGCGTGCGCGGCGCGGCGGATCTGACACTCGGGGCGCAGGCCACGCTGAGCGCCGCCACCGCCGCGAACACGCTGACCGTTGCCGGCACGTTAGCCAATGCCGGGCGGATTGTAGTGGCGGCCGGCGGGCAGCTGACATTGGCGGCCGGCGGCTTCGCCAACAGCGGCAGCATCGTGGTGGGTGCCGGCGGCGAACTCGATCTGGCGTTTGATCGCATCGGTCTGGCGCAGTTGGCCGGCGGGATCAACCTGGATGCGGCCGGGAAGCTCGGCCTGTCCGGCACGCTGGACCTTGCCGGCGCGACGGTCGCGACCGGTGCGGGGGCGCTGCTCAACACCACGGTCTTTGCCGGCGCCGTGCTGACCAACGGCACCGTGAACGCCGACGGCGGCACGTTTAGCGGGTCTGCGCTCGGATTGGTTGCAGTGGATTGGCGCGGCGCGTTGATCTTGGGCGCCGGGGTCACGCTGACGGCAGATGGCAGCGACCGGTTTGACGATGCCAGTGGCACTTTGCCGGGTACCATTGATCTGTCCGCCGGCGCAGTGATGCATGATGGCGGCACGCTGGATGGGGTGGAAATCGACCTTGCTGGCGGCGGCAGCCTGTCCGGGCAAGGGACGACCGACCCGATAGGGCATTATATCGTCACCAATCCGGTGCTCGGAGCCGCCGCCTCGGTGATAGCCAGCGGCGATGCGACGGTCACGTTGGCGGTGAACCGGGGCGATATCACCAGCCAATCTGGCACGCTGAGTTTGAGCGGCGGCAATCTGGGCACGGTGGCGGCGGTGGGCGGGCTGCTGATCGCGCAGGCCTACACGGATTACGTCAGTGGTGGCGAGATCCCGACCGGGCAGAGCGTGATCGCCGCCGGCGGCACGTTTGAGCTGGCCGGCACAAGTGCGGTCGCCGCCAATCTGCGTTTTGCCGACAATACCGGCAGCTTTATTCTCGCCACCGACGCCGGCCAGGCCGCCACCCGGGCGGCGGTTGCCGGCTTCCAGAACGGTGACACGCTGGCCGCCAGCCTGGCCACCGGGTCCAGCTTCGACGCGGCCAGCAACACGCTGACATTTTTATACGCCGATGGCGGGCGGGCGGCGGTGACGCTATCGGGCAATCATGGGTTCAGCGCCGATGAACTGATCGGATTGGGCAGCGCCACCATCACCACCAGCTTTGTGGCGCAGCCGATCGTAAACCACATCCCAACCGGCACGGTGGGGACGCCGCAATGGCTGGGGCAGAGCGGCGCGTTTGGCGATGCGGCCAACTGGTCGCCGGCGGGGGCGCCGGGCAGCAGTGCGACCGCCAGCCTCGCTGGCACGGTTGCCTATGCCGCCAGCCAGAGCGGAACCACAACCCTGGCCGGGCTGATCCTGAACGCCGCGCTCGGCACGCTCGGGATGGGCGGCACTGTTACCGCCAGCAACGGCTTCGCGCTGCAAAGCGGCAGCCTTTACCTGACCGGAACCTTGCGTAACACCGCCGTGACCCAGACCGGCGGCACGCTGCTGGCCAGCAGTACCGGCACATTGGATGGTGATAGCTGGTCCGGCGCCCTGACGGTGGCCGGCAGCCTGACGGTACGCAATGGGCTTGGCTTACACGCCGCCGATGGCAGCCAGCCCGGCAGTCTGGCGGTTTCGGGGGCCATCAGCTTCGCCGACGCCACGATGTTGGATCAGGCGACGATCACCCTGAGCGGGCAAATGCTGGGTGCCAGCGGGCTGACCCTCGGGGCACAGGCGACGCTGACGGCGCTGTCCGGGGCGATTTTGTCCGGCACTATCGAAAATGCCGGGGTGCTGCGGATTGGCAGCGGGCAGAGCCTGTCGCTCGCCGGGGTGTTCGGCAATGGCGGCACCGTGCTGGTGGATGGCGGCACGCTGAGCGTGACCGGCTCGTTGAGCAACAGCGGGCAGATCCGCGCCGGCAATGGGGCGGAGATCGATTTCGGCGATACCAGCCTGAGTGCGATGCTGGCGGCCCGGATCAGCCTTGATGCCAGCAGCAGCCTGGTGGTGACCGGTACGCTGGATTTGGGTGGCGGCACGCTGGCGCTCGGGCCGGGTGGCACCGTACCTGGTTTGGTGCTGCGCAATGCGGTGCTGGCCGATGGGGTGGTGGATAGCAGTGGCGGTGACGCGGTTGGCACGCTCGCCGGGTTGGCCAATGTGACGTGGCGCGGGCCGCTGAACATCGCCGGCACCGAGAGCGTGCGGGTTGATGCCGCCAGCCAGTTCACCGACACCACCGGCACGCAATCGGGCAGCATTGCGATTGCCGCCGGCGGCACGCTGACCGATACCGCCACGCTCGACAACGTGCAGATCGCGTTGGGGGATTGGAGCAGCGGCGCCAACGCGGTGCTGGATGGGCAAAGCACCGCCTATGCGCCAAGCTTGGTGATCGGGCCGAATGCAGGGATTGCTACCAACGGGATTTCAACCCTGACCATCGCCGGCAATCAGGGCGCCATTGCCGCCCTGTCCGGCGCGGCAACGCTGATCGACCCGGGGGCGGCCGGCAACATCCTGGTTGATGGCGGGATGCTGACGGCGGAAAGCTTCACCGTGGGGCAGGCTGATGGCGCGGTTACCATCGCCGATGGCGGCAGCTTCGCGGTGGTGAACGGGGTGGCCGACCCGAGTGGGCATAGCGCGACGGTGCTGAGCACACACGCCAACGTTACGTTCGCCGATGGCACCGGCACGTTGGAGATTGCGGCACTGGCGTTCCGGCCGCTGTACGATGCCCTGAACGTACCGGCGATGATCGAGGTAAGCGGCTTTCAGGCCGGCGATACCATCCTGGCTGATCTCGGCTATGGCAGTTTTGACGCGCCCAGCAATACGCTGACCTTCCTGGACCCGACCAGCAACGTTACCACCGCGATCATTCATTTCGACGCCGCCCACCCGTTCGATCCCTCCGAGCTTTATGGGCTCGGCGGCAATAGTATCGGCACGTTGTTCGCCGATACCGGGGCAATTACCGCCTGCTTTGTGACCGGGACCCGGATTGCCACCACGCGGGGGGATATTCCGGTTGAGGCGCTGGATGTTGGCGACATCACCCTGACGGCCGATGGCGGCAGCGAACCGATTATCTGGATCGGTCAGCGGACGGTGGACTGCACGCTGCATCCGCGCCCGCATGATGTGATGCCGGTGCGGGTGGCGGCGGGGGCGTTTGGCGATCTGCCGGTGCGCGATCTGCTGCTGTCGCCCGATCATGCGCTGTGGGTGGATGGCGCCCTGATCCCGGTGCGCTATTTGCAAAATGGCGCCAGCATCCATCAGCATCCGGTGTTGCGGGTGACGTATTGGCATGTGGAACTGCCACGCCATGCGGTGATTTTGGCTGAACGGCTGCCGGCGGAATCCTATCTGGATACCGGCAATCGGCATGCCTTCGCCAATGGCGGGCCGGTGGTGCAGATGCAGCCGGAATTCGCCCGTGCGGTGTGGGCGCGGGAAGGCTGCGCGCCGCTGGTGACCGCGGGGCCGGGTCTGCAAAAGGTGCGGCAGGAACTGGATGATCAAGCGCGGGCTATGGGCTTTGTCCTGACGGCGGCGCCGGAGCCCTATCTGCTGGTCGACGGCGTGCGGGTTGATCCGGTGCAGATCGATGGCTTGTGGTGCTTTAACCTCGCGGCGCCAGGCCGGGTGCATCTGATGTCCCCCTCCGCCAGCCCGGCGGAGACCGACCCGGCCAGTGATGACTGGCGGCGGCTGGGGGTGGCGGTGCGGGCGATACGGTTTGATGGCCAGGCGCTCGCGCTGGACGGCCAGGCCTTTGGCAGCGGCTGGCGTCCGGCTGAGCCGGGTTGGCGCTGGAGCGACGGGGCGGGGGAATTGCGGCTGGGCGATGGTGTGGGCGAGTTGGTGCTCGACCTCGCCATGGTGGCGCGACGTTGGCTGCCACCCCAGGCAGGACGGATGCGCACGGCCGAGCGCCGCGTGGTGGGGTTTGGCTAGCCGGCTTGATCGGATGGCGACGATCTAGGCTGGCATAACCGCGCCTTTGCGGGCATGAGGGCGGCTATGACCGACCCTACCCGCAGCGCCGCGCTTGATCTGCTGATTTCCGTGCTCGATCGCGGCCGCCCGTTGGAGGAGGCGCTGGATGCGCTGCCGCCGACTGAAGCCCGCGACCGCGCCGCCGCCCATCGCCTCGTCGCCGCTGTGCTGCGCCGTATGGGGGCGCTGGATGCGGTCATGGAGCCGTTTCTGAAAAAACGGCCGCCCGTGGTGGTGGTGCATATTCTGCGGCTGGGCGCGGCGGCGTTGCTGCTGCTCGATACCCCGGCCCATGCGGCGGTGGCGACGGCGGTCGAGTTGACGCGGGCGCGCAAGCTGGACCCGTTCGCCGGGCTGGTGAACGCGGTGCTGCGCAAGGTGGCGGCAGCCGGGGTGGCGGCGCTGGAGGAGTTCGACGGGCCAAGGCTGGATACGCCGGGCTGGCTGTGGAGCGCCTGGGGTGCTGACGCCCGCGCCATCGCCACTGCCCACACCCAGGAAGCGCCGATTGACCTGAGTTTGATGCCCGGAGCGGCGCCGCCGGAGGGGGGGATCGTGCTGCCGAGCGGGTCTTGGCGCTACCCCGCCGGCACCCGCGTGACCGAGTTGGACGGCTTTGCCGAGGGCCGGTTTTGGGTGCAGGACGCCGCGGCCGCGCTGCCGGCGCGGATGTTGGCGGCGCGGCCAGGTGAGCGGATCGCCGATTTGTGCGCCGCCCCTGGCGGCAAGACCGCGCAACTGATCGCCGCCGGCGCGCGGGTGGTGGCGGTGGAGCGGGACGCCAACCGCATCGCCCGGCTGCGCGGCAATCTCGCCCGGTTGCAGCTCACGGCGGAGATTGTGCAGGACGACGCGACGGTGTGGCGGCCGGCCGATCTGCTGGATGGCGTGTTGCTGGATGCGCCGTGCAGCGCCACCGGCACTATTCGCCGCCATCCCGATGTGCTGCACCTGAAGCGGCCGAGCGATATTGGGGCACTGAACGCCGCCCAGGATGCGCTGATCAAGGCGGCCTGCGACATGCTCCGCTCCGGCGGGCGGCTGGTTTATGCGGTGTGTTCACTGCAACCGCAGGAAGGCCCGGCTCGCATCGCCGCCGCGTTGAAGCGCCTGCCACTGCGGACCGTGCCAGTGCTGGCGGAGGAACTCGGGGTGCCACCAACCGCCGTCACCCCGCAAGGCTGGCTGCGCACCACCCCGGCGATGTGGCCGGAATTGGGTGGCATGGATGGATTTTTCGCCGCCCGGCTGGAGCGGTTGTAGAAGCGCGCAATCACTCGCTTGTGTGCCCCCGAGTCGCCCCGTTAGATACCGCCCATGTCCGCTCTGCCCCCCATCATCGCCCCGAGCCTGCTTGCCGCCGACTTTTCCGCGTTGCGCGAGGAGGTACAGGCAATCGAAACCGCCGGTGCCGACTGGTTGCATCTGGATGTGATGGACGGTCATTTCGTGCCCAATATCAGCTTCGGGCCGGATGTGATCCGTCGCCTGCGGCCGCACAGCAAGCTGCCATTCGACGCGCATCTGATGATTGCGCCGGTTGAACCGTATATCGCCGCCTTTGCCGAGGCGGGCTGCGACCATATCAGCATCCATCCGGAATCCGGCCCGCACGTGCATCGCGGGCTGCAAATGATCGCCGGCTTGGGCAAAAAGGCCGGGCTGGTGTTGAACCCCGGCACACCGCTGGAAGTGTTGCCGCCGGTGCTGGAGCTTTGCGATATCGTGATGCTGATGTCGGTCAATCCCGGATTTGGCGGGCAGAAATTCATTGAGAGCACGCTGGCGCGGATTGCCGCCGTGCGGGCGATGATCGACGCCACCGGGCGGCCGATCCGGCTGATGATTGATGGTGGGGTGACGGCGATTACCGCACCGCGCATTCTGGCGGCGGGCGCGGATGCGCTGGTGGCGGGAACAGCGGTGTTCGGCGCGACGGATTACGCCGCCGCGATTGCCGGCTTGCGCGGATGAGCGGCGGCGTTCCCAGCCTGCTGCGCGGTTTGCGACGGGGGATTGCCAAGCTGCCCGGGCTGGGTATGGCCCGCGTGCCCGATGCGCCTGCCCAGCCGGTGCGCGATCCATGGCCGGGCGATCCGTCGCGGGGCGCGGCGCTGATGAAGGGCGAGTTTGAGCTGGCCGGCGGCACGGCGAGCTTGCGGCTGGGTGGCTTTGCCAGCCTGAACGCGCCGCCGCTGCTGATGGCCGCTTTGCATGGCTTTGTCTGGCTGCGCGACCTGCGGGCACTGGGGACCGACGGGGCGCGGATGCGCGCCCGCGCCTTGGTGGCCGAATGGATTGCTGCCGGTGCGACCTTGCCGACGCTGGCGGCGCGCCCGGATGTGGTTGGCGCCCGTATTGCGGCGTGGCTGGGGCATTATGACTTTTTCGCCGCCTCGGCCGACGACGGCTTCCGCCAGCGCCTGATGGCGCGGTTGGTGGCCGATGCGCGGGAATTGGCGGCGTCCTTGCCGACCGAGGAGTTGGATGGCCGGGCGCTGACGGCGGTGAAGGGCTTGGTGGCGGCGGCGGTGGCGTTGCCGGACCACACCGCCTTCATGACGCGGGCGCAGAAAGTGCTGCCGCAGGAAATCGCCCGGCAAATTTTGGCCGATGGCACCCATTGCGAGCGCAGCCCGGCGCAGCAACTCGCGGTATTGCAGGACCTGACGGAAATGCGATCTCTCTTGCAGGCCGGACAGGTGAACCCGCCGGCGGCGCTGCCGATGGCGATTGAAAAAGTGGGCCTCGCTTTGCGCATGATGCGGCATGGCGATGGCGGGCTGGCGCTGTTCAATGGTACCCGCGATGAGGCTCCGGCGTTGATCGAACTGGTGCTGACCCAGGCCGGGCGCACCGGGCGGGCGCCGTCGGCGCTGAATGATGGCGGGTTCCATCGTTTGCAGGCCGGGCGGTCATTGCTGATCATGGATTGCGGCCCGCCGCCGCCGCCGAAGCTGGACCGGTTTAGCCACGCCGGCACATTGTCCTTCGAGTTGTCGATTGGGCGGGAGCGGCTGATCGTAAATTGCGGCGCGATGCCGGCGGCCGAGCAGGCCTGGCGGGATGCGGCGCGATCCAGTGCCGCGCATTCGACCCTGATTATCGCCGACACCAATTCCTCCGAACTGCGCGAGCACGGCCTAGGCCGGCGGCCGGAGGTGGTGGAGGTGTCGCGGCAGGAAGCGCGCGGGGCGCATTGGCTGGATGCGAGCCACGATGGCTGGATGCGGCCGTTCCGGGCGGTGCATCGGCGGCGGCTCTATATGTCCGAAAGTGGCGAGGATATTCGTGGTGAGGACGCGGTTGAGGCGGAAAGCGGCCAGCCGTTTGTGGTGCGCTTCCATTTGCATCCCAACGTCGATGCCAGCTTGCAGCAGGATGGCGAGGCGGTGCTGCTGCGACTGACCAGCGGGGCGTTCTGGCGGCTGCGGGCCGAAGGCGCGAAGATGACGCTGGAGGAAAGCATCTACCTCGCTGGGCCCGAACCTCGCCGGGCAGAACAGGTGGTGCTGACCGGCTATATGGACGGGCCGCAGCAGGTGAAATGGGGCATCGCCAAGGTTGGCTGAGCCACCGCGCCTGGCTTGGGGATGAAAATCCTCGAAATTACCAATGTCGATTTTTCGTTGCGCCAGTTCGTGCTGCCGTTGATGCGCGCGATGCGGGCGCGCGGGCATGAGGTGGTCGGCGTGTGCGCCGATGGGCCGTTGGTGGCCGAGGTGCGGGCCGACGGGTTTCGGGTGGAAACCTTGCCGTTGGTGCGGCGCCTGTCGCCGCTCGGCAATCTGCGGGCCTGGCTGGCACTGCGGCGGCTGATCCGGGCCGAAGCGCCGGATCTGATCCACACCCATACGCCGATCAGCGGCTTTCTGGCCCGGTTGGCCGGCTGGAGCCTCGGCCATCGGCGGATTGCCTATACCTGTCACGGTTATGTGTTCAACCAACGCGGCAGCCTCGCCCGGCGCGGTCTGGGCCTGGCGGTGGAGTGGTTGGGCGGGCGGATGACGGATGTTTACCTGACCGTCTCGCGCGCCGATGCCGAGGATGCGCGGCGGTTGGGCATTTTTCCGACCCCGGTTGCCATCGGCAATGGCCGCGATCCGGCGCGGTTCCGCCCTGATCCAGCGGCACGCGCAGCTATTCGGGCGGAACTCGGCGTGCCAGCGGAGCGCGTGGTGGTGATCATCGTCTCCCGCGTGGTGCGCGAGAAGGGCTATGTCGAGTTGCTCGCCGCCATGCGGGGGGTGGACGCCGAGCTTTGGGTGGTTGGCACTCGGCTGCCGTCGGATCGAGGGGAGGATCTGGCGCCGTATTTCGCCGCGGCACACGCGGTACGGCGGCTGGGGTATCGGGCAGATGTGCAGGCACTGCTGGCGGCGGCGGATATTTTTGTGCTGCCAAGCTATTTCGAGGCGCTGCCGATGTCGGTGATCGAGGCGATGCTGACCGGATTGCCGGTGGTGGCGACCGATGTGCGCGGGCCGCGCGAGCAGGTGGTAGACGGCCAGACCGGGGCGTTGGTGGCGTTGTTCGATGTTGCCGGCCTCGCCGCCGCCCTGCAACGGCTTGCCGCGTCGGCGGCGTTGCGCGCCGCCCAGGGGGCCGCCGGGCGGCAGCGTGCATTGCTCCACTACGATGAGGCCAGGGTTGTGGCTCAAACGCTGGACTTGCTGGGCCTGTAGCGTTACCCCACCGGCAAACGCAGCCGAGGCAGACATGACCGACATCGCCCCCATCCGTCGCGCTTTAATCTCCGTATCGGACAAATCGGGCCTGCTCGATCTTGCCCGCGCGCTCGCGGCCGGCGGGGTGGAAATCCTGTCCACCGGCGGCACGGCGACGGCGCTGCGCGAGGCCGGGATCGCGGTGAAAGACGTCTCCGCCCATACCGGCTTCCCCGAAATCCTCGACGGGCGGGTGAAAACCCTGGTGCCACAACTGCATGGCGGCATCCTCGGGCGGCGCGATCTGGCAACCCATCGCGCCCAGATGGCCGAGCACAACATCGCGCCGATCGATCTGGTGGTGTCCAACCTCTACCCGTTTGAAGCCACCGTCGCCCGTGGCGCCAGCTACGATGATTGCGTGGAGAACATCGATATCGGTGGGCCGGCGCTGATCCGCGCGGCGGCGAAGAACCACGACTTTGTCACCATCGTGACCGATGTGGCGCAATACGCCGATGTGATGGCGGAATTCGCCGCATGCGGCGGCACGCGGCAGGCGCTGCGGCGGCGGCTGGCGGGTGAGGCCTATGCCCGCACGGCGTCGTATGACGCGGCGATTTCCACCTGGTTCGCCGACCAGAACAAAGTCCCCTTCCCGCCCCGGCTCGCCGTTGCTGGCACGCTCCGGCAGACGCTGAGGTATGGCGAAAATCCGCATCAGCAGGCGGCGTTCTACGGCACCGACAATCGCTTCGGCGTGGCGACGGCGCGGCAGGTGCAGGGCAAGGAACTGTCCTACAACAACTTTAATGACACCGATGCCGCGTTCGAATGCGTGGCGGAGTTCGCGGCGCCGACGGTGGTCATCGTCAAGCACGCCAACCCCTGCGGTGTGGCGTCTGGCAGCGATCTGGCCGGCGCGTGGGACCTGGCGCTGCGCTGCGACCCGGTTTCCGCCTTTGGCGGCATCATCGCGGTGAACCGGACGCTGGATGCGGTGGCGGCGGAAAAATTCGTCTCCATCTTCTCCGAGGTGATTATCGCCCCCGACGCGACGGCGGAGGCGCAAGCCATTGTGGCGCGCAAGAAAAACCTGCGCCTGCTGCTGACCGGCGGGCTGCCCGATCCGGCGGCGGCGGGGCGCACGATCCGTACGCTGGCTGGTGGCTTTTTGGTGCAAAGCCGCGATGCCGGGCGGATTGGTGCGGCGGATCTGAAAACCGTGACCGAGCGGGCGCCGACGGCGCAGGAGCTTGAAGACCTGATCTTCGCCTTCCGGGTTTGCAAGCACGTGAAATCCAACGCCATCATCTACGCCAAGAACCACGCCACCACGGGCATTGGTGCAGGGCAGATGAGCCGGGTGGACAGCGCCCGCATCGCCGCCTGGAAGGGCGCCGAAGCAGCCAAGGCCGCCGGGCAGGACACCGCGCTGACCATCGGCAGCGTGGTTGCCTCCGACGCCTTTTTCCCGTTCGCCGACGGGCTGGAAGCGGCTATCGCCGCTGGGGCGACGGCGGTGATCCAGCCGGGCGGCTCCATGCGGGACCAGGAAGTGATCGACGCTGCCAACCGTGCCGGCATCGCCATGGTGCTGACCGGCATGCGGCATTTCCGGCACTAACGGGGCGCGGTGCGGCCGGCCGGCAGTTTCATGAAAATCCTCGCTTTGGACGCAGCTTTGGCACGCTGTTCGGTGGCGCTGTGGCAAAGCGGCACGGTGCTGGCTGGCCGCACGGTGGCGGCAGGGCGCGGCCATGCCGCCTTGTTGCCGGTGCTGATGGCCGAGATCTACGCCGCCGCCGGGCATTCGGCCGATGGGTTGGATGCGGTTGCGGTTACGGTTGGGCCGGGCAGTTTCACCGGATTGCGGGCGGCGGTGTCGTTGGCGCAGGGTTTGGCCGCCGGGACCGGGGCGCGCCTGGTAGGGGTGACGGTGGCGGAGGCGATGGCCGAGGCGGTGCCACCCTGCGGGCGGGCCGTTTGGGTGGCGATCGACAGTCGGCGAGACCGGGTGTTTCTCTCGCGCGACGGCGTGGTGGCCGCGTTTGCCGTCGACGCGTTGCCGCCGACCGGTGGGCCGGTGGTGGTGGTGGGTGACGCGGCGGTGGCGGTGGCGTGCCGGCTGGCGGCGCGGGGCGAGAATGTGATGCTGGGCGATGGGCGCGTGCCAGACATCGGCTGTGTGGCCGCGGTGGCAGCGCGACGGCTGGCCGGAGGCTTGCCGGAGATGCCGGTGCAACCGCTCTATATCGACCCGCCCGAGGCGAAATTGCCGGCCGGTGGTTTGCGGCCGGCGCCGCGATGAGCGACGGCACTGGGCTGGTTGTCGCGACCGCGGCCCATGCCCCGGCGATGGCGGCCATTCATGCCGCGAGTTACCCGCCGCGCGAGCGTTGGGGGGCGGATGCAATGGGGTTGCAACTCGGCCTGCCCGGCGCGTTTGGCCTGATCGATCCGCAGGGCGGGTTAATCCTGGCGCGGCAAATTGCCGATGAGGCCGAGATTCTGACCTTGGCGGTGACACCGGGCTTGCGCTGCCAGGGACGTGGCGGGCGGTTATTGTCGGCAGCGATTGCGGAAGCAACGTTGCGTGGGGCGGCGGCGATGTTCCTGGAAGTATCAGAGAGTAACAATGCAGCGAAACAGCTTTACCGCAACCACGGCTTCGTGACAGTAGGATTTCGGCGGCATTATTATCCAGATGGTAGTAACGCCGACGTGATGCGGCGCTCGCTTACTTACGGCGCAGCAGCAGACGCATAGACCCGTCGGGCATGATGTCTTCCGCCAGCACGGTATGGCCGAGCTGCCGCGCGGTGGCCGGGACGTTGCGTTTTGGCTCGTCCCCCTTCAACAGCACTAGAAGAGTTTGGCCAGACGCAAGTCGGTCCAGCGCCAGACGCGTGCGCACGAAGGTCATCGGGCATATTTCGGCGCTGATATCGATCATCTGATCCACCTGCACGGCTGAAATTTGTGTCACGTATCTATCCTTTGCTGCACGAGGTGAAGTTATGGATTGCGACACAGCGCATTCAACTTATATATATCATCATTGTTTTTCGCCTGGAAAGGATAGCTCATGCCTGATTCGTCATCCAACGCCGATTTAATGGCACTGACGGCGCAGATTGTTTCGGCGCATGTTTCCAACAATGCCGTGCCAGCCGATGCGTTGACGACGTTGATCCAGATCGTGCATCAGGCGCTGGCTGGCATCGGAGTGGAGCCGGTGGAAGAAGAACGTCCGCAGCCGGCAGTGCCGGTGAAGAAATCAGTTTTCCCCGATTATATTATCTGTCTCGAAGACGGCAAAAAACTGAAGATGCTGAAGCGGCATCTGCAAACGGCGTATGACATGACGCCGGAGCAATATCGCGAGCGCTGGGGCCTGGCGGCGGATTACCCGATGGTTGCCCCGAATTACGCCAAGCATCGTTCAACCCTGGCCAAGCAAATTGGCCTGGGCACCAAGCCACGGGATCGCTGATCGCCCGGCGCGGCGGATCAGCCTGAGACCACCTATCGCGCGCCGCGATTGACCATCGCGGCGCGCGGTTGCATTTGTAGCCCTGACAGCGCGCCGGATGCGCTGACCCACCTCCGCGGAATGCGCGGGCCAACGGAGAGGCAATGGAAAGCCGCATCGAACGTCTCTGCGTCGATCGGGGCCTGAAAATGACCGGCCAACGCCGGGTGATCGCGCGCGTCCTGTCGGAGGCGGACGACCATCCGGATGTGGAGGAATTGTATCGCCGCGCCGCCGCGCTCGATGATCGGATTTCCATCGCCACGGTCTATCGCACCGTGCGCCTGCTAGAAGAGAACGGCATTTTGGAGCGGCGGGATTTCGGCGGCGGGCGCGCGCGCTACGAGCCGAGCGAGCAGGGCCATCATCACCATCTGGTGGATGTGGACAGCGGCAAGGTGGTGGAGTTCGCCGACGCGGAATATGAGCGCGTGCTGGCGGCGATCGCGACCCGGCTGGGTTTTGAACTGGTGTCACACCGGCTACAATTGTTTGGCCGGCGCACCAACGTGCCGCCGGCGGCCGGCAAGCGGCCAACCTCGAGGGCCACCCCGACGAAAGGGGGGGCGCCGAGCCAACCCGGGACCATCAAATGACAGCAGATCTGGCCGCATCGACATTGGCATTTGAGGAGTTGCGCGCCGGCGATCTGGGCGTGCGGCTGGCGCAGGATGCCGATGAGGTGGATGCGAGCCAAGCCTTACGCTACCGGGTTTTTTACGACGAAATGGGCGCAGTGCCGGACGCGGAAGCCGCGCGCTCCGGCCGCGACAGCGATGCCTATGATGCGGTTGCCGACCATTTGCTGGTGCTGGATCACAGCCAGGGCGATGGCGCCAAAGCGGTGGTGGGCACCTATCGTTTGATCCGCGCCCCGGCGGCGGCGAAGGTGGGGCATTTCTATTCAGCGGCGGAGTATGACATCGCGCCGATTCTGGCATTTCAGGGCGAAGTGCTCGAATTGGGCCGCTCTTGCGTTGATCCGGCGCATCGCAGCCGAAACGTCATGCAATTGTTATGGAGCGGCATTGCCGCCTATGTGCACCTGCACAGCATCGACCTGATGTTTGGCTGCGCCAGCCTGCCCGGCACCGATCCGGATGCGATGGCGGTGGCATTGACGTATTTGCATCATCATCATCTGGCGCCGGCAGACATTCGCCCGCGGGCGCTGGCGGACCGGTATGTGGCGATGGACCGGATGGACCCGGCCAGCATTGATCCGCGCCGGGCGCTGGCCAGCCTGCCGCCGCTGGTGAAGGGCTATTTGCGGCTGGGCGGCTTTGTCGGCGACGGGGCGGTGATCGACCGACCGTTCAACACCACCGATGTGGCGGTGGTGGTGAAGACCGATCTGGTGACCGAGAAATACGTGAAGCATTACGATCGTGGCGCGCGTGGGGCATAGGGCCTGCTATTCGAGCGGCGCCTGCAGCAGATAATACACCACCCAGCCGATCGCGCCGCCGATAGCGATAATCATCGCCATCCATAGGCCAATCCGCCTAATCCAAAAAGCAACGGGCTTTGGCACGCCGGGTTGGAGCGCCATTTCCTTCAAGGCAGCCGCTTCGGCCGCGCCGGCGATGGTGGGCGGGGGTTTTGCCATGGGTCCAGAACAAAAAATGGGAACGAACGTCAAAAGATCGGTCGTCGAATTTCTAACACATCCGCTGCCCCGCTCCAATGACCGGAATGCGAGGACGCTTGCCTGATCGGTGCGACTGACGCAGGCTTGGCACAATTGCTGCCAAGCATGGCGGCCGAGCAGGAGCGTTTCGGGATGGATATTCGTTTGACGGGCCGGGTTGCCATGATCACCGGCGGCAGCAAGGGGTTGGGGCTGGCGATGGCCAAGCGGTTCGCAGCCTCCGGCGCCGATGTGGCCATGCTGGCGCGCACGCAGGCAACGCTGGACGCCGCGCAGGCGGAGGTTCAGGCGGTGAGCACCGGGCGCGTGATGACGGTGGCCTGCGATGTGTGCAGTGCGACCGATCTCGCCGCCGCCTACGCCGCCGTGGTGGGCAGGCTGGGGAAGGTGGATATCCTGGTTAACAATGCCGGCCAGTCCCGCACCGGACCGTTTACGACCATCACCGACGAGGTATGGCAGGAAGACCTCGATCTGAAATTATTCGCTGCCATCCGGCTGACCCGCTTGGTGTGGCCGGGGATGCAGGAACGGCGCTGGGGCCGGGTGGTCAACGTGCTGAACACCGGCGCCAAGGCGCCGCGCGCCGGCGGGTCCCCCACCGTGGTCTCGCGTGCCGCCGGCCTGGCGTTGAGCAAGGTGTTGGCCGGCGAAGGAGCACCGCATGGCATTCTGGTCAATGCGTTGCTGGTCGGGCTGATCGTGTCGGACCAGGTGCGGCGGGGCCATGCCGCCTTGGTGGCCAAAGGGTCCAACGTGACGTTGGAGGAACACATCGCCAAAACCGGCGCCGCGGTGCCGCTGGGCCGAATGGGCACGGCGGAGGAATTTGCCAATATCGCCTGCTTCCTGGCCTCCGACCAAGGCGGCTACATTGCCGGCACGGCGATAAATGTCGATGGCGGGGCATCCCCGGTCTGGTAAAGCAGGGCGTTCAATCCGGGGTGTGATGCCGATGGTACCGCGTTGATGATCGTGTTGACGGTAAACGGCACCCAGCACCGGCTGGAGGTGGCGGCGGAGACGCCGCTGCTGTGGGTGTTGCGCGAGCCGTTGGGGCTGGTGGGCACAAAGTTCGGCTGCGGTGCCGGGCTATGTGGCGCGTGCAGCGTGCACGTTGACGGTGCCGTGGTGCGCTCCTGCCAGATCGCGGTGGCTGACGTGGCGGACCGGGCGATTGTGACCATCGAGGCGGTGCAGGCGCAGCCGGCGATTGCCGATATCGCCGGGGCCGTGCTGGCGGCCTGGGTGCAGGCCGGGGTGCCGCAATGCGGCTACTGCCAGCCCGGCTTCGTGATGGCGACCATCGGCGGCGTCGCCGCTGACCGCGGACAAAGCCGGGAGGCGGTGCTGGCGCGGTTGAGCAATATCTGCCGCTGCGGCAGTTACGACGCCGTGCGCGACGCGGTGGGCCAAGCGCTCGACACCTTGCGGCGTGCGGCACCATGAGCACCCTCGCACGGCGGGCGTTTTTGATCAGTGCCGGGGTGCTGGGCGGCGGCTTGCTGGTCGGCGCGGGAGCGACCGCCTACGGATTACGGCGGATTGCCGCGTTCGAAGCACCTTTGGACGGCGGGCGGGCCAGTTTCGGCGCGTGGCTGCGCGTGGCCGGCGACGGTATTTTTGAGGTACTGGTGCCGCATCAGGAGATGGGCCAGGGCATCCACACGCTGGCGATGATGCTGGCGGCAGAAGCGTTGCAGCTGCCACTCAGTGCGATGCGGGCGGTGGCGGCACCGGATGCGGCGGTGTTCGCCAATCCGGTGATGCTGCTGGATGGTCTGCCGATGGACCTGCATGATGGTGGCATGGTGCAGGGCGCCGCGATATGGACGCTGGACAAGCTGCTGCGGCTGCTCGGCGTGCAGGGGACGGGTGGGTCCAGTTCCACCCGCAATATCGAGACCGCGATCCGGTACAGCGCATTGGTGGCGCTGGATCTGCTGCGCCGGGCGGCGGCAGCGGAGTTTGGTGTGGATGAGGCGCAGGTCAGCGCGCAGAACGGGATAATGACGGCCAGCAACGGCCGGGCGGCGCGCTACGGCGAGTTGGCGGCCGCAGCGGGGCGGCTAAGCCCGCGCAATGTGGACCTGCCGCCCCTGACGGCCGGGCGGTTGGTGGGGCGCGCGGTCACCCGGCCGGATGCACGGCCAAAGGCAACGGGGGCTGCCCGCTTCGGCATCGATACCCGTCAGGACGGGCAACTTTATGCGGCCATCCGCCATGCGCCCCGGCTGGGTGGGCGGCCACAAACCGCACGGCTGGGCCAGAAGGTGGCCGGGGTCCGGCAGATCGTCACCGGAGCGGATTATGTCGCGGTGATAGCCACCAGCTTCCCTGCGGCGTTGGCTGGGTTGGAGGGCGCGGAGATTGTCTGGGACGACCGCGCGGCGTCCACCGTTTCCACCGCCGATGTGCAGATCGCCTATCGGGCGGCGCTGGATCAGGGCGCAGCCTATGGCAAGCGCTGGGTGATCGACCATACCGGCAATACCGCCGGCGGCGTGGGCCGGCGCATTGCGGCCAGCTACACCGCGCCGTTTCTCGCGCACACAACGATGGAGCCGATCAACGCCACCGCCCTGGTCAGCCCCAACGCGGTGACAATCTGGGCCGGACATCAGTCGCTGAGCCTGGTGAAGCTGATTGCCGCACGGGCGGCCGGGGTGGAGCCGGCGGCGGTGATGGTACACACACCCTATCTCGGCGGCGGTTTCGGCCGGCGGGCGGATTTGCAGTATATTCGCAAGGCGGTGGAAATTGCTGCCACCGTGCCGGGCCAGCCGGTGCAGACGATCTGGACCCGGCCGGAGGATCTGCGCGACGACGTGTATCGCCCGGCCGCGATGGCCGATGTGAGCGCCACCTTGGGCGATGACGGCATGCCGACCAGCCTGAGCTACCGGATTGCCGTGCCGTCGGTAACCGATCAGTTCACTGCCCGCGCCATGCGAGCGGCGAAAGGTGGGTTGTTGGCGGATCGCAGCGCCGTGGATGGGGCGGTATTTTCCCTCTACGGGCTGCCCAATCGCACCATTGAGCACTTCGCGGTGGATCTCGGCATTCCGGTGGGATTCTGGCGGTCGGTCGGGCATAGCCTGGGCGGGTTTTTCTTCGAGACGTTTATCGACGAACTCGCCAGCGCCGCTGGCGTGGCGCCGATGGTGTTTCGCGCCCGGCTGTTGGCAGCGGCACCAGGCGCGGCGGCGGAGCGGGCGGAGGTACTGCTGCAACGGCTGGCGCGTTGGGACATGGCGACCCGCCCGGCCGCGGTGCCGGCGGGCACGATCATCGGGCGGGGGGTGGCGCTGTCGGAATGTTTCCATTCCTTCGTGGCGCAGATCGCGGAAGTGGCTGTAACCGGCAGCGACATCCGGGTGCGGCGGGTACATGCGGTGGTGGATTGCGGCTGCGCCATCGATCCTGCCAATACCGTGGCGCAAATTCGCAGCGGCATCAATTACGGCCTTAGCGCGGCGCTGTTCGGGCGGATCGATTTCGAAAATGGCGCGATTGTGCAGAGCAATTTCCACGACTATCGGGCGCTGACGCTCGACGACGCGCCGGAGATTAGTGTGGAGATTGTCAATTCCAACGCGCCGATTGGCGGGGTGGGGGAAATTGGCACGCCAGGCATCGCACCCGCATTGGGCAATGCGATTTTTGCCGCCACCGGTAAGCGGCTGCGCAACCTGCCCTTTACGCTCGCCTGAAACCAAAAACGCCCTCCCGGCGCGGAGCCGGGAGGGCGTTTTGTGGCAGGTTAGGCGCTCGCGGTTAGCGGCGCCACCAGCCGCGCTTCGGCGGCGCGGCGGGGAGCTCATCCTCGCCGATCACCAGCGGCTTGATCGCCGGTCCGACCACAACCGGGGCCGGATCGAGGTCTGGCGCGGCTTCGGCAATCGGCTCGGGCACGGGTGCCGCGACCGGCTCGGGTGCACGTTCCATAGCGGGTTCCACTGGAGGTTCCACCACGGGTTCAGCGATGGGCGCGACGACTGGCTCTGGAGCTGGCTCTGGCGCGGCGGCGGCCGGCACCGGCATCAGTTCCTCCTCAACCACCACGTCGCTCGGCGGGGTGGCATCGGCGGGGACGGGCGGGATTTCCAGCGCGACCGGAGCAGCGGCTGCCGCAGCTTCCTCGGCGCGTTCCATCAGGTCGAAGATATCCACCACCGGCTGGCCACCGAAGGGATCGGCCGGGGTGGGGCCGGTATAGGCCGGCGGGGCGTCTTCGACCGGGGCGGCATGTTTGGGGCCGGTATAGGCCGGCACTTCGCCGGTTTCCTCGGCAGCAGCTTCACCCTCCGGACGCTCGTCACGACGCCGACGACGA
>Ga0164296_1001082_pt1 | contig 30302 bp, 42 predicted proteins | sample GEODES057metaG_FD_113533 | JGI IMG/M metagenome (GOLD analysis project Ga0164296, IMG submission 113533) | Dystrophic lake water microbial communities from Trout Bog Lake, Wisconsin, USA - GEODES057 metaG | ecosystem: Environmental > Aquatic > Freshwater > Lake | place: USA: Trout Bog Lake...
CGTAAATGCTCTTCAAAATCTACGAACAGCAGCGAAGTCTTCGAATGGAGATGTTCTGCGAGGATTTTATGGAAACAAGTGAAAATGGATTTATTCACACTTTTTTCATAATAATCAAAAAAGAATGAACCAGCAATTCAGTAGCGTTCTTTCAGGCATGAATGGTAGTGAAAAGGCTCAACTTATCGGAAGAGCCACACAATTTGTAACTAATGCAAACTTTATTAATCTACTAAATCAAATTGACATTAATGATAGAACTGGAAAATCTATTAATAATGTTTGTAGACAACTTGTAGCTTTTAACGGAGACAAAGTTCTTTGCGAACAAGTTCAGAGATGGCTATCATCTTAAAGGAAAATGGAAACTTTCGCAAGAAACTTTTTTCAGTAAAAGAATGTTCAAATTTAATGATGGATCTGTTCTCAGATCATATCGAGCAAGTATAGTATGCTTACTTGAAATCTGGAATGGAAACAGAGTACGTGATGATATTCATGTATCCAGAATCAATAATAGCTTAGATACTATCAAGTCATTAGATAAACAACCTTATACAGTTGCACTTATTCAAGTTGACGGACAAGAGCGAAAATTCGTGATTGACGGTCAACATAGAATTGCTGTTCTCAAGCGATACTTTGAAGCTTTGGATGTTCCTGATTTTGAAGTTCTTGTTATTGAAAAAGTATTTGCTGATGAATCTGAAATTATTCAATATTTCAAGATTTTAAATCAAACTAAATCTATTCAGTGGCGCGAAGATCCTGTAATGGTAGCTAACACTTATGTACAACTTATGTGTAAAGAGTTTAATAAAGATCCTAAAAAGCCTTTGATTAAACCTGGAAAAACTAATAAACCTTATTTATCTTCCGATCGTTTGCGTGAAGCGTTGATTCAGAGACATGTGGTTGATTGGAAAACAACTCCATCTGAATTTGTTTTGCGTGTTCGTGAAATTAATGATACACAAACCGAACAGTTGGACACATCTGTTCTAACCAACAAACGAGCAAAAGAATTGAAATTTGCTCTGGGTATTATGGACTTTACTTGGATGTAAGAAAACGAAAAGATTTCACATCTTTTTTTCAATGAGAAAAGAATGGAATCGCTTTATGTTCTCAAACTTGAGAAAGGTAAATGGTACATTGGAAAAAGTGCCGATATAATGAAACGATACCAACAACATTTGTCAGGATCGGGATCTACGTGGACATCTAAATATCCACCCACAACTTTGGTCGAATCAAGACCGATAACTTCAACTCATGACGAAAACAATGTGACAAAAGACTACATGAAAAAGTATGGAGTCGAAAATGTTCGCGGTGGTTCATATTCTCAAGTTGTTCTGGATGACAGTACAATTTCAGTATTGAAGAATGAGTTTATCGGCAATGACAACAAATGTTTGAATTGTGGCCTTGCTGGTCATTTTGCAAACAGGTGTAGAACTAAAGTTGAAGAGAAAGAACAGTCTTACGTTTATGAATGTGATTATTGTGATCGCGTATTCACTACACGATTTGGATGTTCTGTTCATGAGAAAAAGTGTTCAGAAAAGGAATCAGATGCCTGTCACAGATGTGGACGAGATTCACATTGGGCAAAAGATTGTTACGCACAAACACACATTAGAGGATATGCTCTATAAGAAAACGAAAAGATTTCACATCTTTTTTTCAATGAGAAAAGAATGGATCCTAAAGAGCTACGTAAGTTGTATAATCATCCTACGTGGCCATCCCCAAGAGCTCGTATTGTAGCAAAAAATCTTGGACTTAAAATGAAGAGAATTACACATGAAGTAGCTCTAGATTTCCTTTCATGGAAATGTGGATTGACACTCCATGATTTTCTTCAACTTGAACAAAAAGAAAGCTGGAGACAATTAGGATGTATCAGATATCTGTACAATGGATCTACTATAACATATAATCCAGTGTACAGCCCTTACAGTAGAAGATATAATAAAGCTTAAAGAGGAAACTCTTTTTTTTATAATGAAACATAGATCATTTAAAACATATCTATGCCTTTTTTTGATCTGGTTCTTTTGGAAAAATGAAAATGGAAAATATTTACGAGGAGATATTAATAATCAAAATGAAGTGGATTATTTTGCTGATATTACTAAATATCGTAGGTTTCTTTGAGAAACCAACATCACAACCAACATCTACTTCTAAATAAAAAGAAATTTTTTCATGACATTGATAAATCCACAGAATCATCATTGCGGGATATAAAATAGTCTAAGAATATAGAATTCCATTTAGGGTCTTTCCATTCAAATAGACCTCGGGTTTCAATAAGGTCAGTAATATCTTCTTGAACATCTAACATTCGATGACGTTCAACATATTTACGATTCTCACGAGAACCGTGAAATAGATGTTTTATATGTCCAGACAAACACGTGATTTTAGGAGGACTAGGACAAAAATCAGAATACATTTTCTCTAAAGGTTTAGGTAAAGATTTAAATCCTTTAGGCAAATCTTTTCTTAGCCATTTTATTGCAGATAAAGTATCACCTGAACCACTAATAGCATAGTCAAAAAAACCTACTTTATTATACCATTCTCTTCTGAATCCCCATGCAAAACCTGGATGATATTTAGAATTCCAGGTTTTATCTCGCATATGGAGTACAGATTCACGATCTAAAAAAGATTCACCATCTGAATCTAACCATGTACATTTATCAAATAATTGAACAACATCATAATAATCTAAAAGTTTAGATGCTTTATAATACCAATACTGATCTTCAAAAATAATATCCGCATCTACAAAAGCTAATTTTGTATAATTTTTAGGAATTTCCTTTTCTAACAATCGACATAAATTTTCTTTTTGAAACATTATGGATGTTCCGCGAACGTGTATCGCTTCTGGAATTTCAGGTTCTCTATCTGGATACACAAGTTCAATTGTAAATACAGGAAGATCACCTAATTTAGAAACCATCGTAAAATAATTTTTAATGATCTTTTTGGTTTTAGCAGGATTAAAAATTACTAGACATATAGCCAAATCTTTTGATGGACATATACCCATTTATATTTTATCAACAAATTATATATGGATCCATATTCTCCAAGAGCAAAAGAAATGGCCTTAAACAATTTAAAATATTTAGATGAAGTTATTCAACGAATGAAAGATGTTATTAAAAAACTCGAATCTAAGAAAAAACCTCAGCCTAAACAAGAATCTGAAGAAGAATTTTATAGAGTTAGAGAACTTTCTTTTTAAGTAATCCAATTCTACTCGCGTGCTGAGTATTTTCTTGAGGTGTTACCCATTCTAGATTTGAAATAGCATTATTTATCTTATTTCCATCAATATGATTAACATAAGGTTTATTGTCTGGATTAGGAATGAACGTTCTTGCAATAAGTTGATGTACAGATGTCATTGGAAGTTCTTTTTTTGCATGATTCAAAGGTTTAATTCGAAAATAACCTCCATATAAAGATCCTGTAATGATTTTACGATGTTTTTTGTTAATTAAATCTCCATTTGAACAAGCTATTAGATGTTCGTATCCACGAATTGTAATAGGTCTTTCTTCAATACCTTCACGAGGTAAAACAACAATCTTTTCAATTTTTATTTCATACTTTTCAGGATTCAAAATACGTGTACTTACTGCTTTAGGTGAAATATTTAGAAATTTAGATGCTTCTAAAATACTTATGAATGTATGACTTTCATTATTTATAGTTACTTTTATTGGTGTAGCTGCTGATTTGCCATCTTTTCTTCCCGCACGAACAGCTTCTAGTACATTGTTTGAACAAGTAATCCATTCCAAATTAGAAACATGATTGTTTAATTTATTACCATCTTTATGATTAACTTGTGGTAGATTTTCAGGATTAGGTATCCATGCTCTGGCAACTAAACCGTGGATTCTATATTTTTTACCTTTATTGGATATACGTTTATAATCACCAAGCCTTACAATAGGATTAAATATGTATCCAGTAGATGTACGGCGTATTCTTCCATGATTTGATGCTTCAATATCTGGTACATCGCTATTTCTCCACTCTTCCATTACTTATTTTCGCGGGCTTACGATATACTTGATTCGTTTTAAAAATGGATTCGTTTGCTTTTTTGAATGATTAAGTAAAAAATGTTTTGCTGTAGAAGATTTCTTAAAAACTTGAACGATAATTTTGCTCATCTTGATAATAAAATTCAAGATTTGAAATCTGAAATTGATGAACTTAGAACTAGACAACATCTAACAAAGAAGAACCTAGTCAAGATTATTGATACATTTACATTGAATGAATATGTTTTGTTCAAGACTAGACTTCTGACTAAAAAACAGACGACTGATCTTGTATCTCAACTAAACGAAAAATATGAAAACTCTCAGCATATGAATGCTCTTAAAGATATTCTAGATAAACTGGATGATCCTAAACTAAAGGATTCTGATTATGCGCTTATTAAAGCAAAATGGTGTGCTCAAGAAGGAAATAGTAATTTTCTAAATTCTGTAATCAAGGTTCTTAAGGAACTTTAAACAGATCTGATGAATTCCCAATGGAGATATTCACAGATTTTTTCCCAAATTTGATCATGTGAAATTAATCGATCTCTTGATTTTAATAAAGGAAAGTAGACTTTATATTCATCTAATTCGAGTAACTCAAAAAATTTGTACAAAATATAAGAGTAAGATAAAAAATTAGTACGATCGTTAGGACAGTACAACAAAAAAGGAGCCTGTATTTCGTTAAACATTGTTCTGATTTTTTCTTCAATTTCTGGGGTAATGGTTGGTGGGGGATTTCCGTTAAGTCGTGATAAGATATGGGCGGCATGTTAAATTAACAACGAATGTATTGTTTAACTTCTTGTTTTGTAATTAATGGGATGTATATATAGAATTATCAATAAGAAACGTTATGTCTAAACAGATCGTATAAACTCCCAGTGTAAATATTCACAAATCTTCTCCCAAATCTGATCGTGTGAAATTAACCGATCTCTTGATTTTAACAAAGGAAAGTATACCTTGTACTCATCCAATTCTAACAGTTCAAAGAATTTGTATAAGATATACGAATAGGACAAAAAATTCGTTCTATCATTTGGACAGTACAATAAGAACGGTGCTTGAATTTCATTGAACATTGTTCTAATCTTTTCTTCAATCTCGGGAGTTATTGTAGGAGGAGGGTTCCCATTTAATCGACTTAAAATATGCGCCGCGTGCTCATAGTATTTACTACGGTTCAGCTTCTTTAAAATCTCTCGTATATCCTTTTCACAGAGATCCGCTACATTTTTAATTCTGCGTTTGCGAATTTCCAGAACAACTTCATTCATCAAATCTTCAGGAATTATAGTAGATTCTTTTGCTTGAAATTGATTGAGAATTTCGTTAAGATGATTAATCTTTTTATACGCATAATTATTACGTTCTTTTGGTGGATCTTTGAATCCTGCAAAATCTGAAACGACCATCATATATTCTTCAGATCCACATCCTGGACAAACTAGAATTCCTTCAGATAAATTCTCTTCACGAGCCGTGTTACAGGTCATACAATGCTCAGATTCCATACAAACCTTTTCAGAACCAGTAAACAATTTCATTCTAGAAAGATACTCATCAAAGATCTGTTTACGCGTAGGTCCTCCTGAAGACTGTTGAACCACATATTTCATAAATGTATTTGAATCATTTACAGATGTAGATGTAGAATGTGTTTCTGTTTGATCATAATATTTTAAGAATATATCTGTATTCTTCAAAAAATATGAAGCTACTGAATCTTTCTCGGATAATTTTTGTTTAAGTTTTTGTATATCTGTATAATTTTTAACACAAGAAAGGATATCTGTAGAATCTGATAATTCTAAAGTTCTCAATTGTTTTTCTAAAGAGTCTTTATCTGTTTCTGAATCTTTTAATGATGATAAAACAGTTTGATGTACTGAGTCTAAAGTTCCGCCTAAACCGTCCTGTTTAATTTCACGAGAACGCTTGACACGAAATGTATCGCTCATTTATACTAATTCAGAATCATTCATTAAATAGCTTGAAGCAATAAAAGAATTCCTAACGCAACAAAAACTGGCATAATTGATTCTTGTCCTTCAAAGGATTCTTTTGTTATACACGCTGATGGATCTACTTTCTGACATAAATCTGGATCATAATCTGGACTCAAAGTTGTATTCAAGAATCCGGTAGACGCACCTGAAGATACTGGGCATGAGTAACATTCACATGTAGGAACTGAGTCTGCTGATAAAGAATTGAATAAAGAAACTGGATTTAATCCTTCAACATCCTGAATCATTCCTGGAACTAATCCATTGAAATCTGAAGTCAATCCACCTAAATCACGACGCATAGATTCAGGAAGAGCTTCTGCTGCATCTGTGACGTTATTCACATAATTAGATCTAGATTGTGATGAACCATCAGGAGCTTTACACGTTCCCCCAGTTTTAATAAAGAATCTGTTACCTAAAGCAGGACCACTGATCAAATATTTAATATAGGTACCAATACCTTCAATATTCGTACCAATTTGAGAAAATGATCCATCTGATCCAACACCTAACGCTGAAGGGCTTTGAATGTTATCTACATAACTGTACGATGGACCCATCACAGAAGATGTAGCTGTACCTCCGGCTACTGAAGACCATAAAGAGTTATCCATTATTTATATTGGGCTAATTTAATAGATCTAAAGCATCTTTTAGGAAACGAGGATTTTGGTACATACATGGTCGCTGATTTAACGTTCCTATGATAACATCTTTTATTTTATATCCAAAATTTTCACAGACAAAAATTAAAGTTAAGAACGCACTTCGATTAACACCCATTTGACAATGAACAAAAATACGTTTAGAATGAGGTTCTTGTAAAAAATTAGTTAATGTTTCTTTAAATTTTGGGTACCATTCTAAAATGCTACGTTGTTGACTATCTTCTGCTTCTATACACGCATATCGTTCAGGATAACGGTCGCGAAACCATACAGGTGAATGTTCATTAAAAGCACAATTGATAACATGAGTAATATTATGTTTTGATATGAATGCTGGTGTCATCATTGCTCCACATCCTACTAAAATAGACGGATGAAACACTGCGGGAGGATCAATTAAAGGACCTCTAGATCTGAGTTGAAAGAGTCGGATGTCCATTTAGAATAAGGTATGAAAAACAGCTGTAAATACATACGAGAGGACAACTGCAGAAGCACCTAGAACTGCTGCACCTGAATAAGAAACTACACCTCCTGACGTATAAGAATGAGGAATGTATTGTAAGATTAAGGTACGTGGAGTGGGTAAAGAAATAGTGAATGCCGCTAAAAAGTAAGCCATGTAACCTAGAAGACTACGAATGGAGTAACGTAAAATATTGAATTGTGGAGCATAATCTTGGACAGGTTTAGTTTGTTGCGGAATAGGAGAACTAAAAGGGTCACCACCTCCAGTAGTCATAGGAGAAAACTGTTGCTGCTGAACTGGAGCATTTCCCAAGAGGTCAGATAAATCCGTAGCGTCCATTTATTTAACAGAAGTTATTTCGCATGACGTATCCTCCACGCGATAAGTTACGCAACGACCATCTGCTTTAACAACTTTCCCATCAATTTCTGATGGATTCATAGCTAAAATTTTTTGCCATCGAATAGGGCGATGAAATAGCATGACAGATAAACCGATGCCGACCAAGAATGAAAAAAAGAATTCCGATTTTGGATTATGCAAGACGTTTCGAATCATTTATTACACCTAAAGAAATAGCATCTGACGTACATTCTGTCTCTTCTGAGATTATACGAACACAACCACCTTTTTGTGTTCTGAATTCCTGTGAACCTGGAGTTGGTAATGATGGAATAGTACGAAATGGCGGATCAAAAATTGAAACAACAAATAAACCTACAATAAAACCTCCAAATACCCAAAGAAGAGATAACATCCTTATTTAGATTCGGCCAAAATCTATTACGGGACCGTGAGACCATGGGTACCCTCCATCTAGTAAATGACCTTGTGATCCTGGAGATCCACCATCCGCGATTAATAATGTTGTAACATGCAGACAAGAACAAGGTGGATGTGGTGTGTATCTGATTTGATCTAGAGCGAGAATACATGGAATCACACCATTAATTAAATTTACAGAAACCGAATGATTATTATATTGAACTTTTGTACTATTAGCAAGTGTGGTAACTCTGCGTTTATTTATGTAGGCAGATGCTGACATCTTACTTCTTTAGTTTTCGTTTAGGTTTAATTACGGGTTGAACACCTGATTTTAATTCATTGAAACGTTGACGTGCTTGATCGATGCTCAAACCCCTGTACACTACTTCCAGTTTCAGTTTGAGGAAGTTGTCCATATTGTACTCCAGAAGGTACATTTTTTACAGCATTCATCCATGGCACAGCTTTATAATCAATATTTGGCGGTGCTGAAGGTGGATTTGGGTTATACGAATAATATAAAAAGAAGAAGAAACTACCTACAACAACAACTAGTGAGACTAAATTGAATCCTAAAGAAAACCATGAATCTCTTATCTGTCCTGATTTAATCAAATTGTTCTCTAATCGTAACCTAGACGTTTCCTCAACTAAATTAAACATCTTGCTATCTAGTAAGTGAATAAAATGATCCCAGCAACCGTATTGCTTGGGAGTATGGCTGCTGGAGGCTTAGGTCTCTATTTGAGCGGGTCTACTGGTTCAGCTCCAAGCACTTTAAAAAATGTAGAAGATGCAGTAACATCTATTGCTGATCAAGTGTCTAAAACTACGCAGGATGTTACTGAATACGTTAGTCCCAAGGAAGAGACTCCAGTTGCTGAACCAGTTGCTGAACCAGTTGCTGAAGAACAACCAGTTCCAGAAGAGGAAAATAGAGCTGTTGCTCCAACCTTACCTGAAATAGATAGTATGGCCGGTGGACAACGTGGTGGATACGGACGTCCTACATGGGCACCCGTAAATTCAGGAACGTCATTAACTCAAGCTATGGGAATTGTTCCCGGAACTCCTGCTGGAAATGCGTTGGCTACAGCTACAGGATCCAAAACTCCTCAACAGATTCAGTTAGAATTAGTGGATATTGATCGACAGATCAGAGAATTAAAAACAAAGCAATTTCTTAGTAAACAGAAACTTGGTAGTTTGAAAACAACTTATGATGCTGCTACACTTGCGTACAGACAAGCAGAAAATAATAAATTTTCCGAACAACAATATTTAGCATATTTTGAAAAAGAAATCAAAAAAATCCAGAATCCTGAACAAGGTGGAGAATCTTTGTATAACCTTCTTCTAACAAAATTTCCAGCTGATCCAGAACCAAAAGAAGCAGATTTTAGTACTAAAGACGAGTATAGAACGGCCCATGATGCGTGGAAGCAAACCATATACAATATCTTAACTACTGAAGCGACACGAAAAAATATGAAGAAAGAACTATTACCAAAAGAAGAAAAATCAGCACCAAAGGGGTTTGAAAGTATTAAAAGTTGGTGGAATAGAATTGCCTCGACCGGAAAATCTGAAGGAAAGCAAGATCCTCTAGCTAAATTAAAGAGTAATTTGGATAAACGTGATGAACATTCTAGAAATTTAATAACTCTACAAGAAACCATTGACGAAAAGAAACCAGTGGCTGATGAAGCTACTGAAAAGTACACTGCATTAAAAGAACAACTTCGTCAGATAACGTCTAAATTAGCTGAACTTGATGCGTCTCGCGATCTTTTGTTAAAAGAACTTTCTGCGTACAAAGTTCCTCAGAGTTTCTGGGATAAAAAAGAAGTCAAGCCATCTGTATTACCTACAGGAGAAGCTCTGAATAAACTTCTCATTGAATACCGTCAAATTGAAGATGAAATCGCACAAAACGAACGAGAGAAGAATGATTATGTATCTATGCAATTAGCTTTAGATCCTAGTTGGACCGGAGATGAACGATATACACAATTGGGGAAAGCGGAGGAAGCACTTGAAGAAAAGAAATCAAATAAGATCGCTGAAATTGAAGGTAGAGCACCATCACAACTAGACCAATTAAAAGAGAATCCTTTTCAGGCTTTTGCACGAGATTTGAGTAAAGATAAACTTACCAAACAGGCCACAGAAGTTTTACTAAAGACTAGTTTTCCTGAAGTGTTCAAGATGTATTTAGAGTTATCTAAAGCCTCTTCTGATACGATTTATGATAAAGTAGATAAGTATTACAATTTTTTCAAGAAAGGTGTTAGTTCATTTAACGGTCAAGATGTATCAAGAGCATTTGCGTTTTTCTATGGTCTTACAAAAGAACCTAGAATATCTCCTGAACTTAACCAAAAAGTTACCAACTTTTCAACATTAAATAAAGAGATTATTGCGAATGCGCTCACCAATTTAGAATTGGCACTGCAAGAAATTAAAATTCCTACAGTTGAACAACGTTCAATTGTCGAACAAGCTTTGATGAGCGGAGAATCTATTCCATGGAAAACAATCAAACGTGCTGCTGTATCTGCTGATGTATCACATTTATTTACAAAATCTGTTAAAGAAAAACTAGTTATTCTTAAAGATGCATTCAGAGAAAGAATTTATGATAAATTACGTGAAGTATCGGTGAAATACGGCTTATGGGGTAAACAAGAGATTTCTGGATACAGACAAACTATCGAGTCTTCATTTGATGAATATAAGGCACTATTATTGGCTGAAATTGAAACCTTTAATGCTATAAATCCAACCGAATTAGAAAAACAGAACGAATCATTAACTAAAATCAGAGGTCTAGCAAGATTAGTTATGTCATTATTACAGGAAGGTGACATATTACGACAATTTCTAGAAAGCATTTTAGACACGCCGGAACTCAAAGGTGGCGCAAAACTGTCACTAGCTGAGTTTAAGAATAATATTAACGAAATTAAAGTTCGTTTAGAGACACCAAATGATAAACGTTTGTTTGTCCTAGATGGTAAAAAAGCATTATGGAACCAATTAGAATATGCTAAAAAACTTTTATATGATAAAATTCGTTACTTAGAATATTCTATGGTTGGTAAGAGAGATGTTAGTATACAGGTAGCAAATGCTAAAGAAGTTTTGAAAGGATATGAAGAACTTTTAAAGATAATGAGATCTCTTATTGAATCCCAAACAACAACTAAACAAAAAACACCATTAGTTGATGAATTGGAAAAGTATGAAATAAAATTAAGAGAATTATCTGAAAAAATTCATCAAATAGCACTAGTACCAAATTCTACTTGGGAAAATTTTGGAAAAGGGTTTTCTAAACTTGGATCTGGACTTGGATCATTATTAACATCTGTAAAAACACTAACTATACCAAATTTAGGAATTATTAGTTCTCTTGAAAGTATTGGGTCATTAATCGTTAGTTTAAATCAGGCTAGAACTGTGTTTAATCCAGATGTTGTAGCACAATCTCAAGAAGAAGCTGTAGTTCCTCAAGCAGCGGCACAACCTCAAGAAGAAGCTGTAGTTCCTCAAGCAGCGGAACAACCTCAAGAAGAAGCTGTAGTTCCTGTAGCACAACCAGCAGCGGCACAACCTCAAGAAGAAGCTGTAGTTCCTGTAGCACAACCAGCAGCGGCACAATCTCAAGAAGAAGCTGTAGTTCCTCAAGCAGCGGCACAACCTCAAGAAGAAGCTGTAGTTCCTGTAGCACAACCAGCAGCGGCACAATCTCAAGAAGAAGCTGTAGTTCCTGTAGCACAACCAGCAGCGGCACAATCTCAAGAAGAAGCTCTAGCAAAAGATGTAGCACAACCAAGAAGTGGTGGTGGTTACACGCGCAAGCATCGTGTTCGTGGAATTCCTAATCGACTTAAAACTCGCAGAACGTATTGATTTGGTTGACAATCGCATAAAGAAACATTTGAGGTTCGAGTAGCTAATAAAAGACGTACGAACTCGTACTGCTCTTGACGTGTTAATTCAGATAAACACACGTGAAGAGTATTTTTTTTATACATTAAAGATTCGCGAATAATATCCATTAATATTTGATTGTATGAATATCTAAACGGAAAAAAGTAGATTACTCCACTATTACAAATAATAAGGTACTCGTATAGGTTTAGGAACACATGTCATCCAAGACCACCATGGTTTATAACGATGTAAATCATCAAGTTCATGTTTATACTTCAAGAAAGATTCCCAGTCAGAAAATCCATTCTCTTTAGCAAAATTCATTCTACTCTCATTCAGAGCACGAATTCTTGCTTCATGTTTCCGTCTTAATATGAGTGCCGATCTCTCTTCTTCTAAACGATCATCCTCCAAAGCCTTTTTGCCGTTAGGAGTTTGTTTCCACTGTTCTAGAAGAAGTTGTTTCGCCTTTTCTGTGGCAACAGATGTCGCATTAGCGTTATATTCGTTGATGTCCTCACATTGTTGCTGACATCCAGTAGGATTCACAAGATTAAGTGCTCTTACAGCTTCTTCTTGTGCAGCCTTAACAACTTTAGTAAACTCGTCACGTGTCCAATTCATATCACTATTACAAGATCATAATATATACTTTATAAATCCATTTTAGATAGAATTCAATGGTTGACTATAAGGATTGTTTTGGTGGGCTTCTACAACATAAGGACTAGTACGTTCTAAGTGAACATCTTGCTGTAAAGGTTCATTGTAGCGGTAAGATCCAAGATGTTCAGAACCAGAAGTTACATAACTAGTAGGAACATTGAATCTAGTGGCATCAGATAAAACAGATTCATCTTTACGTGTTTGGAATGAGATTTGATGAGCTCCAGTAGAATTACCAGATCCTCCTGGACCAGCAGGACCTGGACGTCCATCTGCAGTTAATTTCATAAATTCTTGAAAAGGTTCAGTAAATGCGCGTAAATAGCTAGACCATACACCTCCAGCACCATTACCTGATCCATAATATTGAACAGTTGTAGAATCACGTGCTTGATCTTTCATTGGAACTTCAGGATACATAGCACTTGCTACTTGTTGACCAACTGTAGTATTCGCACGTTCCATTCCTAATACAGCAAATTTATCAGGTCTGTTCTTATTTACAGGTGCTTGAATACCTGGTCTAGTTACTACAGCAGCACCAGGAACAGGTTCAGAAGAAAAAGTTACTTTAGGACGAGTAGCAATACGTAATTCATCAGTTGTAGGAGGTAAAGCATATTCGCGTCCAGCATCTTGCTGAAATCCACCAGATCCTAAATTCGTATAACCAGCATTCAAACCAGGTGCTACATGAGTCTGTTCAATTGGAAACACATTTTTCATTTGAGTTCCAGCATCCATACGCGATTGAATAAAATCAGTTTCTACTTGTTGTCCAAAAGGATTACCCGTACCAGTCTTTACATCAAAAAAAGATTGAGTTTCACGTTTCTGGAAATACTCTTTACCTGCACCAGTATGATTATCTAAAAGTTGATCTGTAGCACCTGAATACATAGATTGCGTTACACGAGCTCCAAAAAATGGAACTTGATTAGAATGTCCTTTATCTTGTTTATGCACAACTGCGTCCGTATGTTTTTCAGTCGGACGTGGTTGTAATTCAAATCCTTCTTTAGTAGGTTCTTGAGTAGCTAACATATAGCCAACAGCTCCTAAACCCGTGAGAAGAGCAAGTTCAATCATTTGTATTGGGTATAGAATACTTTTCCTTCAGGTCTACCTGATTGAGGAGGCATCGGGAAAATACCTTGACTAGGATTTTTAGATACTAACCAATTCATTACACGATGATTCTGTGTTTGTTCAGATGCTGGTGGTGGAACAGGAATCTTTTCTTCAGGTGGTGGAGTCCAAACACCTTTTTTAATAGGTGTGTTCAAAGCATAACTCCACATTTATTAGATATCAGCTAATCTTTTTCCTAATGACTCTACATCATTATAAGCTTGAACTGTTTCACTTTGTAAAGCCTTTCCAGTACTTGCAGTAACCAAAGCTCCAGACCATTCAGTACGATTAAATGGAGATAGTAAAGTAGAATTCAAAGATTTCTTGAATCTGTCAACCATTGCATCAAAGGCTTTAGAATCAGTTCCAGGTAAAGGAGCAGGAAATGTAGTTCCGCGATTAGGAGGTTTAGGACCAAAACAGTTTACACCAAATTTTAGTTTAGCGTCAAAATACCCACCATTTACACCTGGATGACCGCAAGCAGTTCTCTTTGTTTCTGCCGGTTCTTGTTGTAAAGCATTCCATGTAGATTGTTGAGTAGGATACAATGCCATACCACCTAAAGACCAACCGTAGCCACACCATTCAGCTCCTTGCATAAATGCTTCTTGAACTTGATCATAAGATGCTAGTTCAGAATTCATAGCTGCGCATACGGCAGGAGCTTCTTCATACGTCCAATTATTTCCGGAGACATAAAACACTTCTTTAGTTTCTAAAGGTTTAACTTTTTGGTGTGTAGGAGGAGCAGGAGACGGTCCATTCTCATGAAATTGTACATCAATTCCAGTCTTATTAGTCTTTACATCAAAAGCTCCAACTACATTTAACAAATATGCGACCAATGAAGCAACAAATATAATTACAATCAATGACATAATAGATCCTGACATAAACCATGCTAAAATTCCAATTACAACTAGAGAAACAACAGATACAGAAAGTACGACGGGTAAATCCATCTTTATTCATGAATCTGATAATAAATCAACATCCGCATTGTGTGAGATAAAGGAAATTCTGTAGGTTTGTGTTCTGTGATACGTGAATCATCAAGAGTCCACCACGGTTTACCTTGTCCATCACGACCATAAGCCCACCAATGAGATCCATTATAAGACAAGACGCTCAGAAGCATATACTTGCGACCATTCATGACAAGATTACTACAATATTCAGTTCTCTTTTGCTGTTCGGTATACACGTGTAATAAAAGAAGTTTAGGAAACGATGCCATAAGAAGTTGTTTGCGATAAGGTTCTGAACATCGTTCACATTTAGATCCTTCAGGGATAGTTTCTTTAACTTCATGCGCAATACAATCAGAAACAGTTTTTCCTATAGAATCGGGATACAAAGAAAGTTCGACTTTAGTATCTTGCTTTTCAGAAATGTATTCGCACTTTGTACACTTAATTTTATCAACTACGGAAAACTTACATAAATCTTCTAACCACGGAAGTTTATCTAGAACGTACATCAATAATTCATGTGAATCAGCAGTTCCACGGCCAGTAGGTAATGAAACATTCTTTACAGAATCAAAAAATTCTTTTAGTCCTTCAGTTCCTTTAGAATTCCATATTTTCTGTAATGCTGTTTCTAAATGATTTGTAGGATCTGCTTTATGTTCTGTAAATCTTTGTTGAAGATCTGGAATTCTGAATAAACCTTGTAAGCACGCGTTTACCCAACAACTTCCACGATGATTTCTTAACGGGAACATCTTACTCTTTTAATATACTTATTTCTTTAAGTAAAAACGAATAATTTTCTTGTAAAAATGTTACCAGAAAAAATGAATACATTAATCATTTCTTATCCCTATAGGGCTGATAATCTAGCAAATAATCTTTTCTACACAGCTTTGAATACTCGAGGCTATGCAGCAACGTGTTTGGTTATATTTGATGTTGATGGGGCACATAAGGATACAGTTAAGTGTGTAAACAGAGAAGATACAGAAACTTATGTTCGAATGGGAGTACTCATTTTGATCATATTGCTATTTATGGCTTGTTGTAGGAAGTAGTTTACCAAGAAAAATATATACAAAGGAATGCTCTTTGTATACTTTTTTTTAAAAGACTTTTCAGATATCCGAAAAACTATTGATATAGATTTATCTACTCTGAGTTCAGAACTTCTTGCTGATGAATGCGATCATATTCTAGATCATCATTCCAAAAAAAATATTTTTTTAGGATATCTAGAACCTGGATGGATGTTAGATCCTAAACATGATGCTCGTATACGCAGATTAATCAGAAAATTCGATGTGTATCTAGTTTCTTTTTTTCCCGAAAGTTTGTCATTCTCATGGAAAAACGAAATCGGTATAGTGTATCTAGAAGATAGAAAATATGGATCCTCCAAAATTGTCAACAATGGTGATCTTGTACAACCTCAATGTGAAATTGAACACAACAGTTCTACTTGAAAAACTTGAACTTGATGATAAAATTATTAAGATTGAAAAGAAAGGTATTCTAACTCGCGGTACTTCCTTGCGGGATAAAGTCAAGAGAAGATCCAAGAAAACTAAAGAAAATACTACTGGATTCGGTCGCAATTCAATTACAGTGGTTTCATTGAACGATGGAGAAGGAACTCTTCCGCTCAAAGAAATTACGACTAAGATCTTTCAGAATGGTGTATTTCATATGACAGGTGTTCTTGACCCAGGATATGATTCTAGTACTTTGACTTACCTAATGTCTAAAATTTGGAATATCAAAGATTCTTTGATGGATCCTCCAGATGAATGGAAAGTGGATAAGCGTAGAGTTGTTTTGATGAATTATGTTACAGAACTTTCACCAAAAACGACTGTTCCTCGTGAAACCTTGACTAATAATATCAAAGCTTTGAAAGATTCTGATATTCTAGCTTCATATGATCCCGATGTTTATCCTGGCGTTAAAATTCAATTTATTGAACGTAAATGGACAGCAAAAATATTTCGGACAGGAAAAATGATTCTGACAGGAGTTGTATCTTCTGAAGACTGTACGGAATTCACTAAAGAACTTCAATCTCTTCTTAAAAAGACTCTAATTAAATAATTGTCAGATACAAGAATAATGTTCGCATTCTTTGTTTGTGGACCTCCAGGTACTGGGAAATCTTCGCATATTAAAGACATGCTTAAATTAGCCGGAATTCGTGGAAAATATATTTTGATTGATCCAGATCATCTTGAAGGTTCTACGCATCTAGAAAAATCCCAAAAAGCAGTAGAACTTGTTAAAGATTCTATTGCAGGAAAGAAATCATTTGTTTATGTAGCAACCTGTGGAGGTTTAAAACAAATGATGTCTTTTTTATCTTCAGCGTCTGATTTCAGAACTGTTGTAGCAATTCCCTACACTAAATTGTCTACAGCTCTTGATAGAATATCAAAACGTGAACAAGTAACACCTGAAGAAGTTTCTCGAGATTTACATGCCTTTTTTGCTAAAAAAGCAGAAGCGTATATGACAATGAAAAATCTTGATGAAATTTATTTATATAATAACGAAACTGAATTCAATTTATTATTTTCAAGAAAGAAGAAAAAGATTGTTTGTACACCCGGTGAATTCTATTTTGATGTATCTCCCTACTGTTCTTAAAACGGAATAAACAAATTCAGGATTGTTTCATTACAATGATAAGATGAATATCTTCTTTCTTAATTATGATCCTAAAAAGTGTGCTCAATATCATCTCGACAAACACGTTGTCAAGATGATATTGGAGACAGCTCAAATGTTATATTCAGTTCATTGGTTTATGGAATTAAAGCTTCCAGACAATGCATATAAGAAAACTCACGTAAATCATCCTTGCTCTGTATGGACAAGAACATCTGTAGAGAATTACATTTGGTTATGTGATCTTGGAATGGAATTGTGTATCGAATACACATATAGATATGGAAAAATTCATAAAACTCAGAAGCATATCGAATGGTTAAAAGTAAACATTCCAGATATTCCTAAGTTGGGATTAACTATACCTCCTCAAGCAATGCCTGATGAGTATAAAGATTCAGATCCAATTCAAGCATATAAAAACTTTTACGTGAAAAATAAAATGATTTTACGTGGTATAACAAAATATACGAAACGCGAAATTCCAGAATGGGTCTAAGTAGAACGAACAGATCCGTCTATTTGTTGAGGTAGTTCTGACCATTTAATCAGAATATAATAACAGCAAATAAATTGACCTATTGTGATACATGAAAGTAATCCTAACCAATAAATTGTGAATCTAAAACCAGTTGTGTGTAAGAATTCAATGCGATCTGCGCTTAGTCCTACGACGAGAGCCAGTGCGAGAACGAGACTTCCTATGGCGCCGCTTATGATTCCTATGGTGGCGTCCATTTGTTCTAGATCTACGTTTTCTTCCACCAACAGAAACACGATGAGGAGTCATTTTTCCTAATCCATCATAAACAGCACCTGTACGTAACCCTGCATTTGCTTCTAAAAGATTTTTCATATTTTGATTTTGATCAATTCCTGGAATTGTTCCGCCTTGAATTGTTGTGCTTTTAGGAACTTCAATATAAGATCCGCCACGCATAGTTACTCCTGCTTTTAAAGCGTGTCCGGCTTGAGCTTTGATTGCAGCAGCTGTTCGGGCTGCACCATGTTCTAGAAGTCCACCTTGGACATTAGAAATATATCCAGGATGTAATTTTGGTAAACCGGACGCAATTAATCGGCCATTTGCGTCCGCATGCATTGGAGCGGGATTTAATGCCATCTTAATGTATACCTTAGAATTAAATGAACGCAACACAAATTCAAGCTATGGTTCGTAATATGGACGAATCCTTTCGTCGTCATAAAGCATTAAAAAATCAACCTGAAGTTTTTCAGAAAAAGATCGCTGAAGAAAATCAGGTTTTGTATAATGAATATCCGTCTATCTTCAAATTACATATGGAAGGAAAACTAGATGATACTTTTTTTTATATGCTACAAATGCGACGCAAAATTGAAAAAGGTGAACTAACTGAAGATGAAGCATCTGTTCAAGTAGGTCAGAAATTATTTAGAAGATTTGTGGATCCAGTTGTGAATAACCTTCCAGCAGTTACGCCAGTATCTTATGAAGAATATTATAAACAAAGTACTAAATGACAGATTATGTCACTTTAAAACTTAAACGTGGTATAGCTTCAGATTGGGCTACACGTAATCCAATTCTTTTAGAAGGTGAACCAGGATACGAATTAGATACTGGTAAACTAAAGATTGGAAGTGGTATAACGGGATGGAACGGTCTTCCATATTTAAGTGGAGGAGGAAGTGGACAAGGTACTACAGGTCCTACAGGAAATAATGGTAGCAATGGTCCAACAGGTCCACCAGGTTTAAATATCAATATTAGAGGATCAACTTATGCTGTTCCTCCAGGTGGAACTGGAAATGTAAATGATGCTTGGATTGATGAAACTGATTTAAATTTGTATGTGTGGACTGGAACTAGTTGGACTAATGTTGGACAGATTGTAGGTCCACCAGGAGCTAAAGGATCTACAGGTCCTACAGGCCCTACAGGAAATAATGGTAGCGTTGGACCAACAGGTCCGCCGGGTTTAAACATCAATATTAGAGGATCAACTTATGCTGTTCCACCAGGTGGAACTGGAAATGTAAACGATGCGTGGATTGATGAAACTGATTTAAATTTGTATGTGTGGACTGGAACCAGTTGGACTAATGTTGGACAGATTGTTGGTACACCAGGAGCTCCGGGATCTAGAGGTCCTACAGGACCTACAGGACCAGGTTCAGGAGGAGGTTTTACATTACCACCATTAGTATTTGCAGGAGGATATAGTGGTAATATATTAGATTATTCACAAGATGGTATTTCATGGAATGCATCAACAAATGGAAGTATTCTTACTAGATGTAACACTATTGCAACAAACGGGCAAATGTGGATTGCAGGAGGGTATACGAGAAGTACGCCAATATCTTCAACAACAGAATCTTTAGCCTATTCATATGATGGAATTACATGGACAGGTGTTGGATTTCCATTAATGTTTACAACAATGTGTAATTCTGTTATATGGACAGGTACACATTGGGTTGCAGGTGGTTCAGGAAATAATTCTATAGCAACATCATCCGATGGAATTAGTTGGTCATCAGTAGTAACTGAAGGCTCTACAGTACTTAGAAGTTGTAATTCACTAAGTAATATTGGAACATTAGTTGTTGCAGGTGGTATATTTGGAACTGGTGGAGCAATTGCTTATTCAACAAATGGAGGAACTACATGGACTCAATCTTCAAATGGATCATTTACAAATGCATGTACGGTAATTGGAACAGATGGAACAATGTTTGTTGCTGGAAGTAATGGATCTACATCATTATTACATTCAACTAATGGAAATAACTGGACCGCAACATCAGGTAGACTTCTTGCCAATAATGCTATAGCATATGATGGTAGTACATGGTTACTTGTCGGTAATGAAACTGGTTCATCCCCATCTAAAAATTTATGCACATCATCAGATGGATTAACTTGGACTACTGTAGATACAATTGGAGTTGCAGGATTAAATTCTAATATATTAAAATCAGTTACTTATACAGGATCAATTTGGGTAGTTGGTATAGATTTACAAAATGGTGGTTCTTCAACTGCAAATACTTGTTGGTATTCTTCTGATTTAATTACATGGACACCTTGTGGTCTAAGTAGAGCTGGTGGAACATTAGCTCTAACAACAGGAACAAATCCTTGGAATACTCCTTATCCAACATCATTAAATGCAGCAATTAACCGAATAGCAAATGTATTAAGTAATAACTTAAGCATTAAACTCTAAGCGTAAAGTCATCAAGATTTTTCCTAATTGATTTTGTCCTTTCCATTTAGTAGGATCTTTAGATAGTTCAGTTGATGCAGAAGTTCCAATTCCCCAGAATGAATCACGAGCATCAGCTTCACCAATTTGTTTATCACCTGTATCTAGTAATTGTTTCTGTAATTCTGGATGTTGGACAAATTTAGCACGAACACCACGTGCCATAATTTCTACTCTACGAGAATCCCATTGTTCTTTAATGAAATTTTTGACTTTCTTACCTAAAGCCTTAACTGCTTTTCCAGAAGGAGTTTTTGTAATTTTATCTAGAATTTCTTGATCACCAAATTCAGAAGCTTTCATAGACTGAAAATAATGTTCAACTGTAGGATATTTTTTAGATTCAATTTGAATAGGATATTCAGCTTGATTATCTAAGAATTTATACTGTCCTTTATCTTCACCTGCTCCATGAAATAGGATTGGTAAATCTTTTTCATCTACAGGAACTTTTTTCAATTTACGTTTTTTCTTCTCTTCAGTTGTTGTTACTGATTTAGTTTCAGAATCCTCTTTGGGTTCCTCTTTGGGTTCCTCTTTAGGTTCATCTTTGGGTTCCTCTTTGGGTTCCTCTTTGAGTTCCTCTTTGAGTTCCTCTTTGAGTTCCTCAGTCACAGTCTCAGCTTTAGGTTTTTTCTCAAATACAAATGTACGATTGAGAAATGAGAATTCTTGTTGTTGAATGTTCAGACCATCTTTATACAAATCACGGAACAACTTAGATTCCTTTAGTTCCCATCCTTCTTCATCAAAGATCGAAACAACTCTGTCAAATGGAACTAAGTACTCTTTCTTTGTTTCAAAGGATTCCATAGATACTGTAATACCTAATCCAAACCGATCAGACCACATTTCTTCATCTGCGTATTCTTTTTGATATTCACCTCCAATATCTTTACCATTCGTGAATCTATGTGATTTCTTTCCTGCAAGAAGTCCATAAACAAGTTTTCCATCTAAACATGTTCCAAATAACTTTTTAGAATGACCTGTAACATTTTTCACAAAGACACGAAATACTTCTTCAGATTCACAGGCATAATGCATAACAAAATGACATGAAGATACATCAAACATCTTTAATCCAGAAAATTGTTCTAAATATTTCGTGGATCCTTTTTCAGTTCCCTCTAGAATACGGAATCGATCAGATTCTTGTTCATATAAAGGTAAAGTCATATCTCCTTTCACATACAAAACTAAAGGACGATAATCTGTTGGTTTTTGAGTCTTATCTTCAATGTATCTGCGACAAGCTTCTTTAATATTTGATTCTGATGGTTCAATACCTACAACTTTAGATAAACGAGATCGTTTCCATCTATGCATATCACCTCCTTGTCCTGATCCAAAATCAAGTAGGGTAGCATTCTCAGTTAATGATTCGTACATCTCATTTTTTACTTTATTGTGAAAATCATAACATTTTGCAAGAGCGCGAGTATTACGTTTGATATCCATAATGTAATACGTATCTTCAAACTGATCAGCATCTAAAGGAGCACTCACAAATGTTTTTAACATATCTTCTGTAACAGCTACATGAATAGAATTCCAAATATCATCTGCTGTCTGTGAATCTTGTCCGTAATTATTTCCTGCTTTGAATTGCATAGTTTTTTCATAACGTGTTCGCATAATAATCCATCTTTCTTTAGTGGAATCATAAGCACATTCAATAATAGTATTAGTTTCTACACGATGACCTTCTGAATCTTTTCCCAAACCTTTTTCATCAACTGGAATTAAGATATTGTAAGCATCTTCTTTTTTAGGATTAGTAGGTTGGAAATATGCTGGAACACGTGGACCAGAAACTTTTAGATCAGCAGGTAATTCACGAGGAACATACTCACCTGTCATTGATTCGCATGGATAGACAGATAGGTCTCCTGAATTTTGACTTACAAATAAATGTCCTTCTTGAACTTGCGTTTCCAATACAGGATCAAACGTTTTACGATCTGTGAACTTAACTAGAAAATCAATACTATTTTGATGAGGAGGTTTCCATTTATAAACACGTTTCCATGTCGCACCTTGACGATCAGCTTCAGGAGCTACAGGAGATAAACGTGGTGTGAAAATTAGACCATCTGTAGCGTATTCATAATTCATTTCCAATAATTCACGAATAGCTTTTTCCATTGTTGGTCCATCACCTGCTTTAAACATTTTCTTTTCAATTTTTAGAGGATTCAATGTAGGTTCAGAAACAAACTCTTTTACATCTTGGACAAATTGATCAGCATATCCTAAACGAGACTCTTTATCCATTAAAGGAAGACTCATAACATTTTTGCCTTTATAATGGTAACAATCGAATATACAATACAAATTACGTTCAGGAATATATTCGCCATCCATAAAAGTTCCATGATAGGATTCAGGAGCTTTTAAACCTGTCCATCTTACTTCTAGAGGTCTAGATGTAATACGCAAAACTTTGCGATCACGTGCTACATACAATCCAGAACGTTCACCATCTGCTTTTACAGTTACAGTATATCCTTCCCAAATTGAATGAGGACCTTCACGCATATGTTCACGTTTGAATGTGACTGGATTAAAGAAACGCATTTTAGACAAATTGAATTCACGCAAATAAACTTCTTGTTCAACAGGACTCAATATGAATTCAGATTTTTGATAGGCTTGTACAATAACTTTAATTAGACGATTCAATTCAGAAGCTAATGCTGTTGAAGAAACCTTAGTATCTTGCTTAATAAACTCAATTTCTAATTCGTATCTCGGATCTTCTTTAAGAACTTCGCGTAAAGTTTGAGATTTTAGACGACGAGATTTAACCATAGAGAAATCAATTCTGAAACATTCATCTTTAGTTAAGAATGAACGTCTGTTTAGCAAACGGATTCCCATAGTTTTAGGATCTGTTGGTGAAGCGTCCCAATCTTTGCGTACGACAACTTCAGATCTCAATTTAAGACGAGAATACAAATCTGGTATATCCAAATTATCTTTTGTAGTATCGCGATGATACAAAGATTTCTTTTGGACTTCTAGAGGTACACCTTTAAAAGAATTTGTGGCACATACTTTTTGAATCAAGTGTGGAGATTCAATTTCTACACGAATATCATCAGGATAAGATACACGTAACAATGAAGTTTCGGTAAATGTTCCTGTACTCAAAGAACGCACGGCTTCTAGAATACGATCAGCTACATTTTTAGTTTGAATTGAACCAGAAAGTAATGTACATTCTAGTTCAGCTTTCTTATCCGACTTAGCTACGTCGAATAAAGCTTCCATCCTTCTACTTATTTAGTAAGATGACAATCTAAGTTCGTTTTCTACCTTTCATATAAATGGCGAAACAAAGAGGTGGTTCCCCATTTACTGATAGTTGGTTTGAAATGCCCTTTTGGATTTTATTCTTTTTACTTGTTATCAGTATCACACTTATGTGGCAATATGGAATCTTTAATAAGACTCCAGTAGCTATTGCGAAAATCATACCTGGTATAAAACAGCAAGGAGTTTTAACAATTCTTGAAGCTGTTCAAGGTGTTAACTTAATCTCTGCAAAAGTTACTTATTCTACAAAAAATGCTCCTCATGGTTCTAAAGTAATGTTCCGAATTGTAGATACGATTACTGACAGACCTTATTATGCATTTAGTACTTCTGAAAAGCCCGAAAGTGTTCAAGTAACAACTGACATTGGCAACCCAACAACAAACCAAACTATTCAAGGTTATTTATCTTTGAATGATACACCCATTACTCCTGTACAAACTGTTCCTGTGCGAATTATTCAACAAGGCGCTCGAAACTCTTCCTCGTCTTCTGATCCTCATCCATCCTCTTCTTCTGATCTAAGCAAAAAAGTGTATACTTCTCCATCTCTTGTAGGCACTCACTAGATAGGTGCTCAGATGAAATTAGGACACCTCCTGGAGTTTTTGTGAGTTCAGTAGTATATTTTTGAACTATAGAGTACAATTGTTGATGTTCATTTGCGTCTAGCTTATCAATCTGTTCCTTGAGCAATTCCTTCTGCTGTCTGTTCATTTATGTCTACAGGTTCCTTTCGCTTTAACTTCCTCTTCTTTGGAGATTCAGAAGCTGATGGATTAATTGTCACAGTTTTTTGCTCTCCATCATCACTAGAAGATTTGATTTCCACATCTTCTTTAATGGGCTCTAATGATAGCAAAGGCATTAAAGGACCAGGTTGAATAGCAGATTTGAGACGACCGATCACATAAATATTACGATCTTCTTGCTTGAACTCAGCACCTACAACTTCAAATTCAATTTCCTGTTTAAGTTCAACAGCTTCAAATTCAGCATTTCCAATATGTAGATCACGTGGAATCAATACTTTCAAAGGTTCACAATCTGCGTGAATGCCAATTTTAGATCGCAATGAAACCATTGCTTTAAAAGTTTGTCCGGCATGAGGCAAACAAATATCTGCTTGGAATTTTACATCATAATCAATTCCTCCTGTACGATAATTTGATCGTCCTAAAGAATTTCCTAGAATCACCAAACTTCCTGCTTGAATGAATCCTTCTGATGAACATCTACCTTCAAAATGCATTTTAAGTTGAGCTAACAATGATCCTTGAATATTTTTTTGAACATTTTTAGAGTTCAAGTGAACTTTGCGGACAAGATCTCTGCGCTCAAACAAAGCATCCATTCTTATTCTCTAGTGTAGAACTCCTTTAGATTCGTTTTTGATGTTTGGGAGAAAAAATGGATTCTTTTTTTATAGAATAGAGACTGTTAGATGATTCTTTATTGCCTTTAAAATGTCTAAGGTCTTGAAGAGTTTTGTTGAATTTAATGGGGTTAACCCAGAAGAGCCATCCATTGAGATGGTAGGTGGGGGGAGTTCGTCGGAGACGGCCGTACCCACCATAAGAAGTTGCTTGAAAGGAAAGCGTGGATATAAGCTACATAGAATTAGCTGGTTTGACGAGGTTGCCGAGGTGACAGTACACCTTCCACTCGTAATAGATGAGAACTATGTGAATGATGTACTAAAAGAAGTGGTTGACGCTGCAGAGGATGCTACGTATTGGGAAGAGGAAAACTTGATGCGCAGGATGCGGTATGAAGCAGTTCAGAAGGAACTACTTCATCGTGCTGAAGAAAAGGCACAGATGGCCCTTCTCGAGAGATATGTCAAGGCAATGCAGGCAAAAAATGCAGAAGCTCCTAAAAGGAGTTGGATGAGAAAAAAGTAACAAAAAAATGCTACCAGGGCTGTATAACGCTGGACTGTTAAAATAAAGAAAAAAAAGCAGAAATTTTTATTTGAAACGGATTATTTTTTTCTGAATTAGTAAGTGTTAATATGGAAGATCCAATCGGAGCTACACCTTGCGTTGAGAAACATCAAGATGAATTCAGTGAATATTGGTCTTTAAATTATGCTAAAGCAATTGTCTTCATGGCAAAAAAGGTTGTAGAAAGTGAACTATACAATCTACAACCTATTAAAAATAGTGAAAAAATTGCTTACATGGAAACATTCAGAAAAGATTTGAGTAAAGCTCTTTTGTCACATTATAAAAAGTAGAAACGAAAACTTTTTTTATTGGAAACATAGTTGTTACAAAATGCTAGGTCTTCCATTAGATAAAAAAATCTTAGACAGATTAAATACATCAATCGCATCAAGAGTTTATACAACCTCTTGCTTCGAATCGATGCTAGAAATATTTCATAAATTTCAGCGTGAAGGTGATCTATCAAACATGTTGATGGCATATAAGTACTTGTGTGTTATCGCAAGTACTACAATGAGTTACAATGTTTTAGTGTGAGGGGATTATCCCCTTTTTAATCTGTATCGACGTGTCTTTCTTGCGATAGATCTAGGTTGACGAACAAACTGACTTGTCCCCATTCTTTTTTTACGTGTAGTTCTAGCATACTCAGCTGACGTCAAAGCTTTGATAGCTTTTTCTGGGAGATATCGTTCGCCTGTAATCAAAGAAGGTAATCCAGATTTAGTTCTCCAATTTTGTATCGTCCATTGATGTAACGAATTACGTGCTGTCTTGCGTCCCTTAAATTTACCTCCACGATCCTTATAAAGTTTTACAGCTAATTGTGCTTTACGAGCACTCCATTCACCAGCAAGACCACCACGAGATCCGCGTTGAACTTCTTTCTTTATACGTGACCATAATGCTTCATTTGTTCTCATTATTTTAGACGGGATAAAAGATCTTTACTATTCGCATCTTCATTAAAAATTGACATTTCTTCAGGAGTCCACCAAGATAAACCTTGTTTACCTTTTAATACCGCATCACGTACAAGTAAAGATAAATATTGACATTGTTCAGTTTTTGTCAGAACACGTGGAAATCCTTTTCCGTCTAACCATTCTGCGAATTTAGCAACTAATGGTTTCTTAAATGAATTACAATTGCGTCCGCCAAAAGCTTTTGTGCGTTCAGCTAATTTTAATGTTTCAGTTTCTTGTTCATCTAAATTAAACAAGATACCATTTTTTACAGTAGCAGAAATATTATTCTTTTCGGAAACATAAGCATTCTTGCGAGAGATTACCCATTTTGTATACGTATCGAATTCTTCACCTAGTAAAGAAATCTTCTTCTTTCCTTTGTAGAATATACCACTTCCTAAAACATGAATATCACCTAATTTCAAAACTCCTGCGTACACAGGTGGATTCTCCCAATCTAAATTTATCATATGATTCATCCGTTCATCTTTAGAAAGAACTTGATCAACAATATACCAAGTCTTAACTTCATCAGAAAAATCCCATTTGATTTTAGAAACATCTAATTCAGTTTCTTTATGAACCTTTTCACGAACCGTTTTTGCAAGAGGCAAAACAGTTTCTTCATGTGTATCTGTATATAAATCTTGAACTACATCTGTATCCGTAATGTTAAACACATAATAGTTTTTGCGTGAAGCCAAGAATCCTTTTTGTCCGTATTTGTTCTTAAGAATCAATCCTGTCTCAATAGCATTATGAAGCAAATATATAACTACATTAGGATCATAACCAACCAACTCTTCAGATGTCATTAAATCTTTTTTCAACCAAACAGGTTTGCGATAAAACATTGATATCAATTTATCAAAGATCTCATCACGTACATCAAGATATGAAGATAAAGGACGTTCATGTTCTGCGTCAACAGGTTTCTCTGAAACTTTACATGTTCCTGCTTCTTCTCCGAAAATAGGTGAGGCAAGTAATGCTAGATTCAAAGTTACTTCTTTAGAATCCTGGGATCTTATTTGAGTAATTTCTAAATCTCTCCATGATTGAGGAAGTCGATTGATCTCTTGCTGTAAAGGGCAGTCCATTGCAGATTCCATAATAACATTTTTGATTTTAGCAATATCTTGAGATTTTCCTTCAACCATAATACGATAATAGAATTCATCTAGAGTTTCACGATCTTCATTAGGAAATGTACAGCAATGTAAGTATACTGTACAATTCTGTTCTTTAAAAGGAAGTAATTGATGAGAACATGTTCGGATTCCTCTTCCAACAACTTGTTCAATTCTACTCATATTCCACCAATAATCCAAAACATGTACTTGTCGAATAAATGAAAAATCAAGACCTTCAGCAACTTTCTTTGTTCCAATAATAATTTTGATATCTGATCCTGTCATATTTTCACGTCTCTTGCTACGAGATAACATTTTGTCAATTTCAGATTGAGATGTATCTCCCGAAAACACAACAAACTTTCCTTTTGTTCCACGTTGAACTTCAGATAGCTTTGAAAGAAATTGACGATCTCCTGCATTTGAATAACCATGTTCTTCTAAGCACATAGCAACCAAATCTGATCCTAATCCAATTAAGTTAGTGTAAATAAAAATCATTCCTTTTGACTTTTCAATTGTGTTCATAACTAGAGCAAGTTTAGAACTGTATTTGGATACTTGCGATGGAGCTAAGAAAGTAGGTATACCTGGAGCATACTCTACACCTGAATCACGATGTACAAAAACAGCCGAAAGAGTTTTGCTTTCAGGAAGAACACAAACAAGTTCAGAAGGAGGATTACCTCCAATAGGTTTTAACTTTTTAACAACTTCTAGTTGGTATCCTTCAAGAACAGATTTTGTTAATGTTAAATACTTTCTTCTTTTTGAGGGAGGGATAGGATTGCCTAAATAATCTTTAGTTGATATAGGTGCTATCATTGAATCAGGTGGTGGTAAGCGAAATGGGAATGTTAGAGGATTGTCACCTTTAATAAAAGAAACATAATCTTGACACCATAATCTGAATTGTGATTCCATACCTTCCTGGAATTCACCTGTTTTTGTAAACACTTTTGATGGAGTTAATTGTTTTTTTAAAGATTGTTTACGATCATTCCATAAACATAAATTAAAATAATATACGATTTCAGCATATGAATCAAACATTGGTGTTGCAGTAAGCATGATTAGAGTAACGTTATGTGCTGTTTGAACAATTCGTTCTAGCGCCATACTAACTAATTTTGATGTTGTAGAATCTGAAGAGTCTTTTAAATTATGTGCTTCATCAATAATAATCATTCTGTTATCATACGTTTTATGAATCCAGTTATTCACATGTTCTTCATTTCCTAATTTTTGTTGTTCTTCCATACGATTGAACAATTCAATATATCCTTTGAATTCATAAAACTCATCAATAATTTTCTTTACAATATCCATCATCTTTTCACGAACTTGACGATTTGACCATTTTAAAGGTTCTCTTTGCGTTCTTTGGAGCATATCAAGATATCTGCGACCAGTACATTGTTTAGATAAGATAAGACCATCTGGGTCAACATGTACTTTAGAATCATCAAAAATCTGTTTACGAAATCCACGTTGAACAGCAGGTTGACATACAACAAGAACTTTTGATTCTTGGAATTCAGGGCGAATAATATATTCTTCAGCAATTTGAATAGCAGAACATGTCTTTCCTGTTCCTGTTCCATGAACCATTAGTAAAGAACGAGTTGGTGCGTCAGGGGATAAGATACGACGTAAAAATCGTTGATGACTTTGTAATTTAAAATCACGCGAAGCAGATTGTGAACACATTTCTTCACGTAATGCTTTGAGTGTATCTAATGATGCTGTTGGTAACGGTTCCACTTTAGTTTCCTGTAGTTCTGGAACGTACATCCTTATTAAAAAGAGTTAAAACTTAATTCAACCTCATTTAACTTGTTAGATGTGGGATCTCAGCTTCTTGAACTAGATTAGTTGCTGATTCTACAATCTGCGAGACTTTCTTGTTCAAAGCATTAATTTCATCATCCTTTCGATTATTTGCTTCAATAAGTTGTGCGATCTCTTTCAGAGATTCTGTATTAACTTCTTCTAGAGCAGAATTTGTACTGCGTAGTTTCTCCAGAGTTCCCTCCAAAGATTCTAGTTTTTCTTTAATATTATCTACAACTTGTGTATTCTCTTCAAGCTGTTGTTCTAGTTCTTTACGAGTAACGCGTTCTTCGTACAATTCATCGTGCAATTCATTATAAGACTTTAAATATCTTGTATCAATGTATACTACTGAAGCAAAGTATACAGCTGTCGTAATAACATGAATAAGTACAGTATGATCCATTCTTTCTTTTTTTATTCACTAATAATTGTTCATACACTAATCCGTTTTTAAGCAAA
>Ga0164296_1001083_pt1 | contig 30290 bp, 44 predicted proteins | sample GEODES057metaG_FD_113533 | JGI IMG/M metagenome (GOLD analysis project Ga0164296, IMG submission 113533) | Dystrophic lake water microbial communities from Trout Bog Lake, Wisconsin, USA - GEODES057 metaG | ecosystem: Environmental > Aquatic > Freshwater > Lake | place: USA: Trout Bog Lake...
CAAAAATCAACTTCACCTTCTAAATTTCTAAATTTTACTGGTTCTCTTTTTGCTTTTCTTTCGTTATATGTTGATGTCGTTTCGAATAATTGTTTAAATTCTTTTTCATCATAGTGAAACCATTCACCTTCTTTTCTGAGGTGATGAAATTTTCTATGCAAGTCTTTTTCCAATTCAAAAGCTTGTTTAGGTGAATTACATTTTAAATAATGAATAACTCTAAGCGGATTAGGATTACCAGTCTGTAATTCTTTAAGTCGTGTAAAAATATTGTTTGCTTTGCCGATTTTAACAGCAACAGAAACAGCATCTTCTATAAAATAAACATCACTCATACCACTTTATTTCCTTCTTCTCGCATCTTCGAAAGCATCTTTGACACATGCTTTGATTGTTTCGTTGTCCCACTCTTTTACATTCCACAGAGTCGGTACAATAATCTTCCAGTACGTATCAAAGTCTTTATATCGGTATGACGGTGCTTCACTCGGTTCTCCTTCTACATTACCAGAGAGTAACAGTTCAGCAAATTTATCTTCAAAGAAATCTAGTAGTTGTTGAAAACCATCAATGTCTTGTTGGTTGGCATACTTCCAGGCTTCGTCTCTAGCTTGTTTAACATCAATCACCGTCTTACTCCTGCATACATATCGGATTGTACATTGGCGTGGTCGGACCTGAGTTGCTCGATCTCTATTATGGCACGTTCGATTATGTTAGCAAGGTAAGAATTCTTGAACATATCTCGAACATCACTCAATTCAGTTATAATATCAGTTTTGGTCGGAGTGTTCATGTGTTGGCTCTAGGTGAGTCTGTAGTTACTGGTGCTGTATTGCTGGTGAATAGGTACTCACCTTGAGGCATATCGTAGCTCCATATACGGAACAACTCGACAGTTTTCCAGTATCGTACATAGAGATGGTTAATTAGTAAAGCCGCCATCGCCAAGACAATAAGTCCAAGAGATACCAAAATCGATCCAATTAAAAACAATGCAAAATTATCTAAGTCCATATTCACTCCTTCGGTTGGTTTGTTTTTTCCACATGATATTTGTATAGGTCAATCAGGTACTGAAATTGTATTGGCTGGTGTTCAGGATGTGGTAGTTCTGGTCCGTAGAACTCTACCAATTTGTTATAATACTCTAATATTTGTTCGTTTGTCATAAAAGTTTAAAGTGAAAGTAGTATATATATTAGTATAAACACTCATAACGTTAATACTAAAAGGACAATTCATGGAACTCATCAAATCAATTATATCATTCTTTCAATACATCGGCAAGCGTCTAAATCAATCGGACTTGGAAATTTATATTGAAACTCACAAACCTAAATCTGAAGCCGATATTGAAAGACTGATTCGCCAATTCAATCAAAAACACCTGTTTCGTACCTTTTCTTAAAGGCCACGGATAGTTGACCAGGTTTTCAACTTCTCTCTTTTGGCCTTTCTGGCACCGTTGACATTTGTATCCGAGATTATACATTTCTCAATCATAATGTCTATCATTGCCAAAAGGTCTCCTGTTTCTTCCTCTAGTCTTTCTTTGTTAGTTCGGTTGTTATGTACCGAATCCATACCAAATCGAAAGACTTTGGAAATAGCCTGTGTTACTTCAGCACATTCTTCCTGAGCAATACAGAAAATCTCTTTTGTTTCATTATCTAAACTCATAGTCAATCTCGTAATAGTTGGGGTTTCTCTGTATTTTCGGCAAGGAACTTTTCAGCCACGGAAGTAGCTTCTTCATGTGTTCCCATTACAATTGTGGTAACTTGAACTTTACCACTTTCTTCTATTGTAATAATCCAGCCGTTACTGGTTTTGTTAGGTTCAATCTTAGCTGTTCTCATAATTTCTCCTTATGCAATCATTTTGATAAAACGGTTTAACACGACACGGTTATTTAACTTATTTCCCGTATACTTACTGAAGGCAGAAACGATACCACGAGTGGTTGCATTTTCTTTTACTTCAAATTCGGCATCATCATCAATAGCCATGCCTTGTGATCTGAGCAAATAGTACTCATCAAATCCTGCGGAAGTCACCACAGAGTAATTGTCTTTCCTGAATTGTATGGCTAATGTATCATATCTCTTTTGATTTCCTCCGAAATCATAGAATCTATGTATCTTACGGTTAAACTCTGATCCAGCGAGGACATAGAAACCAATGATATTACAGTCGGTTAATTTTTTCAATAACTTAATCAAACCTGTTGTAACATTAGCACCGTATTGACAATCTCTAATAGTTTCTTGATTTTTAGTCTTAGGATCTCTGATAACTAATACATCTAGACCATATAGAGGTTTATTATATTTTCCATCTTCTTGGTATACACCATCAATAGAATCGGATTCACCATCAGTAAGGAAAATAGTATTTACAATTTGTAATTTGTTTTTCTTTTGAAATTCTGGTACTATTTTTGCAGCCGATATAATTGCCTGATTCAATGGTGTACTTGAAAGACTTGTCCACCAAGGAAATCTTTCACCTTCAGAACTACCGATAAGTCCGATAGCACACAGTACAGATCCAGCATACATGAAATCGGATGCCGACATTCTATGTGATAAAATATTCATCAGCGAAAACTTGTTGAATGCCAAGTTTCCATTTTTAGGTGTAACCTCATATGTATATTCAGGTAAAGACTCACATGTGAAAGCATATACCTCATAAGGAATATTAACCTTTTTACAAAACAACACCAAATTAAATAACTGTCTCATTGTGTTGGCTATGTGATTACCCATAGAACCGGACCAATCTAAGAACATTACAAGTCCGTGAGATTTACCATCAGGCATAACCGAGATTTTCTTGAAGATATCTTCATTGAATTGGTAAGAGAATATTTTGCTCATATTCAAATCACCAGTTTTTGATACTGAAGTCTTCTTCATCTGGTCGGCATTTTTGCGTAATTCAAATTCTTTGACAAGATAGGATACTACTTTTTCAGATTCAATACGAATTTTACTGAAATGTTCTTTTCCTGTACGATATGATTGGCCGTCAGGACCGCCTTTTTTGTATTTTTTGTAAAAATCCTTGTAATCAAAGATGGCTTTGTTTATATCCAAGTCAGGAAGATCAGCATATACATAATCTCTTGATTTTTTATCAAATAATTTTGACTCATTTTTACGGAAAGCCTCATCAGTATGGGATTTCAATTGATTTTGAGCAATTTTGGCGTCATTTTCTTCAGTAATGCCATCGGTAGACTCATTTTTTTCGTCTTTGTCGCTTTTTTTGTCTTTAGTATCAGAATTTTTAGAATTTTGTTGTGAATTTTCTTTCTGGTCTTCGTCTTTGTCGCTTTCCTTAGACTTAGATTTGCCGGAATTTTCAGATTCGTCTTTTTCTTGCTCATTTTTATCGCCGAGATTCATATTTTGAAAAGAATTTTCATCTTTTTCAGGATTTTCTCGATTTTTTACTTTGAACTTGCCTTTTTTAATTTTTTCTTTCTGCTCTAATTTCATATATTCGACAATTTCTTTAGAGACACGGATTACATCATCAAAGGTTTGAGTATTTTCAACTTTATCTAGCAATTCACGTTCTATTTCATCAAATTTTATGCCTTGAGCCGGACCACCTTTGCAATGGATATTAACTCTGTCTATAAAATTCATGTCGCTGAGATCTTGACCATTAGTTCCGAAAAAATCACGTTCAACTAATTCAGTATATCCTTTGACAAACGATTTAGATAGACCAGGATATCTGTACTTGATTTTTCTCTCAATACGGGAATCTTCAACTACATTAATAATAGTTTGGTCAACACCAGCAATTAAATTCTCTTTTAACTCAATAGCAGGTGTATAGAGAGCATGGCCAACCTCATGTCCCATAAAAAGGTCATATAGTTGGCTGGAAATTTTATTATCTAATATTGGAACCGTCAAAATACGATTTTCAACATCAAAGAAAGCTGTAGGTACTGACCTCTGCTCTACCGAGAGGTTCTCAGTTGCCATTAACTTGGCCAGTATTGATTTGGAATTAATCAGTTCCATCTTTTTTCCTTAGGTGTAATGCACCGTCAATTAGTTCAATTTTAATCGTATCACCTTCTTTCCAACCAGTTTCTTCAAGCATCTCTGGAGGAATATTGAATATTACATTAGCAGAATCGCCAGGAATATCCTGAAATACATCTTCATAATTATAGACTGTCATTCTTTTCTTTCAACTCATGGTAAGCTTCTAGGTCTTTCTCATACAAGGACATGATAGCCCATTGCTTGGTTACATCATCAATCATATTTAACTCGGTCTGGTACTCTGTTGGTTTACGTTGAAGTTGGTTTGTGTACTCACTCATATATTCTCACTTTGTTTGGATGTTTTGGCTTACGGTTGTATTGTACACTACTTTTATGCTTTTGTAAAGGTTTAATTGGTGTACGACAATGCGGTCGTTGTATTTTGACAACAAGTGTAACTTTAGTACTCATTTTATCTCCTCATTCTTGAAATGTCCACAGCCTGCTCATCCGTGAAAACCGGCACAGCATTGGACTTGTGCATTGTTGCAATACCTTTGACCATGGAACCGGTGTAGACTTTAGGTGCGGGTTTTGTTGCCACACCTAGGCCAGTATCCTTTGACGGATGACGAACGGTTTCACGACCAGGTGGTGTACTTAGATTGTACGACCAACCGGAGGTTTTTATTGGTTTAATTGTTTTTGCTGGGGAATGTTTAAGCAACCACTGGTCATACTGCTCACGAACAGCTTTCGGTGGTTTCTTTTTCTTGGACTTTGGCAATGTACCATAAAATAGCATTTAGACACTCCTTTTGCAATGAAGTATCTATTATACTACAATATGGGCTTTAAGTCAAGCTCAGTGTTGTATTAATACAACGGTTTTCGGTTTCGTGGTTGGCGGAAGGTTTCTTCCACATCCTCAAAATGTTTCAAATTTTTATTTTGTTTGAATTTCTTTGGTTTCTTTTGAGATTGATTATAGTCCTCAAAAGTATCCCTATCTTTACGAAACTTACCTACAAATTTAGACACGAATTTTTTCCTCCGTTATGGTAACATATCTTTAAAGGCTTCTTTTACAAATTTGTAATCTAAGCCTTTCACGCCTTGGTCTTTTCGTAAAATGCCGGCTATAATTTCAGCTTCACGAGGCTCCAATGATTCCAACATTTGAATCACTAATTCATTTCTTCTTTTCGTAGTTAATTTTTCGGCAGTAGGATGTCCTTTTTGAACAATATAAATTCTACGCAATTGATTATTAAGTGTATCATGTGTGATACCTGGTAGAACATCTTGGGGTATTTTATAGTTATCTGGTATTTCATCTATCATCCATTGATAATTTGGATGAAAGGTTAATTTTAAGACCTCAACCAAGACAGGGCTCAAATTCTTACCAATTATGTCCATTCGCTCTTTTTTATTTTTTGCTAATTCAAATTCATCAAATATTTGATATATGTGTTTCATTAAAATTCCTCAATCACTTCCATTAAATTGGTTAGCTTGTTCTCTACAAAGTAATTAAACATCTTTCCTCTAGATGGTGGTTTAATATCATCATAAGTATTTATAATTTTTGCTTTTATCTCATCTGGTATCATTGTCAAGTCGATAAGCATCTTATTACGTGACCAACCAACCAAAGTCTCAGCATCTTCCCATTGATCTAACGGTGTCTTCATTAACTTTTCAAGTATGCTTTTAGTAATTGGCTTTTGACGTAATTCATTTACAAAACAATCCGCTGGTGATAATACATTAGGAATGCCATCACCTTTATCTCCACGGATAATCTTTTCTTTTAAATCATCTATTGGATTTTCTGAAACAACATACTTCTTTAATGAAGGATTATATTGCTTCACATTTTTGTATTGTTGTAACTGTAGAAAGTCACCATCACTCGATAGTATCAAGATCTTTTCATGTGCTGAATGCCGGGGTACTAATGTACCAATGATATCATCAGCCTCAGCACCTTCAACATCTATACATTTGTAAGGAAAGTATTCTTTTAATTCCTGTTTAAACTTAGCCAACATATCAAAAATTAAGTGCCAATCTAAATCGGACTTATCTCTGGCTTTTTTACGACCTGCTTTGTAATGTGGAAACCATTCCTTGCGCCAGTACTTACGGTTGTCACAACATAGTACTACTTCTCCGTATTCATCACGGAAGTTCTTTAGGTGAGTCCTGATGATGTTCAGGATCATGTGGCGTATTAAGTCTTCTTCTAACTTAACACCTTTAGAATTGTTTATCTGTGCCATTAGGCCAGATAGCAGGACCTGATTCAAATCAACTAATATCATTTTAATCTTTCAATAACGAATATCTATTATATCATTCTTCTTTCAAATTGGCAATCATTTTTTCAAATAAAGGTCCTGATTTTGTGGTTTTTTTCATAACTAAACCAAACCAGTCTTGTGGTATTAATCCTGAGATATATTCTCTCACATCAGAAAATATGGCATCAAAATAATCCTCATGGATAATTTCATCTTCTTCATCCACCTTAAATAAAATAACGTGGTATGCAGGACCTACAGAGCTACCACCAACAGGATCGCCTTTAATTTCTTCATTGAAATATTGAGAAAGTACTTCAACGGCATTTTCATTTTCTTCATGTGGCAAAAAAGAAATATAATCTGCGTTTTCTATTTCTTTCATAAAATCTAACATTGTAAACCTTTAATATGTGATTTGCGAACTCTTACCATAATCCATGTATTATAATAATCGTCACTTTCAAGTGCGCCTTTTATAAACTGTTCCTTAGCTTCAAGATATCCACATTCACCTTTTGATTTGCAAAGGTAGATAATCTCTCGGATAAAGTTCTCTTGGCCCAATTGTAACACATCTTTGGTCACCTCGGCACTACTCCCGTAGTAATTTTTCCAATCCGAGGATACCTTAAACTTTTTCTTCTTTCCTTTTAATACTTTTGTTTTAGAAGAATAGAAGAATTTCTTTCCGATGTATTTTTTGCCGGTTATTATGTTGGTTATTAGATACACAAATCCATAATTATCACCGATCATTTCCTCGGTAAAGTCACTACCATTGTAAGTCCAGGTTAAGAGTCCCATCCTTCTGCATCCTCATTGAATTCATCATCCTCTATATAGTCGGTGATTTCTTCAATGGTTTCTCCGCAAAACGGACAAAACTCAGGCAGTTCGGCTGACACTAATTCTTCAACATAAACAATATCGTAACTAGATTCACAATTATGGCACTCAGCTGTCATTGTTTTTTCCATTATAGTTCCTTAATGTGCCCAAACATCTCCCCAATCTCCAGATAAAGCACCCTTTGCATAGTCAGTAGCTCTATTCTCGAAAAAGTTAGTATGAGTTGGTGCGTTAATCATTTCCTCAACCCACGGCAGAGGATTACGTTTTACTTTGAATATGCCTTTGAGGCCTAATGATATTAATCTTCTGTCAGCAATGTAACGAATATACTTCTTCACATCTTCAGACGTTAAATTTTCCATAGGTCCCATTTCAAAAGCCAAGTCAATAAACTTTTCTTCCAATTTAACCATATTCTCAGCTATCGTATATAGGCGACTCTTTAAATCATCATTCCATATTTCATTATTTTCTTGAATATAGGTTCTGAATAACTTAACCATGTTTTCACAATGCTGAGTTTCATCAACAATAGACCATGTAACGATTTGACCCATACCTTTCATTTTACCATGTCTTGGAAAGTTTAATAACATGATGAATGAACTAAACAACTGCATACCTTCTGTAAATGCGGAGAATGTAGCAATATGAGTTGCTGTATTTTCTTTCGTTGTATTTTGTCCTGATATGTTTAAAATATAATCATGTTTTTCTCTCATTGCTGCATATTCCATAAAATCGTTATAAGTGGTTTCTGGCAAACCAAGTGTCTCGATCAAATGTGAATAGGCTGCAATATGTAATGCTTCTCTAGCTGCAAAGCCAAGTAACATCATTCTTACTTCAGGCTGAGGAAAATAGGGAAGGTAATTAGTAACATAACCGCCAGCTACATCAATATCGCCTTGAGTAAAAAACCGAAAGATATGTGTAAGAAATTTCTTTTCAGTTTCATTTAGTTTTTTCTTCCAATCTTTTTCATCTTCAAGCATTGGCACTTCTGTATGCAACCAATGAGATTGTTCATGCTTTAACCAGGCCTCATATGCCCATGGATAGTTAAAAGGTTTAAATGAAGTTCTTCCTTCTGTTATATTATTATTTGTTTTCTTAATCATTTAACCAAGCCTCTAGTGTTTTTTGTTGTACCATACCTACTAAACGTTTTACTTCTACATTCTCATCTAGCATAACGAGAGTTGGCACGCCACGAACACCGTATTCAATTGCTGTATCTTGTGCGTTATCAATATCAATAACTTCAATTGGAATATTTGTTTCAATTTCTTCTAAAGTTTTTGCTAACATTTTACATGGTCCACACCATGATGCTGAAAATCTTAATACTCTTTTCATTTTCTTTTATTCTCCGTTTGTTCTTGACTTGGTGGAAAATACGGCTCTATCACATAGTGCTCTGCTCCCCACCATCCTATAGCAGTTATAAATCCTGCAAATAATAAATCTATAACTATCATTCATCTCTCCATCAATTCATTCACAAAATCTAATAATATCTCATGTTGTAAACCACCATGATATTTACCCTTCATCCAACTATAACCATCATACCAGAATTCTTCACTCTCAGGATGACAACCAATTAGACCAATATTGTTTTGAACAATAGCCATTGGCATACCTGTATTGGCATACTTAGCATGAGTCTCGTATTTACCTTCGCCAACAAAAGTTGGTCCATCATAAAAGAACATATTTTGGTGATGACCATCATACCATACAGTCGGCATATTCTTTGCATGAGGTCTTCTAGTACAAGTACCAGGCTGAGTTATATATTGAACCGCATCCACATCTTTTAAAATATCAAAGTAGTAACTACCAGCCCAAAAGGCACCCATACAAATACCAAGATACTTGCCGCCATTAGAAACAAAATCTCTAACATACTCACCATTTTGTTTTAATGAATTATCAAAAGAATCTGAATCACCAAATCCACCAGGAAAAGCCACCATGTCTACGTTATCAAAGAACCCGTCTTCCATTTCATTCTTTGAAAATAGTTTGAAATGGTATTTTCTATCCAGTGCCTTCAATAATCCATTACCAGATTGAACTGAACATTTCGGATCATTAATAAACATAGCAATTGTGGGTTTCATTTTATTCGTAGTCTTGTCTCAAATCAGGATCAATTAATTGACCTCTCATCAAATATAAAGGAGCTTTCCTGTAAATTAGAAAATCGTGGAATGGATCTGTTAATATTTTAATACACCAGACATATGCCGTTTTAAAGCTTTGTTTAATTGTCAATTGTATCATACGAAAGGTTACTGCGGCAACTCCTAACCATAACCAACCAATACCAACTCTATTTAAATATGTTTCGGTATCTTGGTGTGGTACCAAATAATTCATAAATGCCAAATCAAAGTATGCTAAAATCGGTATAGCCACAAAACAAGCCATTAGCACTCTCTTGCGGTTTAGATTATAACCAATCTTAATTTCTTCTTTGTATTCTTGTGTTGCTTGATTATATGTGTCATAATCTTTAGGTTCAAAGAAAAAGTGGCCACATTGTCTGGTTGTCATAGCAACTAACCATGCCACATAAGCTGAAACAACCGGATCAATAAACAAAAAGATATAAGCAATCATAAAACTAATTGCTGATACAAAATGTAATGACTGGTTGATCCTACTGTGGTGATAATATCTATGGTCATCCCATCTCTGTTCTTTTAATGTAGCCAATATTTCTTTAAACATTTTTTTAACCTTCACAAGCAATACAATCGTTACCTTGAGCAATTTGTGTCATATCCAATTCTTTGATAATCTCTCTCTGAATCTTCTTAGATACTTTATCAGCCTTACCAATCTTCTCAGAACGGCAATAGTATAATGTCTTTAGTCCTTTTTTCCATGCCATAAAATGAATAGCATGAATGTACTTTATATGTGCATCTGGTCTAAAGAATAAATTAAGTGATTGTGCTTGATCGATAAACTCTTGTCTATCAGCAGCTAAATCAATTACCCATCGCTGGTCAATTTCCATAGATGTTTTGAATATATCTTTTTCCAAATCAGATAACATGTCTAAGTGTTGTACAGAACCATCATTAGCAATAATACTGGACCAAGTATCATTATAATCATTTTCGTCTTTTGCTTTTTCTCTAACGATTTTATCTAACCATTTGTTTTTGTTCAAAAATGAGCCAGATAACGTATCCTGACGATAAGCATTAGCACGAAAAGGTTCGATGCTAGGAGAAGTATTTCCCATAATGATAGACGAAGAAGCATTTGGAGCAACAGCCATAGTATGACTGAAGCGTTTACCAGTGCCACTAGCGTCAGGGGCCTCACCTCTCTCTTTACCCAATTCCAGATTTGCATGATCTAAACCTTTCTTAATATGTTTAAAGATTTGGTTATTAGTGACTTTCGCCATTACACCCTCAAAAGGGATACCCAACTTCTGTAAATAAGCATGAAAGCCGAGAGCACCCACACCAATGCTACGCTCTCTAGTAGCAGAGAATTTAGCTCTAGCGATAGTATCAGGAGCATTATCAATAAAGTATTGAAGTACGTTATCCAACATCTCCGCAACGTCCCGTAGAAAATGTTTATTATTCTTCCATTCATCATAAGTCTCCAAGTTCAAAGAAGATAAACAACATACGGCTGTTCGCTGTTCATTAGTTGGCAAAATAATTTCAGAGCACAAATTTGATTGATGTACTTTAAGTCCTAAATCTTTTAAGTGTTTTGGTAACATTCTGTTACTCGTATCAATATAATGAATGTATGGTTCACCTGTGTGCATACGTAATTCTAAAATTTGTTGCCACAAGTGTCTAGCCGATACCACTTCTCTCACTTCTCCGCTATGTGGATCTTTCAATTGCCATTCATCACTAGCATTTGGATCTAACATACATCTTTCAATAATTTCCATGAAAGAATCTGGTATATTAATACCGTGATGAAGATTCAAACATCTTGAATTAGGATCACCTGTTGATTTTCTTAATTCTATAAAAGAAGTAATATCGGGATGGCTAATATCAAGATAGGCAGCATAACTACCACGGCGAGTACGACCTTGCCGATAAGCCAAAGAACTAGCATCATACATTTTAAGATGTGGCATAACACCAGTAGACTTATCATCGGCAGAGCGAATACCAAAACCGATACCGACACCACCGCCCAACATAGATAACCAATTAGTTTCTGATAAGTTTTCAACTAAACCCTCCGCAGTATCTTCAATATAATTTAAAAAACATGATATGGGAAGACCACGCTTAGATCTACCGAAAGATAGTATCGGTGTAGAATACGAGAGCCAATGTTTACTAGAGTAATCGTAGAGTCTCTGAGCATGTTCTTTATTACTTCCAAATGTCTTTGATACGTATGCAAATCTGTGTTGTGGTGATTCTTCATCTTCTCTCATGTAAGATTCTTTAAGTCTCTTAACTCCCAATTCGTCAAACAGTTTATCCCTATCCAAATCTATCTTAATGCCTAGATACTCTGTCATATGCTCTACCTTCTTGTTATTGTGTTATAAATTCGCTAATCATTGGAAATATCGGTTCTATTACTCTAGCACATTCTATCGCTACCTCTCTATGTTCTTTTTGTGTCGATTTATCGCTTCGGATCTGTATGTAGTGTAACCAGGAACGAAGCGTTCCGTGCATATACATTCTACTCTTTGTCATGCCTTCTGGCAATACAGCCCTCGCTTGTTCTTTTGCTATTCCTTTATCTAATGCAAACTGGTAAGCATCTTTAGCTACATCTAATACCTTGTTTTGGTAATTTTCCCACCATGTTTGTAATGCTAGATTATCCGTTTCAATACTATTTTGTCTATTCTTTGTGTCTTGTAATCTTGATTCTTTTAGTTCAAATCCTAATTGAGAAGCGTCGGCATACCGTTGACTAAACTCTTGAAAAGAGAATGATCTGTGTCTCAAGATTTGTCTTGCTATGTCCCTAGTTGTATTAATTTCTAAACAGATACTGGCCATCTCCAATGGAGACCAGTGTTGATTTTTGATAAGATATCTAACCAGTTTTTCAGATGTTGCATCATTATTTTGATTTGCTGGGTTTGATACTCTAGCCGCATAAGCTACTTGTTCTAACAAGTTCTTCCCATCGGCACCTTGTGTGTATGATATTAATTTCACTTCCATTATATAGTCTCTTTTAAGTCTTTTTCCAATTAGTAAATTGTAATTTCGCCATTAAATTTTGATATGTGTGGTTAGTTATAATATCTTCAATTTCGTCTGGTGAAAACCCATCTAAAACCATGTCATTAATGTCTTTACACTCCATCATTTCTGGCCAAATTACTACCTTGTAATGTTCTTCTATCGCCTTTCCCATTTGTTTTACAATTTCTTTGTTTCTAGGTTCATTATCATAGATTAATACCACATTTTCTTTTGGTAATATCTTGGTAATGGATGTGAGATTAGAATCAGCAGTAGCCACAGCATTTTTAATGAATAAAGAGTCAATAGGACCTTCCGTCACATAGATTGGTTGTTCCATGTCAATCCTATCAAGTCCAAACACCTTGTGATTATCTATGTCAAGTTTCATGGTGATATATCTCAATTTAGATTCACCAAGAGCACGACCTTGAAACGCAATTAGGTTTTTATCTTTATCGTAGAATGGTATCACTAATCTTTTATCACCATCAATCAAACGTTCTTGGCCAAGTTGATTAAAGCCAAGACCGTCTACAAAGGCTTTGAAGTCTTCTGCATAGTATAAAGAATCAAAAGCTCCGTCCGGGATTTTTCTATGTTCAACATAATCTCTTGCAAAATGTCCTCGTGGTAAGGAAGCAATTGAAGGGATTCCGAGTGATTTTTTAAATGTCGGTGTTTCTGTTTTGAACGCTGAAAAATCTGGTTTAGTATTACTAATGTTTTTCGCTGGATCATGTTTGTATCTCTCTAGTGTATATTCTTTCAATAAACTAGGCTCTACTCTCTCTAAGAAATTATAGAAAGAAATGGACGCAGAACAATTGTGACACATAAAGAAGTAATTGTTCTTCTTTTTGTATATGTACCCACGAGTTTTGGTTTTATTTTTTTGTGAATCGCCACAAAGAGGACACCTGAAGTTATACAGGTCTTCTTTCTTTTGTGTGAATAGGTGAAGCTTAGAGGATGCCCTAAGCAAAAAGGCTCTATCAATAAAAACGCTCATAATAAAAAAATAGTAGATTAACGAATAATTCTATCTATTATATCAAAATTTATGTGTGAAAGCAACCATGATAGGACAATAACGCCACCGGTAATCATCCACTTCCATTGCAGGATTATATCCAACTGTTTCTTTTCTTGTACTTGGTGGTTTTGAATAAAAACCCTTAATGATTTTATTTCATCCATAATACGTAATTCTGATGCTTGCATTTTATCCAATACCGTATCAATACGGTCGTGAATTTCTTTAACATCGCTGTCGGTTTCCCGTCTTCTAGCTTCCATATCAACGTAAACCTTCGCTATATGGCGGTCATGTTGATCCACCAATTTGTCTATGATTGTATCCATTTTTCCGCAAAGTAAGGTAAGGGTGGCGACTTGGGATTTTAAAACCCCAACGTCTACTTTTATATCGTCATCAATAGGCATTTCTTGACACTTCCCTTTTACTAAGCAAAAATTATGACAGCTTTATTTCTTTTCAGGCAATTTCTCGCCATCAAGTTTTTTATGGATTTTTATTTGCTTACAAACTTCTTTCTCTTTGCCTTTGGCATCTTTTGTTGTATTACAAACTCTCTTAGTTTTAGACTCGGCATGAACTAAACTAATAGAAACAAGTGTTAATACAAAAGCTAAAATAATTTTTTTCATATATTTAAATCTCCGGTTGTGGTGCTTGTACAGGCGCTAGTTTACCACCATATCCAACAACTGGATCGGCTTGTACTGTTGTTGGTACAATAACTGGCACGATTGGCTTTGATATTGTTGGAGATACTGTAGGTGCTGGAGGCACATAAGTTGGTGTAGTTGGTGCTGGTGTAACTGGTGCCGGTGAAACGGATACTGGTCTTGTAGCTGCATTTATTGCCTGTGCCTTTAAGTCTTTGTCGTTACCCGCCAACATAATACCTGATAATGTACCAGTTAAAAATGTGGCAATTGGAATAATCATTTCAAAAAACTTTTGGTCAATAGGACTAATAGCATTTAATGGCTGAGTAATAAAGATAATTGAATATAACACAACAAAAACAATACCTGTTAATGTAAGTGCTAAACAAATACCAATGAAGAATTTAAGACGAGCCATGAGCTGGTCTTCTGAGTACATGAATGGTTGATTATTTTCCACAGCTTGCTCCGTTTGGTTTACATGAAGGAAGAACAGTTTGATTTTGCGCTGAAGTAGGTTCAGGCGCTGGCGGACCCAAACGAGGATCTCTTTGGCCTTTGAATATGTGTTCTGGACAAGTTCTTGTAACATCGCATATAGGTGGTTTACAGTCGAGGGAATCCCAGTTTTTGGGGTCTTGGCATGGATAACGAAACTGGTCGTGGCCGAAAAAGGCTAACGTCAAAGGCAAAAGGAGTAATACTGCTGCCCAAGCAAATAGTTTTTGGTCGTGCATTAAGATCCTAAAATTTGTTTAATGTGGTTAAATTTTTCTGTCCTATCAGCCAAACCAATATCACCGCCATTAATAACTTTAGTCATCTTAACAATATCACCTGCATCAGCAATTGCATTTAGGTTGTTTGTTTCCCAAAACCAACAAGCAGATTGTAATGCACCTTCAAAAGTTTGCATATATTCTGATGCTTCTTCGGGAGTAATTTCAATACTAGAAGCGAACCAAGTATAGTTCTCTTTGCCAGTAATTTGAATGGCACCACGGCCACAATATTTGTAACCATCACCAGATGCTTCATCACCGTTACCCATACGATTAGCATAAACCTTATTGGCGATTGCTTCTTGTTTGTTTGGTTTAGCACAATATTCATTGGCTAATTCAATGGTCGGAAAATACTTACGAAATATTTTAGTCAAAGATTCTGGTCTATAATTCAGATTTTCTTTGAGTGATGTGAACCCATTAGATTCGTGTACACATTGTGCTAAGAATCCTGCAATTCTTGCTGGTGTGTTAATCTCGTAGTCAGGTAGTAATTTAGATAATACTTGGTACCAATGATCCAAATAAGGATTTTTTGGTATAATTTGTTTCAGCTGGTCTTTTGTGAGTTGCATTTTATCCTCATACTAGTGTTTGCGCTAATTGTATCGCTCCCATCAAAATAGCATGATATTCATCGTTTTGAGCCAACTGATCTGCATTGGCACTTATTCTTGCAACAATATTCATATCGTTGACTAATTCTTTGTATTCCTCAGCTGTCAATTGTCCTTCATTATATAATTGCTGATATCCTTGAGCCTGAATAGCTAAATCTTGTATTGCGGTCATCTTGGTTCACCTCCAATTACTTTTTGTATTTCTTCTGCTGACTTTGTTATGGTATTTAGTTTTAATTTACAGTAAGTTTCATTAAGTGTAACTTTCTGATGAATCTCATCCACCAAAGTAAATAGATCGGTATTCATCTTAATTGTTAAATCATTATATGGTAAATATTGACTATAATTCTTTAACTCTAGTGCTGACTCATATAATGTCTGTACACCATCTTTAGTACAATTCTTCAATTCAGCTTGAGTACGAATCTTATTAACCAAACCATATTCGTTACTATCATAATGTGCAACTAATAGAATAGAACAACCTGATAGTAATGCTACAACACTTAATATTAGTCTTTTCATGGATTAATCCTTTTTTGTTCTTTCAACCACATTTGAACACCAGTCATTTTGTCTGCAAGTTCGTGGTAGAGTTCGTAGTTGTCTGCAATGGTTTTTTCAACGTCAGAGAGTGCAATTCCGGAACTGGCTCCAGCCACTCCTTCGGAAAGTCCGGAAACGGAACCTTTTGCGGAGTTGTTGTGCACCCGGACAAAAGACTCAGGTACATCACACATATGGTCATCAGCGGTAGTAATTTCTTTAACGATTTCATCATGGATTATCCTATCTTGGATTACTTTATCGTGTATATATTTAACAACTTCTTGTGTGACAACTTTTTGTTCTACTATAGTTTTTTCTACTTCTGCTTTAGCATTTATTAAAATATCTTGCCGGCCGTCAATATAAAATCCAGTTCCAAAAATAATAATTGCTAGCAATCTTATCGGTAGTCTGTACAAGAAAGGAATTAATTTATTAAAAAGTCCTTCTAGTACAAAGAGCACTACTCCCACTCCGACTATTGCCCATGGCACCCAAGTTGGTAATAGACCTAAAAGCCAATTCACTGAAAACATTTTTATGCCTTCGGTGGTTTACGATTAACCATTCCCAATAGAATTGGACTTCTCTTCCGTTTTTTCATGTTGACACCAGGTTCACTTTGATTACTTTTAGGTCCTTGTGCTCCGATACCAGCAACACCTACGGTTGTGGTTGTTGGACCGGCAGAACCTACAGCTGCAGCTCCACCATCCTCTGTTACGAATTGTTTGAACGATTTCATTAACAGTTCCACTTTCTTAAAGCTAGTGCTTTACGTGTTGGTTTACCATTTGGTTTCTTCATCGGACCTTTTACACCACCCATACGAGCACAGAAAGACTTTCTACGATTTGCGGCTTTAGAACCTGGTTTTAGTTTTGATGGCTTTGTTGTTACTGCCATACTCAACTTAGAACCTGGATGTTCTCTACGATAAGAAGCAATACCTTTGCGATTCAAACCACCTTCGGGATCTTTACCTGCACTTCTTTGCCATGCGGCTGATTCGTATAGTTCTTCGTCTGATACGTCATCAAGGTCTTCCCAAATAACTTCAGGATCAATCTTATTAACTTCTGCAATCTCCATGACCAGTTCTTCAACGAGGTCAAACATTACATCAGGATTGTGTTCTTCTTTGAGTTCGCTACGCATATAATTGGCAACAGTCATAATATAATCTTCTGCCAATGTAATCTTAGACTCAACCCATTCAGGCAAATCTGTTTTCTCACCAATCAAGTCCATCATTTCTTGTGCATTGTGCATGATGGTCTTTAATTGATTAACTGCCATATATGGATCAGAGTATTCTGGATCTTTAGCTTCTGTAACTTCTTCTTTTGTACAGCTACCAGGTGAGTATGGTTCTTTACCGGGTACAGGTTTGTATCCAGTCCAGCATCTACCTTTTTCTCTAATTTGTTTGAATGTTTTCATATTTTGCTTAATATCTCTGCGACATTTCCATCTAGTTGTATATCTGATGATCTGATATTCTTTCCATTAATACCATATACCATCTCTGGCATCAAATTCAAATAACTTAAGAAAGTCTTAAGTATATCATAATCTCTATCATCTATTTTATAGAATAATATTCTTGCCATATTTTCTGGTCCAAAAACATTATTCAATAATATAATGTGATTTAGAATCAGTCTTTCTTTTAGTGACTTAGTAACTTTATATCTTCTAAACAGTCTTTTCAGATACTTAGTTCTTTTTATATCACCTTCAAATTCTGATTGAATACAATGTGGTGACGTATAGCATTTAGCCGCATACATCATAAAATTTTCATCATTCAAATCATCAAACATATTTTAAATATGGGGCCGAAGCCCCATTCGTTATACTCCAGCGTAGTATGTGTTAGCGTTACTTGTATTACCAGAAATTGTATTAGCAATCGTAATTGCTGCAGAATTTGCGAATATAACTAAGCATTCTGTTTGTACACGACCAGCACGGCCGCCAGTAAATGTTGTAATTTTATTCCAACCAACGTGAGCAATTGATGCACCACTATTTGATAAATTTGCTGATGTGTATTGAGCACCATTAGCAAAAACAGCATTAGCAGCACGAGTCGATGTAACCAATACAGTATCTTGGTTATAATTTGCTTCATACGGATGATATGTATTTGCTACGATAGCTTTGTCAAATTCTACGGTAAATGTATTAGTTACTGTATTAAATAAATTATTTGATAAAGTAATTGTGTTACCGCTTGTTGAAGAAACTGTAGTGTTTGATGCAAAAAATCCAGGAACACCGTTACCTGATTGGCCGCCACTGTTCTTGTCTGTACCATTTGCCCAAAGGTAAATGTATTGTCCTGCTGTTATACCGATATTGGCTACGTTATTAGCACCACCATCGGAATATACAACAGAAATAATATTATTACCTGCTGTGTTTCCACTAAAAACCTTTAATTGTACATTTTCTCTCACTTGTCTCAAGTAAGGGAACTTTGGTTTTGCGTTATTGTTGTCGTTATTTGACCATGCTGACATATTATTATCTCCTATTGATAAGGTGTTATCTGTTATTTATTCTTTTTGTCACCCTTGGATCCGTTAGGATCTGGTTGACCGGGACGTGGATTCTTCATAATAGGGTCAATTTCAATATCATTTCTAGGTTCACCGGTTAGTGTAGTACCACCGGTTAGAATTGCCGCAGCTTGTGGAGTTTTATTATCACCAACTTTTGGTTTCTTATCATCAATTGATTTCAATTTAGGTATTTTTCCATAAGATGCTGATTTATCATCTTTTTCATGGTCATACATATCTTCCATCATCTTTTTCTTACGTATGGCTTTAATTTTCTGAGCCATAGATTCCGGCACTGGAACTCCTTTGATTGCAGCCATTGGATCTCCAACATCTTCTGGAATTGGTACTTGTAAATGTGGTTCGTCTTTGTGGTCATCATTCCACTTCTTCATCAATTCTTTTTGTTTATCTTGGATATCTTGATAAACTTTATGACGTTTAGTAGCATAATCAGCCATTTTTTCGGAAGATGTTAGTTTAGGTTTTTTAGAATCTGAAAGTATTGTACCGTCTACTGCCCATCCTTCTTGTGTTACATCAGATGTGGTTTCAAGTTTAGTTTCTCTTTTAGAAGCCATACTAAGACCTTTATCACGGCGATTCAACATACGTTTAGCAATATCACCGTACTCACCTTTAGTGTGTTTCTTCAACTCTTTTGCTTGTGACTGAGCTTTTTGCTTGTAATCACCTAAAGAAATTTCATCTAAATTTTCTTCTGTAACATTTTTTCTCTTAGCTGCTCTTGTATCTAATATGTTACTTACTCTAAAAGCTTTGTTTTTAAGGTCAAATGATTTTTTAGGTTCAGCTGTTTGAGCTTTTGCTCTTATCTTACTACGATACGATTTAAGAGTTTTATCACTTAATCCAGTTTGTGTTGGTGCATTGAAACCTTCATCAAATGTCTCACCTTCTATTTCAACTGAATCTCCCATGTAACGACCTTGGCCATACCCTTTATTTTTACCAAAATCTACTGATTGAGAGGAAACGTGACCTGTGGATTTTGGTTTTCCTTCCGCCTCCTTTGATCTTTTTGCATCAAGTTCATCACGTTCTTTCTTCTTCTGGTCAGTAGTAACCAATCTAGCATTAGGATTTACTTTTTTAGCAAGTCCTAAAATAGCGTTAGCATCAATCTCATCAATCTGTTCAATATCTTCTTTTCTCATTGAACCAGGAGGATTAGGTACTTCATAATGTTTTTTAGCTTTAGTGAGAGTTGCCGCACGTTTCATAGTTGGTGAAACACTCAAGTCTGTTTTATGGTCAACACCAGTACCAGTATGCTTAGTAGTCAAATCTTCATTGAAATGTTGTCTCTGCCACATTTTGAATTGATTAGATTTGGAATGTGCAACTTTAATATTTTTTGGTGTATGTTTTGGATCGAAACCTCTAGACAACAAATACTTGTTTAAATTAGGTGATTCTGATATTTTGTTCTGAGCAGACCACGGCTCCATAGGATCTGTACCACCAACTTTTTGTTCCGGTGCTGCAGTCTTAGGACGTTTGATAATATCTAAAAGTTTTTTTGCTTTCGGTGTCATATTATTCCTTAATTGGAAATCTTACCCAACATCTCATTCTTTATACGGTGCATTGTTTTCTTTGCTAATTCTCTAGCGTTTTTCAATGGTTTTGCTTCTGATGTAACAAATGGATGGTCGCCTGTTCCAGAACCTGCCTCAGGTCCTTTGAAAGCTTCATCAGTCTTTTTCAAAGCATCTTTTTTAACCATCTTTTTAACTAGAGCTTTATCTTCTTTTTCATCATCATGTTCTTCACTGACCACTTCTTCACCAACAGTCATTGCTACTTTATAGGACCTTGATTTATTGTGGTAGTCAGCAGGAACTTTTACACGACCACGTAAGGTGTCAACAGTTTTTGTTTTCATATCTGTTCCACCATCAACTCTAACGTGCTGTTCATGTTCTTTATCGTCTACTGCTTCATTCTTTGGTTTATCATCTTTATGTTCCATATCTTTCTTAGACCAATTTTTAGTGTACATTGTACCCTTTTCAGTCTTCTTAGCAGTATGTGATTTTGGTGCCATAATGCTTGGCTTAGTTTTATCTTTGTATGAAGTAAATGGATTTTCTGTTTCATCTAATTCAACTTCTTCATTGGCTCTTTGCATTGCTTTCTGTACGGCAGGATGTTTAGACAAACCAGGTTTCATTTTCTCGATTGCGTTAACAGCACCTTTTAGATTACCACCTTTGTATCTCTTATCGTTAAGAATACCCATGGCCATCTTTACGTGTTTGTCTTCTTCTGTCAATTCATATTCTTCTTTCTTCATTGGTTTTTCACCAGTCTGTGGCACACCCATGTTCTTTTGAAGTCTCTTTAATTGGTCTTTATCTGAACCGCCACCTACTTTAGATAGAATTTTCTTAGTTACATCTTTTAAGCTTTCTGTTACTTCCATTTCTTCTGGTAAATTAGGTTTACTGTGTTTACCTAGTGATGCTTTAATGCTATTCTTCAAACGAGTTGGTTGAGAATCTCTTTCACCTTGAGAGAACTTATTTTTACCATCTGGTCTATTTCCTGCTGGAATATTTCTCAAATCAGTTTGACCTTCTCTTGGTTTCTTGTTAACAATATTAGTACCAATACGGTCACGCAATTCGTCTTTCTCATCTAATTCTACTTCTTCACCTTTCATGGCTTTGCTTAACATCTTTGTGCCCTTATCAGCCTTGTTGAATTCTTTACCAACAGATTGTGGAATACCCATTTTCTTTGCAAATTCTGGATTGTGTGCCACACCAGCCATTGTACGAGCTTGCTTAGTAGAAACACTTCTCTCTAATAGACGATCTTTGAATGATATTGATTCTTTCTTAACCAAGTCTTTTTCTTTATCATGCATTTTATCTACGTGTTTACCAACTTCTTTATCAGCAATTTTCTTTACTTTTGCTGGAGTTACACAATTACCTTCTTCGTCCAATTCATATTCTTCAGTATGTGACTTAGCCGTAACTGGATATTTTTTACCTTGGAATTCAAATTGTGATGCACCAGATTTCTTGGCAGCATGAGCAGCCATATGAAAACCGGTTTCATCCAACTCATCATCTGCAAGCATTCTTTTCTTTGATTCTTTTGCAGATTCAATCTGTACATTTCTTTCACCATAGATTGCTTTAGTAACAGCATTAATGAATGTTGAATCTTGTTCTTTAGATACATCAGGCCTCAAAAGAATTGCATTTTTTTGTGCTATAGTTTCTTCAACACTCATAGCAACAGCAGACTTACCAAGTTCAGCCTTCTTATCATCTTTTTGTTTTAAGATTTTACCTCTAAGTGTTTCTGGACTAATGTCTTCCTTCTCACTTAACATTGATGGTTTTTTATTTTCTTCGACCGGTTCTTCACCAAGTACAGAGTTAACTGCATCAATGATTGATTTAGATACACTTGATTTTCCGAACATTATTGTACTCCCCTTTTTTTCTTTTTGATTTCTATTCCGGCCATTTTCATTTTTTGGTCTCGGTCATTATACATTTGCATATCTTCTTTATTAGATGCACCACTCAAAGTGCCACCAAGACCTGGATCTCCTGGTCCTGGATCATCTATCGATTCTTTCGTAACTTGCTTTCTAAAAGCACTAAATCTTTTTGATTCGCCTAATCCCATCTGTAAACCTGAACGACTACTAAATGTTGGGCCTGGTCCATTACCCATCGTATTCTTACCACCACTTGGCGGATTACCAGAAGTCAATCTTTTACCTGTTTTCGAGATGTTGTTGTCTTTCGAGAAGTTTGTGGTTTTTGGTTGTCCGCTGATTTTGAGCGTGGGTTGCGTTTCTTCTTGAGCGGCGTAGGCACCGGCTCCTGCGCCTCCGGCGATTGTTGCACCGTTGGGGTTTTTCCTCGGGAACGTGTCGCCTTTGATGGAATCAGTTTGACCGAGTCGATTAGCACCTTGTCTATTGTCGGCTGGGATATCTGCTGGACCGGCTGCTCTAAAATTGGGGTTGTATTTGCCAAGGGTTTTAGCCTGAATAGATTTACTATCTTTGCCAGCATGAGTATTTTCCTTAAATAGGTATTTAAACGATTCGTTTATATTTAACTTATTATGGTTTTTCAACCAATCATAAGCAATGTCATTGTAATCTTTATCAGCCACAAAATTATTGATATAATCAAAAGTTTCACGTATTTGATCTTTAATTTCACTATATGTGTAACTATTGTCAAAACTCAACATATTTTTAAATTGCTGTGCAAAATAACTATGAAACTTTTGTGATTCTTGCCATTTATTGAACCGTAAAGATTCTGAAATCATCCTATTCAATTTTAGATTACGTTGTTCTGATACTTCATTTGTAGTGTTAACAAATAACATCATAGTATCATAACCTAAATCTTCTAATTCTTCTTTGATGTACAATATTTTTTCAAAATCATCAGCAGGCCCATTAATAATTAACGGCGAACGATTACGAATAGCTTCACGCCTATAGTCGGATGAATATTCAGACAATCTCATTTTATCTGTAAGATAATCAAATACTTGAACCGTATTTAATTCAACAGAAGGTAACTCATTAAACACCTCACGTATAATAATATCTTTACCAGAACCTGGACCACCAGTTATGAATACAGCTTTGAACATACCCAAATCTTCATTAACATTGGGTTTATTTCCTGGTCTATTTACTTTAATTTTACCTGATGAAATTCCTGATTGAAATTTCTTCATGTGTTCTTTTGCTTCATCTTTACTGAATGAAGGTCCTAAATGTCTATGGAACTCTTTAATATTACCTGATTCAGCAGATTTTCTCATATTCGTACCAGACATGCCATGACTTCTATCCGAGTCTTCTGGATGGTGAATATGTATCTCATCCCACTTATTATGGCCCATCTCTTTTATTTTACCATCTTCTAAAGATTTTTTGAGACCTTGAGCAAATGATTTTCTATCGTGACCGACTAATAGATGTAAGACTTTTTTGCCATGTTTAGGTAAGTCTTTATGTGCTCTAGCAATAGTTTCTCCAGCAGATTTAACTACATGAGTTTTTAAGTCCTTTTGTCCCCATTGTTTATGTAAAACATCGGCTCTTTCTTTATCGGAATATAAATCAGCTTTACTAGAAATACCAATGTGTTTTTTACCTGGTAATTTTTTCATAGCAGCACCCAGGTCTTTTGCATGTCCCATATGTGAAATGGGAGAAAAACCAGTTAAAGGAATCACAGAAGCATGATGCTCTGTTGTTTTCTCATTTTCTGATATAAAAGTATAGAAATTTTTTACCATTTTAATCTTTGGTGCCTAGTTCTTTTTTCAAATGGTCTAATGCTGGTTTATTATTAATCTTTTTATTCGTTTTTTCTACATCCGACTTAAATTTGTCATATATTTTTTGGTGTTCCGCCTTAGGTATATGATTTTTAATTAAATGTGTTACGCCATGAAAAGAATGTAAATGCTTTTCATCAGCATCTTTTCCAAATAATTTATGTGTAATCTTTTTAGTATCTTTTTCCCAATGGGGGTCTTTATCACTTCTTGAAGCTGATCCGTGTAGAATAGAAAACTTATGTTTGTCTGTTCCAGCAGCATTAATCAACTGTTTATGATGTACACCTTTTATTCCTTGTTTTGTATCATGCCAATCAGCGGAATGTGCGAACTGGTCAAAATGTGAAGGTTCATCCTTATGGTATGTAGACCCCTCGAAATCAACTTGGTGGTTTTCACCATTATCATGTTTCATAATAGCATGATGTTCTCCACCACCACTCTTAACACCAACAACTGTATATTTACCAAATTTGCGACCAGGAGTCAAATGCTTATGCAAGTCATCCATATGCTCGTGTGGAACTTTAACATCAATATCACCAGATTCTTTTTTGTGTTTAGTGAACTCAGAATGACTTATATTCTTGTCCATCAAGTTTTTGGTTGAACCTGAATATGCAGAACCTGTGTGTAAGGCTTTAGCATTTTTGCCAAACAAGTGTCCTTTATGTTCATCATAAAAAGACTGATGTAAATCATGTAACATCTCGTGAGTATCTTTTTGTATATCCGGACGGCTCTTTGATGTAACTTTAATTGGTTGAGCAGTCTCTCCAGTACTCAACTTAACATTACCGCCTTCGTTTAATTGTAGAAAGGATTTAAATCTTATCATGTTAATCTTTCTTTTTAAAGTTTTTTGCAGCATCAGAATCTCTATAGGCTCTGAATGTATCGCTCGTTACCTTGAAACGTGGAGCATGTGGATTTTTTTCTGAGGGATGAACTACAGCACCTTCTGTCCCACTACCCCACTTAGGTTTAATATCTAAAGACTTTACATGAGAATCAACTTTATCCGAAACTTTCTTTTTAATATGTTCAAATTTAGCATTTTCTAAATTCTTAGATTCTTTATTTGATTTTGTTGTTCTGGCTTTCAACAAGTCATGGTCTAAATGGTCAAATTCTTTTCTCTCATGACTCACATTAACATGACCTTTTTTATGTTCAACTTTGTCATCATCAAAATTAATATTATGATCCGATAGATGTTTTTTGAAATGTTCAATATCGTGATGTTTATTTTCTGGTAGTTTACTATGAATAACAAACTTACCCACTTTACCCATATGATGTGTGGCATAAGATGTGCCAACAAATTTAACTTCGCCTTTGTGTTCACTTGGTTTACCCCAAGGTTTATAGAAGGACTCACCCTTTACTTTAACATCTTCACCAGTTTTTTTGTGTTCATCATGTAGATGCTTGACCAATTTATGGTTTGCTTGTAAAGTTTTATGAATATGTCCAAAAGCTTTAGAAGCAGTATCATCATATTTTTTACCAGTTTCTTCGGCTCGTTTCTTAGCTCGATTTGCGTAATCTTCAGGATGTCTCATTTTTTCACCACCGGAACCAGTAGACTGTGTATAAAAACCTTCATGATCGTGTCCCATAACCATAGCTTGACCATCAGTTTTTTCTGTAGTGTGATGGATATGAACTTTACCACCATGCGTCAAGTCTTTAAATTGGTCATGATTCATACTAGTAACATGTGGCAAACCTTGTCTAATAGACTCAGATAATACTTCCTCGTTGAGAGGTTTTAAATTAGCTCTCTGTAACCAAATTTGTCTTTGTATTGATGTCATATTTTTAACTTAATTTTACGGTACCATTAGTACCTTTATGTGGACCTGAAGTACCTTTAAAACCTATAGTAGCAACAGGACTAATTTTACCTGTTTGTTTGTTTGTTCCATGAATCGTTGCTGAAATACCAGCACCTTTTTTAATATGTAGGTTGGTAAATTTATGTAAGTGGTCATGCGCAACGTCATGTGCGTCAGATACGTGACTATCAGCTGAACCGTCAGTTTTTGTTTTACTATGAGCTACAATATGATGATGGGTTGTTGCTGGTGATACCATATCAGCAATATGACTTCTTAATTCTGAATCGGTTTTCTTTTTTAATCCTTTCTCATGCTCTCTGGCCATTTTTTTTCTGGCTTCTAATGCTGATTGCTCAGCGGCATGAGCTCTTTGAGCCTGTGGATTCTTTGGTTTAAAGTTATCCATAGTACCATGATCCTCTTTATGCTCGGATTGCTCATGGTCTAATACTTTTTTGTCTTCTTTGTATTGTTTATGTCTTGCGGCTTGAGTACCTCCATAACCAATCTTAGACATGTTATCTTCATGTTTTTTCTGGATTTTGGTATAATGACCAGGAGTGTGACCAGCATGTTTTTCTAATGATTCTAGGCCAGGATTCTTATAATTTGGTTTTTGTGAACCGTATTTTGCCGAGACTCCAATAAATTGTTTGTGTTGAGCTTTCTTGTCATTTTTGTGTCGGTGTGTAATAATCAAGTCGGCATTAGAATTTACGTCTTTAGTGCCTGTTGTTTTTTCGTGGTCTCCGGCTTTCTTTTCAGTATCACGGTTTGAAGTCCAATGAATATCGTGTATCACATGGTCTTTAGGAATATGTCCATTTTTCTTCAAATGATCCATTACAGCATTCGCTGTTTGTTTAGCATGATTGTCGATTTGACTATACTCATGTTCTGACATCTTCTTTTTTAATTTTTCATGTACTTGATTTGGAGTACCAGCATGGTCTGGATTATCAGATTCTGATCTGTGGTGAGAAGGAAGTTCATTTTTTGGATGTAAATGTTTAGCTAAAAGCAATTCGTGTAATTTACCTTTATCATCATTTTTTTCATTCTCAGACTCTTCCATCAACATCTGTTCATGTTCGATTGAGGTTATTTCTTTTAAAAAAGTTGAAAAGTTTTTCATTTATTTTGCTCCCGGAAGTATTGAATTGCAACACACTTTGGTTGCCGTTGTATATTTATACAACTTTTTAACCGAGACTCTTAAACTTAAAATTGTACGATTTAATATATAGTGTTCTTAAATTAATCGTATATTGTGTTTTTTCAGACAATAATTAACTTCCTCCTCTTTCAGGTTCATAAATTTGGGGTTATTAAATGAGGACACAGGATGTATTCTAGCACACACCAGGGGGTCGGTTATGATGTCAGGAGGTCCTAATTTTAACTTAGCCTGATAGTAGAACTCACAATCTACCACATATAATAGACTTTCATCCATAAATATCCTCTCGGATGACAATATGGCAAAGTTAGATGGATTACCTAAACTATTCTCACCTACGATAATATGGTCTCCGTAAAATGGTATTTTTGTATTAAAATAACTTGAATCGTCTTGGGTGTGTGTCCATCCATTAATAACCCACTTAGCACCTTCTTGAAATTTTTTATAAATTTTACTTAGAGCCTCTACTTCCGTAAAATAATCGTCTTGGTAAAGTATCTTGATTACTTCACCTGTTGCATATTTCATGGCTTCATTAATGTTACAAGCCGCTTTACCTCTATTGTAGAAGTACTTAAAATACTTTATATCTATGGAAACGGAGTGTTTTTCACAGACCTCGAGCACTTTAGTATCATTACTTTGGTCTGAGATTACCACATCAAAATCTTGTAGTGTCTGAGATTTCAAACTTGTTAATAAGGTGTCTAGTAGAACATGACCGTATCCACCCATTTCATATGTCGCCATACATATAGAAATCTTTTTCATATATTAAAGTTCCTCAAGTCTTCGGATAAATCTCTAGATTTAATCAAATAATTATTGTAAGTGTTATCTAATTTTTCAGGCGTCATTATATGTTGAGTACCAAAACCATTGGCTTTATCAATTTCTGGTATGTTTTTTTGTATTTGTAACTTACGCTTAATAATTGATTCATTGTAAGGAGACCATCCATACCAAAGAACCAGAAATTCTATGCTAGTGTATGATTCGTAATGTCTGCCTAATGGGTATGAAATATTTTTATCACAATGTATATTCCTGGCTCGCCTTAGACTAAAAGCCTGATTATAATGAATACCATATTGTTTTTGTTTAACTAATGAAATATTTTTATCAGGATACGTATCAGGATCGTTATCTACCATAAACATTGCTGGAATTTTATAAGAATCTCTATTTTGTTTACCAAGTTTTGATGTATCACCAAGTAGAAATTCTGTGGTATTCAAACACACTCTCCAACCTTCCACGGTTCTTTCTATATCTTCAACTTCTGAATCAATGTCTCTGGCTTGAAAGAATCTGTTCCTAGATTTTACTATTGTCCAATTTGGACAAATACTCTTAATGATTTCCACGGAATTATCAGTAGAATCATAGTCTATCATAATACCATGTTCAAACTTATCTTTATGATGATTCAACCACCAAGGTAATAGATATTCTTCATTATAAAAATGTGAGATTATTGTACTCATATCACCTCTACCTCAGGAAAATATTTTAAGAAAACTACACCGCTTTTTCTATTCGAAACTTTGGTTTTAATCTCATCAAAAAAGTTCCAAGCCAACGGAACAACACAGACTTTTCCCGTTTCTGAAATTATTGTATCTGGATGAACTATCGGTATCTTGCTACCAGGACTGTATAGGCCTTGCTTTAAAGGATTATCATCAACAATATAATCTAATTGGAATTTGGAGAAGTTTAAAAATGTATTGCCTTTAGCTGCAGCACCATAACCAATTACTTTATAACCTTGTTCTTTTAATTCTTTAACTCTATCAAATGTTTCTTTAGAGATTCGAACACAATTTTGATTATATTTTTCCATTACATCTTCAGTCAATTCAAATTCTGTTGATATAAATTTTTCCGATTGATCTGTCCGATTTGCAGATAATACAAACACAAAACTTGTGCCGTGTACTGAAGTTCTAATAACATCTATAACGTTGAGGCCTGCTCGTTTAGCTAAGGCACAGAATGATTTTACACTAAAGAATGATATATGTTCATGGTAAATTGTATCAAACTGATTGTTTTTAACCATATCAGCCTGTGAGGTTTGTATGAAAATACACCCATCAGTATTTAAAGATTGTTTACATAATTTTAAAAATTCTCTAGGATAAGTGTTATGAGCAAACACATTTTGAGCAGTAATGATATCAAATTTGGTGTCAAGTTTCTGTAAACTATCTTCAGTTAGATAATCACAAACAACCGTATGGTTTTTAGAACTTAGTGTGTGTAAATTCTCAGCAGGATCAATACCATAGGTTTGGTACCCGTGAGCTTTATAATAATCTAATTGTGTTCCATCATTACAAGCTATGTCTAACACCTTTTTACCTTCTGTATACTGACCAGTAAAACGGACAAACCAAGCAAAGTAGTCCTGTAGTGTTGTGGTAGTTCCACTAACATATAGATAATTTTTAAACAATAAATCTGGATCTACCGCATCAGTCAATTGTATGTGTGTACAATCAATGCAGAAGTTTACACCTAACGGAAATACATCTTCAGATTCATCAATTTCTTTTAGATAACTGTTTGCTAAAGGTTGTGAATTTAAGTCTAAAACAAATTTTAAGTTTTGGCTATCACAACACAGACAGTTAGTTAGTCTCTTGTACGTCATTATTAATCACTCCGCTAATATAATTTTTCACTTCTTGATTCCAACGGTTTCTATTATTAGAACCAGATCCTGCACAATAATGTAATCCCATTGTTTCACCTAAATCATTCTTAAAAAAACAGTTACCAAAATCATTAGCGTTTGTTTTCCAATGTTGAGTTTTAATACTGTTATCTAGTATATATTTACGTATTCTCCAACCAACCTCAACAAATCCAGTACCCATATTTTGATTTACATCATGTTGAGTACAAATAAAAGTATCTGCCTTAGCTAAATTCCTATCATAAAATGCACCAAAGCAACAAGGTATATTTTCAAATGCACTAGGATTTCTTGCAACTATAGTCTTTGTATCTTTACCATCATTATATTCTGCACCAACAGCTTTATAGCCTTCTGTAAATTTTTGAACAACATAATCGTGTATGTTGTTATGTAACATCCAAAAATCTGAATCCATTACACATATAATATCAGAATCACAATATGATACACCAGCATCTATTGCACGACCGTGTGAAACTCCGTCAAAATCAGGTTGACTAGGTATTGGAATAAATTTATGATTGATACCACCAATTTGAACATTTAATTTATTTTGGTCTGG
>Ga0164296_1001084_pt1 | contig 30272 bp, 26 predicted proteins | sample GEODES057metaG_FD_113533 | JGI IMG/M metagenome (GOLD analysis project Ga0164296, IMG submission 113533) | Dystrophic lake water microbial communities from Trout Bog Lake, Wisconsin, USA - GEODES057 metaG | ecosystem: Environmental > Aquatic > Freshwater > Lake | place: USA: Trout Bog Lake...
GCGAGGGCATTGGCACAGCTTGGCGAAAGCGAGCGATTGGGCGCCATGGTGCTCATCGCCCCCGCCGTCGATTTCACTGAAAAATTGATCTGGGCGAATCTGTCCCCCGCCCTGAGGGAGGAAATTGAACAAACAGGTCAATGGCTTAGGCCGAGCGCTTATGGCCCCCCTTTTCCCATAACCCGCCATTTGATTGAGGAGGGGCGCGCGCATTTGCTACTTGATGATATGGTGCGCTCTTATTGCCCTGTTCATATTCTTCAGGGCATGGCGGATCCGGATGTACCATGGCAATATACGCTTGAATTGGTTCATCGTTTAGCTGGTGACCCCGTTATCGTGACTATGATTAGGGATGGTGATCATCGTTTATCTCAGCCGGATCAGATTGCCCGCCTCATTCAGGCGGTACGAGATATAATCTGACCTCCCTCTGCTTAAGCTTGCAAAGCAAGGAAAAACCTTGCCTGCGCGGCCCATTTTAGCTATAAGAGCCTTACGAATGATTTCTCATAACGATTATGGCGACATAATCGACCATTTGAGAGTGGGCCCCTGCGGACCCGCTCTTTTTTATTGCCAGATCGGCACATATTGTCTTGGCCATGCCCTACAATGTCGTGCTCATGAGGTGAACACGTGAGTGAAGTAACGCCAGATCGCGTCTTGGATGATCTTGATGAGCCCCGTTTTATGACTGAAACGGGCGTGGCGGCACGCGTGGCTCATATCGTTGCGCCAGTTCTCAGGGATTTGGGTTATCGTTTGGTGCGCGTTAAAATTTCCGCACAAGAAGGCACAACAGTTCAAATCATGATTGAGCGGCCTGATGGCACAGTCAGTGTTGATGATTGTGAAATCGCTAGCACGATGATTTCACCCGCGCTTGATGTTGAAGATCCGCTGACACAAGCATATCGCCTTGAAATTTCGTCCCCTGGCATTGATCGCCCCTTGATGCGTTTATCAGATGTGGTGCGCGCCATTGGCCATGAAGTGCGCATTGAGCTGCTTATGCCCGATGCGTCGGGCCGTAAACGCTATCGCGGTTGGATTGAAAATGTGCGGGGCGATGAGGCCGCAGCGACGATTGATGTGCGGCGCATGGATGCACGCGAGGATGAAGAAGCTGATGTGACAATCCCCGTGCGGTTGATTGCTGATGCGCGTTTGGTTTTGACCGAAGCGCTCATTCGCGAATCCTTGCGGGCAGGTAAGGAAGCTGAAAAAAAGATAAAGGCCGCTTCTGGGCAAGATGTCATGGACGATATATCAAGCCAAGAGCAAGCGACTGCTGATATGCCACGCCGCGGCCCCGGCCGTTTTGCTGCACGCAATCAGGCCAAAACTAAGCCCTTAATTCCCGCGGGGGTTAAAATTAAAAAAGCCCAACCGACCAACCAACCCACTCACAAACGTGATCAGGGAGTGACACGTTCGCAAGTGAAATCGTGATTAAAAAGCTGCGCAGGCAGTGTGAAGGAGAAGACCATGGTGGTGAGCGCCAATAGATTAGAGCTGTTGCAAATTGCTGATGCTGTCGCGCGTGAAAAATCAATTCCGCGTGAGGTTGTTTTGGGCTCCATGGAAGATGCCCTGCAAAAAGCGGCGCGCTCGCGTTATGGTCAGGAAACCGAAGTGCGGGCTGAGATCAACCCCAAAACTGGAGAGATTCGCTTCTCGCGCCTCTTGCTTGTGGTCGATCAAATTGAAAATGACGCGACACAGATTTTGTTGACTGATGCCCGTAAGAAAAATCCTGCCGCACAGGTCGGTGACTGGATTGCCGAAACTCTGCCTCCCTTTGATTTCGGGCGTATTCCCGCTCAATCTGCAAAGCAGGTCATTGTCCAAAAAGTGCGTGAAGCAGAGCGTGATCGTCAATATCAGGAATTCAAAGATCGTATTGGCGAGATCATCAATGGTGTGGTCAAACGCGTTGAATATGGCAATGTCATTGTTGATTTAGGCCGTGGTGAGGCTGTGGTTCGCCGTGATGAGTTAATTCCGCGCGAAGTCTTTCGTCCGGGTGATCGCGTGCGTGCTTATGTCTATGACGTGCGCCGTGAGCAACGTGGCCCACAAATTTTTCTCAGCCGCACCCATCCCCAATTCATGGCTAAATTGTTCATGCAAGAGGTGCCTGAAATTTATGATGGCGTGATTGAAGTGAAATCAGTTGCGCGCGATCCAGGCTCCCGCGCCAAAATCGCTGTCACATCGCGTGACTCATCGATTGATCCAGTTGGTGCATGCGTGGGTATGCGTGGATCACGCGTGCAAGCGGTGGTGAATGAGCTGCAAGGTGAGAAAGTCGATATTATCCCTTGGTCACCTGATGCCGCGACTTTTATCGTGAATGCATTGCAGCCCGCTGAAGTGGTCAAAGTGGTGTTGGATGAAGACTCATCGCGCATTGAAGTTGTTGTGCCTGATGATCAATTGTCACTCGCCATTGGCCGTCGTGGGCAAAATGTGCGCTTGGCCTCACAGCTCACGGGCTGGGATATTGATATTCTGACCGAGGCTGAGGAATCTGAGCGTCGTCAGAAAGAGTTCATCGAACGCACTTCAAACTTTATGAAGGCGCTTGATGTTGATGAAGTCGTGGGCCAATTGCTGGCATCAGAAGGCTTCCGGACTGTTGAAGAATTGGCCTTTGTTGATGTGAGCGAGCTTGCGGGCATTGAAGGCTTTGATGAGGATACAGCGGTCGAGATTCAAAATCGTGCGCGCGATTATATTGCCCGTCTTGAGCAAGAGCTTGATGCCCGCCGCAAAGAATTGGGCGTGGCTGATGAGCTTAAGACCATTGAAGGCATGACTTCAGCTATTTTGGTGAAATTGGGCGAGAATGATGTTAAAACCATCGAAGATCTTGCGGGTTGCGCCACAGATGATCTGGTTGGTTGGAGCGAGCGCAAAGATGGCGAGACCACCAAGCATTCAGGTTTCCTTGATGGCGAAGATTTGTCACGCGAAGAAGCGGAAGCCATGATTATGGCAGCGCGCGTTCATGCGGGCTGGATTGAAGCTGCTGATGAGGTGCATGACGATCAGGCCGAGGCATAAGGGAGACGTGAGGGGCAATGAAAGCGGCCCATAAAGAGATGGCGGAACGTAGTTGCGTGGTCACACGCATGGTTCACCCTCCTCAGGAGATGATCCGCTTTGTGCTCTCACCCGATGGTGAGCTTGTTCCCGACCTTAAGCGTAAGCTTCCGGGGCGGGGTGTATGGGTTACGGCAAGGGCAAAATATATTGACCAAGCCGTACGTAAAGGGGCTTTTGGGCGCGGGTTTAAGGCCAAAATTATCGCTCCGCCCGATTTGGCTTCACGCATTGATGATCTTTTGGTCCGTGATGCGTTGCAGTTTTTAGCTTTGGCGAATAAGGCTGGAGTCGTGATTGCTGGTGCAGCCAAAGTTGAGGCAGCTATTGCCAAGGGCTCAATCAAGCTCGTGCTACATGCCGCTGATGCGGGAGCAGATGGGGTACGAAAGCTTGGGCAGGTGCTCTTCCGTGTCCTTGGGGATAGGGCAGAGGCTGTGCCGCGCATAAGATTATTTGATACGGCTCAAATGGATTTGGCATTGGGGCGGTCAAATGTGATACATGCTGCACTCAAGGTGAGTGCCGCGACCGAGGCGTTTTACGAACGCTGCCAGCGCTTGGAGCATTATCGCAGCTCCGATCCGGCAGAGGACGATGAGCGCAAGAACACAGATGATGCGGCAACGCATCGTGATATATATGGGGAAACAGGCCTCACGCCTGTTTCTGAGGATAAATAAGCGGGCTCGGCCCGAGGATTAAAGACGCATGACTGATGGAAAAAATTCTGGCGACAAAACCCTGACTGTCGCACCCAAGACGCTCTCTCTTAAGCGTCCTGTGGAGCAAGGTGTTGTGCGTCAGAGCTTTTCACATGGCCGCACGAAGGCTGTGGTGGTTGAAAAGGTTAAGCGCCGCGCCATTGGTGAGAGCCCTGCTGCGCCGAGTGCGAAAACAGCCGCCCCTGCCCCCGCACCGCAACAGCCCGCACCCGCGCCTGTGGCTGCGCCCGCTGCCGCCGCACCTGTTGCAAAGACACCATCAGGCCGCGCTGCTCGAACTGCAACTCCTAAGCCCGGCACAGGCTCCGGAGTGGTCTTGCGCACATTGACGGATGAGGAGCGCGATGCGCGTGCACGTGCGCTGGTTGGCGCGCGCGAGCGTGAAGAAGAAGAACGCCGTCAGGCTGAGATTGATGCTAAATTGCGCGCTGAGCGCGAAATTGAAGAGCGCGCTGAGCGTGAAGCGGCAGAGGCACGCAAAAAAGAAGAAGATGCGCGCCGTCAAAACGAAACAGAATCCAAGCGCCGCGCCGAGCAGGAAGCCAAGCGTCGACTTGCAGGGGGTGAGCCTGCGCCAGCTCCAGCCCCATCGCAGCGTAAACCCGCGCCAACATCATCATCGCCATCGGCGACAACTGATCAACCAGCACAGCGTCCCATTACCCCATCCAATGTGCGCGGTGGCGATCTCATAGATGAGGATGAGCGCCGTAAAGCACGTCGTGGTGGTGCAGGTTTGGGCGCTTTGAGTGGTGCCAAAGTTGCTGTTCCCGCTGTGCGCCCTTCGCGCGGTGCGGAAGTTAAAAATCGTGGCCGCCTGACAGTCACATCCGCCTTTGATGAAGAAGAAGAGCGCACACGTTCTGTGGCGGCGTTTCGTCGCCGCGTGCAGCGTCTGAAAGGTCAGGGCGTTGCGCAACAGAAAGAAAAAATTCTGCGTGAAATTATTCTGCCTGAAACAATTACCATTCAGGAATTAGCCAACCGCATGTCCGAGCGCGGTGTGGACGTGATTAAATTGCTGATGAAGCAAGGCCAGATGCATAAGATTACGGATGTGATCGATGCAGATACAGCCCAACTCATCGCGGAAGAAATGGGCCATACTGTCAAGCGCGTGGCGGAATCGGATGTTGAAGAAGGTCTGTTTGATACACCCGATATGGATGAGCATTTGATCGCGCGTCCACCTGTTGTCACAATTATGGGTCACGTCGATCATGGTAAGACATCATTGCTTGATGCCTTGCGCAAAGCCAATGTGGTATCAGGCGAAGCTGGTGGCATTACCCAGCATATCGGCGCTTATCAGGTTTCGGCGCCAAATGGACAAAAGATTACATTCATTGATACACCAGGCCATGCGGCCTTTACCGCCATGCGTGCGCGTGGCGCGAAAGTCACGGACGTTGTGGTGCTTGTTGTGGCTGCCGATGATGGCGTGATGCCGCAGACCATTGAAGCGATCAGCCATGCGCGTGCGGCAAAAGTGCCGTTGATTGTTGCCATCAATAAAATTGATAAGCCCGACGCAAAGCCTGAGCGCGTGCGTTCAGAATTATTGCAATATGAAGTGCAAGTCGAAAGCATGGGCGGTGATGTGCTCGAAGTCGAGGTCTCCGCTAAAGAGCGTAAAAACCTCGATAAATTGCTCGAAGCCATTTCCTTGCAGTCAGAAATTCTGGATTTGAAAGCCAATCCAGATCGCCCTGCCGAAGGCACAGTGATTGAAGCGCGTCTTGATCGTGGGCGTGGTCCTGTGGCTACAATTTTGGTTCAACGTGGCACGCTTAAAGTGGGCGATCTTGTTGTGGCGGGATCGCAATGGGGCCGTGTCCGTGCACTGATTAATGACCTCGGTGTTAATACGGCTAAAGCCGGCCCCTCCATGCCAGTGGAAGTGTTAGGCTTTTCTGGCGCGCCTGAAGCGGGTGATCGCGTCGCGGTTGTTGAAAATGAGGCGCGTGCACGTGAAATTACCGAATATCGTGAGCGTCAACGCCGTGAAAAAATCGCTGTGCGTGGCGGCAGTGCGCGTGGCTCCTTGGCGGATATGATGACGCAGCTTAAGACATCAGCGGGCCGCAAGGAATTCCCATTGGTGGTTAAGGGCGATGTGCAGGGCTCAGTGGAAGCGATTATCGCTGCACTTGAAAAGCTCAACACGGATGAAGTCGCCGCACGTATTGTTCATGCGGGTGTGGGCGGCATCACCGAGAGTGATATTAATCTTGCGGAAGCGTCCAATGCAGCGGTCATTGGCTTTAACGTGCGTGCGCATAAGGAAGCGCGTGAGTCAGCCGAGCGTGCAGGCATAGAGATCCGTTATTACAACATCATCTATAATCTCATTGATGATGTGAAAGGCGCGATGTCTGGTCTTTTGGCGCCGACTTTGCGCGAAGATATGTTGGGCAATGCCTCTATTCTCGAAGTCTTCTCAATTTCGAAAGTGGGCAAAGTCGCGGGCTGCCGCGTAACCGATGGTACAGTGCAGCGTGGCGCGAATGTGCGCTTGATCCGTGACAATGTGGTTGTCCATGAAGGTAAATTGTCAACGCTCAAACGCTTTAAAGACGAAGTCAAGGAAGTCTTGGCTGGTCAAGAATGTGGTATGGCATTTGAAAATTATCAGGATATGCGCGCTGGTGATGTGATTGAATGTTATCGCGTTGAGGAAATTAAACGTTCGCTCTAAACAATGTCGCTCTTGTCTCTCTATGCGCATATGCATAGAGAGCGTCAGGTAAAAGCCGAGGGCCGCGTTACGGCGTGGTGAAATGTTTATGTCTCGAAATCATCATTCTAGCGGCGAGCCATCACAACGTATGTTACGTGTCGCTGAACTTGTGCGCCATGCCATGTCTGATATTTTGGCGCGTGGGTTGATTGTTGATCCCATCATTGAGGCGCATGTTGTCACAGTATCGCGCGTGAAAATGGCCCCTGATTTGAAGCTCGCGACCATTTACATCATGCCGCTTGGCGGCAAAGATGTGGAGACAATCATCACGGCCTTTGACAAACACCGCAAATTTTTGCGCGGTGAAATTGCGCATCGTCTTAATCTGAAATTCGCGCCTGATGTGCGTTTTAGGTTTGATGATAGTTTTGAGAATGCAGCGCGTATTGATGCCTTGCTTCATTCCGATAAAGTGCGCAAAGATCTTGAGCCGCATGATGATGAGCGCAAAGAGAGCGATCACTAATGGGGCAGCGCAAGGGTCAATTTCGCTCGCAGCGCATTGATGTTGATGGATGGCTGATCCTCGATAAGCCCGTTGGTGTGACATCAACCCAAGCGGTCTCGCGTCTCAAGCGTTTATTGAACGCCAAAAAAGCAGGGCACGCTGGGACGCTTGATCCGCTTGCCTCCGGTCTTTTACCGGTTGCGTTTGGAGAAGCCACCAAAACAGTGCCTTTTGTGCAAGATGGCGAGAAAGCCTATCGCTTTACAGTGCAATGGGGTGCTCAAACCAATACGGATGACACTGAGGGTGTTGTCATTCGCACCAGTCATCAGCGCCCCAGCGCTGCTGAGATTGAGGCGTTATTGCCCTCTTTTCTAGGCACGATATTACAAAAGCCTCCCGCTTTTTCGGCCATTAAAGTGAATGGTGAACGTGCCTATGATATGGCGCGCGATGGTGAAGCGGTGGAGCTTGCGCCACGCCCCATCACAATTCATTCTCTCGCGATGGTGTCATATGCGCCTGAGGAATCTGTGTTTGAGGCGCAATGCGGTAAGGGGACTTATGTCCGCTCTATCGCACGTGATCTTGGTGAGGCTTTGGGATGTTATGGCCACATCACCTCATTACGGCGCACGCAAGTTGGCCCTTTTCGCGAAGATGACTCAGTATCTTTGCAGCAATGTGAAGACGCCGCAGATCAAGCCGCTCTCTATTTGCGACCGGTTGAGGCAGGATTGATTGAATTGCCTTGTGTCATTGTCGATCAGAATGGCGCCGCACGTTTGCGGCGTGGGCAAGCCCTTTTATTGCGCGGACGTGACGCGCCCTTAGATGGTCAGGCCTATGCGACATGCGCGGGTGTCCCCATTGCTTTCGGCGCGGTCGAGAAGGGACAGCTTGTTCCTCATCGCGTTTTTAATATGCCTTTTTGAAATTATTCATTTTGATATGCGATAAGTCTCTTCATTGCGAATGGAGAGATTTATGTCAGTGCGGATTTGTTTTTATATCTGTTCTCTCGTCTTTTATATGCTCACAGCGCCCGTGATGGCTCAGTCATATATTGGTAAGGGCAAAACTAGGGATGTCACGACTTTTGCCTATGTGGGTGATCCCCAATACCAAAGTGGGCCGATATGCTTCACGTCACAAGACGTGCCTTTTACCAAGGGAACCATAACAATTGGCGGCCCGCCCATAGCTGGTCGGGGAATTAAGGCGGGTCAAAGCTTGGGAATTTCTGGTGTCGGTCATACCGCCTCAGGTATAACTTATGTCAAGATATACCCAATGCCCTTTGGTCAATCGGCTGGGTGGGTTCCCTTGAGCGCATTGAGCTGTAAAGGAAATATAGCCAGCGGCAATTTAAAGCGCAGTCAGCCCATTAAGGCAGGGCAATAAAAGCGCTCTCCACTTGGCCGAATAAGACTGGATAGTGTCCCGCATTTGTGTATAAAGGGCCCTAAGCGCGGGTCTAACCTGCGCTTTTCGTATGTATGACTGGGCTGAACGACATCTCGGCTCCGCCACTCATGCGATGGGTCCCTTCGGGGTTTTTCAAGAGAAAAGGAAAGACGATGTCGATTACAATTGAACGCAAGCAGCAGCTTGTGAAGGATTATGCGACCAAGAGCGGTGATACAGGTTCACCAGAGGTTCAAATTGCAATTCTGACTGAACGCATTGCTAATTTGACCGAACATTTCAAGACACATGTGAAAGACAATCATTCACGCCGTGGTCTCTTGAAGCTTGTGTCCCAGCGTCGTCAGCTTCTCGATTATGTGAAGCGTAAGGACGAAGCACGTTATAAGTCGCTCATTGAGCGTCTTGGGATTCGTCGCTAACATCATCTGCGTTAAGACGCATAACAATTGGATCGGCGGCATGGGGCTGCCGATCCAATCGGGCATCCAGCCAGGGGGCAGGATCGCCGGACGCTGTCAGATGTGGGCAGCTTCTTGCCGTCTTGCTCATGGCTTAAACCCGCTATGAGAGGATTAAAATGTTTCAAATACATCGTGAAGAACTTGAGTGGGCAGGCACAAAGCTTGTTCTTGAGACCGGTCGTATCGCACGTCAGGCTGATGGTGCTGTGTTCGCCAGTCTCGGTGAGACAACTGTGTTGGCAACTGTTGTGTCAGCTAAATCACCAAAACCTGGGGTCGATTTTTTCCCCCTCACAGTGAATTATCAAGAAAAGAGCTATGCGGCCGGTCGTATTCCCGGTGGCTATTTCAAGCGTGAAGGTCGTCCTTCCGAACATGAGACACTTGTGTCACGTTTGATTGATCGCCCTATTCGTCCGCTGTTCCCAGAGGGCTATCGCAATGACACGCAAGTCGTCGTCACTGTGCTCAGCCATGATATGGAAAATGATCCTGATATTTTATCCATGGTTGCGGCTTCTGCGGCTCTGACTTTGTCAGGCATTCCTTTTATGGGCCCTGTTGGTGGCGCGCGTGTTGGCTATATCAATAATCAATTCAAGCTTAATCCAACACTTGATGAGATGAAGGAGTCAATCCTTGATCTGGTTGTCGCGGGGACAGCTGACGCAGTGTTGATGGTTGAATCAGAAGCCAAGGAATTGTCAGAAGAGACGATGCTCGAGGCCGTTATGTTCGGTCAACGTGGCTTCCGCCCTGTCATTGATGCCATCATTCGTTTGGCTGAAAAAGCAGCGAAAGAGCCACGCGATCTCGTCTTGCCAGATAAAAGCGCAATTGAGGCTGAAGTGTCAGCGCTTGGCGAAGCGCAATTGCGTGATGCCTATAAAATCACTGCGAAAGCCCAGCGTTATGTTGCGGTCGATAGTGTGAAGTCAAAGGTGATGGGTGCTTTGTGCCCAGAGGGTCAAGACCCTAAATTTGACAAGCAACTCATTGGCGAAGTGTTCCATGATTTGCAGGCCAAAGTCGTGCGTAATAATATTCTCGACACGGGTGTGCGTATTGATGGGCGCGATGTTAAGACAGTGCGTCCGATTTTAGCGCAAGTGGGCGTCTTGCCACGTACACATGGCTCGGCTTTGTTCACACGTGGTGAGACTCAGGCTCTCGTAGTTGCCACCCTCGGCACAGGCGAAGATGAGCAAATGATTGATGCACTTGAAGGCACTTACAAAGAGCGCTTCATGCTGCATTATAATTTCCCTCCCTATTCCGTTGGTGAAACAGGCCGCATGGGCTCACCCGGTCGTCGTGAAATCGGCCATGGTAAATTGGCATGGCGCGCGATCCGCCCAATGCTGCCAACTCCTGCTGAATTCCCCTATACATTGCGTGTTGTGTCGGAGATCACCGAGTCAAACGGCTCCTCCTCAATGGCAACAGTATGTGGTTCATCCCTCGCATTGATGGATGCAGGTGTGCCCCTCACACGTCCTATTGCCGGCATTGCCATGGGATTGATTTTGGAAGGCCAGCGTTTTGCCGTTCTGTCTGATATTTTGGGTGATGAAGATCATCTCGGCGATATGGACTTTAAGGTGGCTGGCACGTCACAAGGCGTCACATCACTGCAAATGGACATTAAGATTGCCGGCATCACCGAAGAAATTATGAAAGTGGCCTTGGCGCAAGCCAAAGATGGGCGCTTGCATATTTTGGGTGAAATGGCCAAAGCGCTCACTTCAGCACGCGAGGAATTGGGTGAATTTGCGCCACGTATTGAAACGCTGAAAATCCCGACTGATAAGATTCGTGAAGTCATCGGTACAGGCGGCAAGGTTATACGTGAAATCGTTGAAAAGACCGGCGCTAAAATTAACATTGAAGATGATGGTACAGTTAAGGTCGCATCTTCAGATGGTAATTCCATTAAGGCAGCGATCAACTGGATTAAATCCATCGCTTCAGATCCAGAAGTCGGCCATATCTATGATGGCACTGTCGTTAAAACCGCTGACTTCGGCGCTTTCGTCAATTTCTTTGGCGCTCGCGATGGTCTCGTCCATATTTCCCAATTATCGAAACAGCGCGTCAATAAGACCACCGATATTGTCAAAGAAGGCGATAAGGTAAAGGTCAAATTGCTTGGTTTTGATGATCGCGGCAAAGTACGTCTATCCATGCGTGCGGTCGATCAGGAAACAGGTGAGGATATCGAAGCGCGTGAAGCTGCTGAGCGTGCAGTGGCAGGCGCAGGTGAGCAGCCCGCCAGCGAGTAAGATTTTGGTGCTTTACAGGATGAAAAAGGCGATCTTCGGATCGCCTTTTTTGCGTTTATGTTGCGCAGCATAAGTGCAGCATTTTTGCAGCATAGACGCAGCATAGACGCAGCATAGGTGCAGCAAAAAATAAGGGCTGAACAGAGTTCAGCCCATTAACCATCTGATTTCAATAATATTATTGAGCTGCAGGGTGTTCGGTGCCGTGCTCGTGGTGCATATGTTTCCAGCGCTGATGCATCCAATGTCCTGCCTGCCCCATCATCATAGTGTGGGCGTTTAAGAGCCGAGGAAGGCGTTTCTTTTGCTCGGGGCTGAGGCTGTTATAAAGGGGTTGGGCGGCATCGGCGACTTTACGCATGACGTCAGCATGCAGCGCCATGCCTTCCGCATGACGGCGCAGACGTGCGAGCGCATCATCGGTTTTGCCGTCCTTGTGCCATTGTTCCATTTGTGCGGTGAGTTTGGCTATGCCGTCACGAAAAGCTTGTTCAGCCGGTGCCCATAATTTTTCCTGATCAGGGCTGAGCTTGAGGCCCGCGTGAACCGCGGCAATATGGGCGTCAAGAAAAGCTGAGCGATCCTCGGCCGACATATGCTGCATATGTTCGGAACCCCGATGGTCCGCATGCTCATCTGGACCATGATGCCCGCTTCTTTCGGCCTGTGGGCCATCGCCATGGGGGCCTTGTTGAGCAAAGCTTGATACGCCGAAAGAGACAAGCCCGAAGCTGGTAAAAACGAGAAGAGCAAGTGCGGTCCGTTTCATAAACTATTCCTTTCGAGACCAATATTAAGAACTAAATACTGCTGCTTAATCGTGACAAAATTAAGCCCGCCTTGTGGCATGAAAGGGATGCGCCTTTTTATTTCACGCGCCAAATATGCAAAGCGCCCTCAAGGTCAATGGCGTCAAGAAAGTCAGGGCTTTTATTGTTAAGCAATTGGGCGCGCAGGCCTGTGGGATGAGCTTGGATCAAATCATGTTCAGCCTGCTTCTCTCCACATAACACAATGTAATCAATATGGTTGTCGTGAAGATCATGTTCGCTTTGAATGATGTCCTCTGACCAGATATCAAGACCTAAGCGATTGCCATGATTATTGCGATGATAGGGTGCGCTGACGACATTGTGAGGGGTGTAAAGCAAGAGATGCGAGCCAAGGTTAATATTGGCTAGCACAAGACCTTGTGGCAGCGCGGCAAGCTGTTGATAGGCGGTTTGATCAAAACAATTATGTGCCCCTCCATGATCCTCGCTTGCCTCATGCTGTGGCTGAAGGATCAAAACGAGAGCGCACCACACAAAGGTGCTGCACGCCATGACCGCGATAAGCGCTCCCCATAAGCGCGGGGTTAAATGGGCAGCATGATCGTCAAGCCATTTTGTTATGAACTGCGCGATCAATGGCGCGCTCAAAGCTGATATGAAGATGGCCGCAGCATAGGCCCGTATGACGATGAGTGTGGTGATAAAACCAAGACAGCTAAGCGCACCAAGGCAGGCAAAGAGTGTGTTTTTTGTACGACAAGCAGCCCATATAAAAGTGAATGTGCCGATGGCAATGGGAATGTAAAAGCCAAATGAAAAAATGCCTTCTTTGTCATAGAATTGCACGATATTTTGCACTTCCTGAACATGATCCAACCAAAAGGCGCGCACAAGCGGATCAAGTCCAGCATAGGGATCGCCTAATAAAATGGGGTAATCAATGCGTATAAATATAAGCCATGCAGCACCAATGATTGCCAGCACATGATAGCGCCGCACGATCTTGGAAAGCGAACAAAAGCTCAGGGCCATCAGCCCTATACCTCCTGCAATCAACGCGCTGACATGCGCAAATGACATGGCATCAGCGTGCGATTCAGACCAATGGGCGGGATCATAAAAGACAGCGAAGACGATCGGCGCATGAAGCGTGAGAGATAAGCCAAACACGCGCAAAGGGCGGGCCATATCATTGCCCCCATGCGCCCAAGATAGTCCAAAACTTGCGATGATGATGGCAATAAAAGGTATATTTTCAACATTGATGGCAAGTGACAGGCACAGGCAAGCGCCACAGAGATAGCTATATCTAAGTGATTTATATTTAAGGGCGTTGAGCCAACATAAGATGATAACAGACAGGCATAAAATCTGCGCAGATGTATGATGTATGCGGCCGATATAAAATTGCGTTACGAGAGCTCCAGACAGCGCAATGGCTAAAGCGACAACGAGCCGTTGTGAGGGGCCGTAAAGCAGATCGCTGATTTTGACCCCGCATATTAACACACCCGTCTCTAATAAGATCGGATAGCTTATGCGCATCAGTGTATCAGCATGAGACGTATCTGTTACCAATGAGAAAAGCTTAAATAAAAGGGCGAGTGGAATATCAATCACATGCGACCAATGCATATAAACGCCCTTGGGTGGGTCAAGGCGTGTGATGGTTTCGTTATACCACTCATGCCCGTTCATCCATTCATGCAGCATCACAAGTCGCATGGCATCATCGGGATCATTTATAAATCCGGACATCCAGAGTTGATGGAGCGATGAGAGATGAAATGCGAGGGCAAGTGATAAAGCCCATAACACCGCAGCCCATCGACTCATACGTTCAAACGGCAGAAGAGCAGATGGAGGGTGTGGTGGTGAAAACAAATGATAAAACCAGCAATAAGATACACAAAGCTTATCGCTGGTTGTTAAATGAAGCGTTAATCAGCTTTACTCAGCGGCTTCATCACGCATCTGCGCTTGTTCGGCGCGTAAATCATCAGGCCGTGGCATGGAGATGATATTATAGCCCGCATCCACAAAATGAGTTTCCCCTGTTACGCCGGCAGAGAGATCAGACAAGAGGTAAAGCGCGGATCCGCCTACATCTTCAATTGTTACGGGGCGGCGTAAGGGCGCATGCGCACGTTGAAAGCTGAACATAGCGCGCGCCTCACCAATGCCTGCCCCTGCTAATGTCCGGATAGGTCCAGCTGAAATAGCATTAACACGAATGGCCTGTGGGCCAAGATCGCTGGCGAGATAGCGCACACTGGCTTCAAGACCTGCTTTGGCAATGCCCATCACATTATAATTTGGCATGACGCGGGTTGAGCCGCCATAGGTCAGCGTAAGCAATGAGCCACCCTTGGACATGAGTGGCGCCGCACGCTGTGCAATTTCAGTGAATGAAAAGCAGGAGATGACCATAGTGCGGGTAAAATTCTCGCGTGTGGTCGCGTCGATATACCGACCCTTCAACTCATTTTTATCTGAGAAGCCGATGGCATGGACAACGAAATCAATTGTGCCCCATGCGTGTTTAAGGGCATCAATTGTCGCATCAACGCTCGAGAGATCCTCGACATCACAGGGAAGAATGAGGGATGAACCAACAGATTGCGCAAGGGGTTTGACACGTTTGCCTAACGCCTCACCTTGATAGGTGAAGGCAAGCTCAGCTCCATGATCAGCAACGGCTTTGGCAATGCCCCAAGCAATTGAATGGTCATTTGCAACACCCATGATCAGGCCTTTTTTGCCTTGCATCAACATAGGTTGCGACATTGTTTTTCCTTTCACGTCCGGGCAGAACATATCCGCTTATTGATCCATAGATTAAAGCCGAAATATGCATCAATCGAATAAATTGATGTGACGAAGTGCAACATCACATCATCGAGCCGCCCATTAGAGATCTATATGTTTGAAGACCAAAGTGGCATTTGTTCCACCAAAGCCAAATGAATTGGACAAGACTGTTCCTAAAGTCACATTGTCCTGACGTTGGCGGATAATATGATCATTGGCAAAGGCTGGATCGATCTCTTGGATATTTGCGCTTGGAGCAATAAAGCCGTCACGCATCATCAAAAGGCTGTAGATCGCCTCTTGCACGCCAGCAGCTCCAAGAGAATGGCCTGTGAGAGATTTGGTGGCGGAAATAGGAGGTTGCTTTGCGCCAAAGACGGCGCGAATGGCTTCCATTTCCTTGATGTCACCAACCGGTGTCGAGGTGGCATGTGGGTTGATGTAATCAATAGGTGTTTTGACTGTGGAGAGCGCCAAATTCATGCAGCGTATAGCGCCTTCGCCTGAGGGTGCCACCATATCGTGACCATCAGATGTCGCGCCATAGCCCACGAGTTCAGCATAAATTTTTGCGCCACGTGCCTTTGCATGCTCCAGCTCTTCAAGCACCACAACGCCCGCGCCACCTGCAATCACAAAGCCATCACGATTTTTATCATAAGCGCGTGATGCGGTTTGCGGTGTGTCATTATAAGATGAGGACATTGCGCCCATAGCATCAAACAGCACCGATAAGGTCCAATCTAGCTCTTCGCAACCGCCCGCAAACATCACATCTTGCTTGCCATATTGAATCATTTCAGCGGCATTGCCGATGCAATGGCTTGATGTGGCACAGGCCGATGAAATGGAATAATTAATGCCCTTAATTTTAAACCATGTGGCAAGCGTCGCGGAGGCTGTTGACGACATTGCTTTGGGCACAGCAAAGGGGCCAACACGTTTGGGGCCCTTAGTGCGTGTGATGTCGGCGGCTTCAACAAGTGTGTGGGCTGAAGGGCCGCCAGAGCCCATGATAATGCCCGTACGCTCATGTGAAATGTCTTTGCTTTCAAGCCCTGAGTCAGCAATGGCTTGATCCATCGCCACATGATTCCAGCCTGTGCCCAATGCATGAAAACGCATGGCTCTGCGATCCACGACATCTTCGGGATTGAGAGTTGGGGCACCATGCACCTGACAGCGGAATCCAAGTTCCGCATATTTGTCAGCGCGCACAATACCTGAGCGGGCTTCACGCAAGGACGTCACGACGTCTTGAGCAGTGTTACCAATGGAGGAGACAATCCCCAGTCCGGTGACAACAACGCGCCTCATGAAAATCTCCTGAACTATGATGAGCGCTGACGATGAAATCATCAGCGCTAATGAAAACCGATGTTAGGCTTGTGCGGGTTGTTCGGGTTGAAACAAACCTACGCGCAAATCTTTTGCTTCGTAAATGCGACGACCATCAGCTTCAAGCCAACCATCGGCAATACCAAGCACAAGCTTGCCACGAAACACGCGTTTGAAATCGATGCCATAAACGACTTTCTTGACGCTGGGTAGGACCTGATCAACAAATTTGACTTCGCCAACACCCAAAGCGCGACCCCGTCCGGGGGAGCCGAGCCAGCCCAAATAAAAACCAACGAGCTGCCACATGGCATCAAGGCCTAAACAACCCGGCATTACGGGATCGCCGATGAAATGGCATGGGAAAAACCATAGATCAGGACGTACATCGAGTTCAGCCCGAATGAGACCTTTGCCATTCGCGCCGCCGTCTTCGGAAATTTCTGTGATGCGGTCGAACATGAGCATAGGGGGTGCTGGTAATTGCGCATTGCCTGCGCCAAAGAGTTCACCACGACCGCAGGCCAAAAGTGCTTCATAATCGAAATGTGAGCGGCGTTCGCCCATGTGCGTCCTTCACTTTCATTTTGCTATGCTTGGGTGCATTGACCCCGAACATATTATCTCGATTCCCCCCAGAACAGCAAAAGCTGGTCACGTGAGCGCTCTTCCTATCACAGCCTGATGACGGCTGAAAGCATGTTTAAGCCTCAGCTTTAGGCGGATATCGATGACCCCGTCCTAAAAGCAATGAAGGGCCAATCATGACCTTGCTCGTTTTAATCGTTAAGCTCTGGGGTATAAATACCCCCCTATCAAAAATCGCTTGTTAGGGTTATGATTCCCCTATGCCTAAACATATTGTCCAGTCGTCTTCACCCACATCTTCACCTCTGAACGGCCCTTTGATTGAGCCATCGCCCGTGCCTGTGCGCTTGCGTTCAGGTGATCCGCTCAGTGGCTGCCCTGTGCATGAATTGCGCTCAAAACTGAGATTATGTGGTTTGCGCCCCACACGTCAGAGAGTGGCCTTGGGCTGGTTATTATTTGCACGTGGTCATCGGCACATCACGGCCGAGCAATTATTTGATGAAGCCAATAGCTCGCGCGTGCCGATTTCATTGGCAACAGTGTACAACACTCTCAATCAATTCACCCAAGCTGGTCTGCTGCGGGAAATTGCGGTTGATGGCGCGCGTACGTATTTTGATACAAATATCTCAGAACATTATCATTTTTTGATGGGTGATTCGAACCAATTGCTCGATATTCCCAAATCCGAAGTCGAAATGCTGCGTTTACCCAGCGTACCCGAGGGAATGGAAATTGAGCGTGTTGATGTTGTTGTCCGCCTCAAGCGCAAATCGCCTACACTTTAAACGCATTAGCTTTCGCTGAAGCGCGTTTATTGCTCGTATTTCTCTTCGGGATAGACACCCCAGAGATTATTCTGCTCGATATAGCCATCAAAGCCATCGCCATAAATGCGGCACCACACGCCATCGCATTTGCGCACATTGCCGAGCACACCGGGCTGCAGGCGGGCAGAGATTTGTGCATTGGACGAGGCCTGCGCGCGCAAGGGGAGGGTGTCGATCTTTTTCCATGGCGCCACAAGAGCGGTACGGCGGCCTGAGAGCAAGGATTGCAAAACCCAGCCTTCAGCCCCCTCCGAATCACGAATACGCCGCCATTTGTCATATTCAGCAGTTATTTCAACAGGCAGGCCAGCGCGTTGAAAGACCCAGACTGTGCGGTGATCTTTTGATGGCCCTTCGCGCAAATTCACCCGATCGGATTTTAAGCTCACAAAACGGGGCATGGGCAGGCCGCTGACAGGTCCAACGCCTTCAGTTGCCGCAAAGCTGCTGGACAGGCATAAGCCAAAGATAAGCCCAGATAGCAGGCATAAAGTACGTGCGAGATGAGCAAGTCTAATCTTCTTATGTACCTGCACCGCCTTCATATCGCACTACTCCTCTAAACGCAGAACTATCCGATTACGCGGATGACTATCATCCCGATCACTGAACCTTTTGTCAGCTTTGCCTTTATCATGTCATCTGATAGGAGACAGGAGCTCATGATCGCAGATATTCATATCCTATCTGGCGCGATGAGGGTTAAGACAAAGTGAATCCTGCGCCATAGGCCTTAGAAAAAAGTGTTGAAGGCCCGTGGTGTGAGAGTCGAAGTTCATTGATCAGTGGTTTGGCATCTGATCAAGAGGAGCGGGGATGACAATGATGGCGCGCAAAAAGCCAATTGTGATTGTGACGCGGAAGCTGCCCGATATCGTTGAAACACGCATGTGCGAATTATTCGATACGCGCCTTAATCTGAGCGATAAGCCAATGTCGCCTGCTGAACTGGCTGACGCCATGGCTGTCGCGGATGTTTTGGTTCCCACGATAACCGATCGTCTTGACGCCGGCTTGATCGCGCATGCGGGCGAAAACATGAAATTAATTGCCAATTTTGGCAATGGTGTCGACAATATTGATGTCACATCGGCTTTGCGCAGAGGTATCACTGTCACCAATACGCCGGGTGTTTTGACTGAAGACACCGCCGATATGACGATGGCGCTGATTTTGGCGGTGGCACGGCGCTTGGTGGAAGGAGCACACACCATTCCCAATGGTGAATGGATGGGCTGGTCACCAACATGGATGCTGGGCCATCGCATTACCGGCAAACGCCTCGGCATCATTGGCATGGGGCGCATCGGTCAAGCCTTAGCGCGGCGTGCAAAAGCTTTTGGTCTCTCCATTCATTATCATAATCGGCGTCGGGTTGATGCGTCTATTGAAGAAGAGTTGGAGGCAACCAATTGGGAGTCGCTTGATCAAATGTTGGCACGCATGGATATTGTGTCAATCAATTGCCCGCATACACCTGCAACCTATCATTTATTATCCGCACGACGGCTTAAACTATTGCGCCCGAGCGCCATCATTGTGAATACCGCGCGCAGTGAAGTGATTGATGGCAATGCCTTGGTGCGCATGCTTGAAAATGCGGAACTCGCAGGCGCGGGGCTTGATGTATTTGAGCATGAGCCCGTGGTCTCTCCCAAAATGCTTAAATTGGTGAAAGCAGGTAAATTAACTCTTCTCCCGCATATGGGCTCAGCTACGCATGAGGGTCGTATTGATATGGGCGAAAAGGTCATCATCAATGTGAAGACTTTTATGGATGGTCATCGCCCCCCTGATCGGGTGCTGCCGAGCATGTTATAGTTTTAATCAGCTCAATTGATGATTAAATGCAGCGGCTAATAATTGTTGCGTATAGGGCTCACGTGGATTGTCAAAGATCAGATCTGCCCGCCCTTGCTCAACAACACGCCCCCCGCGCATGACAATCACATCATGCGCTAAAGCACGTACAACTTTTAGATCATGGCTGATAAAGAGATAAGCTAATTGACGTTTCTGTTGCAGATCGCGCAAGAGGTCAACGATTTGCGCTTGCACTGACATATCAAGCGCTGAGGTCGGCTCGTCAAGAACAAGAAAGCGTGGGTCAAGCGCAAGGGCGCGCGCAATAGCAATGCGCTGACGTTGCCCGCCTGAAAATTCATGCGGGTAGCGGTCCATGCTACGGGGGTCAAGGCCTGTATCACTCAGCGCTTGGGCAATGCGCTCACGCCGTTGTGCGCGCGTGAGCCCTTGATTTTGCACCAGCAGGCCTTCCTCCACAATCTCGGCAACCGATAGGCGTGGGGAGAGTGAACCATAGGGATCTTGAAACACAATTTGCATGTGTTGTCGTAAGGGGCGCATGGCTTTGGTGGTGAGATGCGTAATCGATTTGCCCATATAACAAATCTGCCCTTCACTGCGGATGAGCCGTAAAATCGCAAGTCCTAGAGTTGTTTTTCCTGACCCAGATTCACCTACAACACCTAATGTATGACCTTCACGCAGAGTTAAGGAAATATCGTCAACCGCTTTGATATGGCCGATGGTTTTGCGCATAATGCCGCGTTTAATTGGGAACCAGACACGCATGTGAGTGGCTTCAATCACAAGAGGAGCATCATCGCGCGGTGAAAGAGCTTGCCCCTTAGGTTCAGCCGCAAGTAAAGTGCGGGTGTAGTCATGGCGCGGATGGGCGAAGACATCCGCAGTTGGTCCGCTTTCCACAATCACACCTTGCTTCATCACCGCGACATCATCGGCAATACGTCTGACAATGCCCAGATCATGCGTGATAAATAACATGGCCATGCCGAGCCGTTGTTGCAAATCACGCAACAGCTCCAAAATCTGGGCTTGCACAGTCACATCAAGTGCAGTGGTGGGCTCATCGGCAATCAGCAAATCAGGCTCATTCGCAAGAGCCATCGCAATCATCACGCGCTGGCGTTGCCCACCAGAGAGTTGATGTGGAAATGAGGACAGGCGTGTTTCGGGATCGGGAATGCCGACATCGCGCAAGAGCTCGATAATGCGTTGTTGGCGTGCGCTGCGCGCCGTCTTGCCATGCAAGTCTAAAATCTCACCAATTTGATGCTCAATTGTATGGAGCGGATTGAGAGAGGTCATGGGCTCTTGAAACACCATTGTGATGTCCTGCCCACGCACAGACCGCATATGCGCTTCATCCGCGGTGACGAGATCATGCCCTTTAAATGTGATTGCGCCTGAGAGATGTCCGCCCATACGATCAATCAACCGCACAATTGATAAAGCGGTCACAGATTTGCCAGAGCCGGATTCCCCCACAAGCGCCAAAGTGCGCCCGCGGTCCAATGTAAAACTCACATCGCGCACAGCATGAGTTGTCTGCTCGCCCGCCTGAAATGTCAGGGACAAATGTTCAACTTTGAGCAAAGCGGATGTCATCAGCCAACCTTTCGCGGATCAAAGGCATCACGCACGGCTTCGCCAATAAAAATGAGCAATGATAACATAAGCGCAATCGTGACAAAGCCTGTCAGGCCAAGCCATGGGGCTTGCAAATAGGTTTTTCCCTGCAGCAATAATTCACCCAGTGAGGGCGAGCCTGGTGGCATGCCAAGGCCGAGGAAATCAAGCGAGGTGAGTGTGGTCACGGAGGCATTGATCACAAAAGGCACAAAGGTCAATGTGGCCACCATAGCATTGGGCAAGACATGTTTGACCATGATCTTAATATCCGACAGGCCCAAAGCTCGTGCGGCCATTACATATTCAAAATTACGCGCGCGTAAAAATTCAGCGCGCACTAAATGCACGAGATTGACCCATGAGAATAAAAGTAAAATGCCCAGCAAGACAAAAAAACTAGGCGTGATGATGGATGACACAATAATCAAAATATAGAGGTGAGGCAGAGATGACCAAATCTCAATAAATCTTTGCGCAATCAGATCAAGCCACCCCCCAAAATAACCTTGCAAGGCACCCGCCATAATACCGATGGCAGAGGAAATGCCAGCCAATGTCAGGCCAAACAAAATAGAAATACGAAAGCCATAAATAAGCCGCGCCAAGACATCACGTCCCGCATCATCTGTGCCAAGCCAATTCCATTCGAGTGCTCCGCATCCCTGTAAGGGCAAATGCTTTTTTGAGAGGACGGCATTGCATTGTTCAGCGCTCAGCATCCATGTCGGGGGTGAAGGAGCAGGGGTCGGCAAATCAAGATTATGTGTGCGGTAAGAATAATGAAGCGGTGGCCATAGCGCCCAGCCATGCGCCGCAATTTCTGAGGCGATGACGGGATCGCGATAGTCGGTCTCGGCTAAAAAGCCACCAAAGCGTTCCTCTGCATAATCAACAAAAACAGGACTGAGAATCTGACCTTTATAGGACACGAGCAAGGGACGATCATTAGCTATAAAATCAGCCCCTAGCGATAAAACAAATAAGATAAGAAATAGCCAAAAAGCATAAAGACCGCGCTTGTTTTGGCAAAATAAATTAAGCCTGCGCTGATTGATCGGCGATAATGACATGTGGGAGGAGAGTGTCAAAGCCATTACATCTCCCGTGTGTCAAAATCAATACGTGGATCAATCCACATATAGGTGAGATCTGAGAGGAGATTAATCACGAGACCAATGAGAGCCATGATATAAATATTTGCAAAGACCACGGGATAATCGCGGTTCATAACGGATTCATAGGTGAGTAACCCCAAGCCATCCAAAGAGAATATATTTTCGATCAACAGCGAGCCCGTGAAAAAAGCACCAATAAACGCGCCTGGAAAACCAGAGATGACAATCATCATGGCGTTACGAAAGACATGCCCATATAGCACTTGGCGCTCGTTCAGCCCTTTCATCCGCGCGGTCAATACATATTGTTTGCGGATTTCATCAAGAAATGAATTTTTAGTGAGAAAGGTTGTGGTGGCAAAGGAGCTGAGCACAAGCGCTGTGACGGGCAAGACAATATGCCAGAGGTAATCCATTATTTTGCCAAGGAGGCTGAGGTCAGCAAAATGATCAGAGGTCAGTCCGCGTGAGGGGAAGATTTGCAAAAAAGAACCGCCCGCAAATAAAATGACAAGTAAAATCGCAAATAGAAATCCGGGAATCGCATAGCCGATAATCACAAAGGCAGAGGTGAGAGTGTCAAAGCGCGAGCCATCGCGCATGGCTTTGGCAATGCCGAGGGGGATGGAAATCGCGTAAGAGATCAGCGTCATCCATAAGCCCAGAGAAATAGACACCGGCAATTTTTCCGCAATCAATGTGACGACGGGTGTGTCACGAAAATAGCTGCGGCCAAAATCAAAGCTGAGATAATTTTTGAGCATTAACATAAACCGCTCAGGTGCGGGCTTATCAAAGCCAAATTGCTTTTCAAGTTCAGCAATAAATTTGGGGTCAAGCCCTTGCGCACCGCGGTACCGCTGATCGCCTGTTTGGATTTGTGCGGCCGCACCAATATCAGCCCCTCCGCCACCAATGCGTGCGGTCGCATTTTGATCCAGCCCCTGCAATTGCGCAATCACACGCTCGACAGGTCCGCCGGGTGCAAATTGCACAATAGCAAAAGAGATCAGCAAAATGCCAAATACTGTGGGGATCATAAGCATCAAGCGGCGCAGGATATAAGCAAGCATTTAGTGATCCTGATGCCCTGTGGTGATGCGTTTGGCTTTTGCGTCATCCCACCACCATGTTGCGGGCGCCCCCGTGCTGAACTGGGGGAGGCGCTGCGGGCGCTCAAATACATCCCAATAGGCAATGAGATTTTTATTGCGATACCACATCGGCACCCAATAAGCGCCTGCTCGCAATAAGCGGTCCAGCACACGGCAAGCAAGATCAAGCTCCTCGCGTGTTTGAGCTTGTGAAATGCGCTCCAGCATAGCGTCAATGGCAGGTGAACTCACACCTCCCAAATTACGCGATCCCGACATTTTGGCGGCCTCTGAGCCATAGATGAGGCGCAATTCATCTCCCGGCGTTGGGCTGCCGCCCAGTGATAAAGAGACGATGTCAAAATCAAAATCTTGGAGGCGTCGCACATATTGCGCATCATCAACAAGACGTGTGGTGGCCTCAATGCCTAAGCGCCGTAAATTGGCTTGGAAAGGTTCTGTATGGGGCTGCAAGGCGCCATTAGAGTCCAAAAATTCGAGCTTTAAGGGCATGCCATTGGGTAAGAGCAATTTGCCCTGCGCGCGCGTGCACCCAGCTTGCTTGAAGAGATCATCAGCCTGTTTGAGTAATGCGCGATCAGAGCCCGACCCATCTGATTGAGGCGGCACCCATGGCTCGCCAAATACCTCATCAGATAGGCTCGCGCGGAATGGTTCAAGCAAAGCAAGCTCTTCTGGCGAAGGCAGGCCGCTTGCCTTACGTGGTGAATTTTCAAAATAGGATGTGGTGCGTTGATAGGCGGAATACATAATATTGCGATTGGTCCATTCAAAATCAAAGGCCAAAGCAATCGCGCGGCGGATATGTGGATCGGTGAGATGTGGACGGCGCAGATTAAACACCCAGCCTTGCGTGCCCACAGGCATTCCGCTCGGCACTTCAATTTTTTTCACGCGCCCATCAAGAACTGCCGGAAAATCATAGGCTGTTGCCCACAGACGGGCTGTATATTCTTCATTAAAATTGGTTTGGCCTGATTTGAAGGCTTCAAAACCAATTTGCCGTTCGCGGTAGTAATCATAGCGGATGCGATCAAAATTATTTATGCCGACATTAACGGGCAATGTTTCGGCCCAATAATTTTTCACCCGTTCAAATTCGACAAAACGACCTTGCTCAAAACGTGCAAGTTTATAAGGTCCCGAGCCGAGTGGCGCTTCGAGCGAAGAAGCTTCAAAATCATGTGTGCTGTAATATGCCCGCGAGAAGATCGGCAATCCCGCAATGATTAAATGCAGATCGCGGCTGCGTTGGGGTGTAAATATAATTTCAAGCTCATGATCTGACAGCGCGCGCGCATCGTTTAATTGGGTAAGCAAAGCGCGATAGGCGACATGGCCCTTGTTTTTGAGCAGCAGAAATGAATAGGCCGCATCATGAGCGGTGAGCGGCGAGCCATCATGAAAACGCGCCTCGGGCCGCAACGTAAAACGATAGCGCAAATGATCAGATGTGCTGCGCACTGATGAGGCCACCAAACCATACATCGCATTGGGCTCATCACTTGATGACGCCATGAGCGTATCAAAGCTCATTTCAATGCCTGCCGCGCCAGCACCTTTGGTGACAAAAATATTGAAGGTGTCAAAGGTTTGGAAGGCTTGATTGCCTGTTGTGTTTTTAATTTGCAGCGCCAACAATCCGCCCTTGGGCGCATGGGGGTTCACATAATCAAAATATTTAAAATCAGGCTTTTGCAAAAGGCCATCAAATATCGATAGGCCATGCGCTGATGGGCCAAATGGCTCACCCTCTTCCGCAGTGGCTTGAGCGTGGGATGACATAAGAGGTGGCGGCAAGAGCAAGGTGGCACTCAGTGCCGCGGAATGATTCACAAATGTGCGGCGTGAGAGCCTAGCTTGCAGCTGAAGGAGGGCGTCATTCTTGTCGGGGTGCTTTGTCATGGCTGTCCTGCGCAATTAAGCTACAGGGCTCACGCTGTGTGTGCGTGTAAGACCCTGACACCTGATTCGCCTGCGATTATGGCTGATTTATTGCGGCAGCAAAGAGCATAAAAAAGCCGGACTGATGAGGTCCGGCTTAATAGTGAGAGCGCTATGATTTAAGGCGCTGGAAGAGGCGAGGGCGAATCTGACAATGTCCGGAGATAAGCGATGATGTCAGCACGTTTTGCTGCATCCTTCTCGCCGCCAAATCCCATTTTTGTGCCGCTGATATAGGCTTTGGGATTGGTGATGAATTGGTTCAGCGCCTCATAGGTCCAATTGCCACCATGTCCTTTCACCGCATCAGAATAACTGAAGGATGTTGAGCCCACAGGACGATTGACAACACCATAGAGGTTTGGCCCAGTTGCTTTTGGTGCGCCATCTTTTGCCAGATTATGGCAGGTGGTGCACACTTTGGCATTGGCCTCGCCTTTCTTCGCATCTGCCTTGGCAAGCAAAACAGGAAGAGGCTCAGCCTTCGGCGCTTCGGCGGCTGCAGCTGCAGGCGCTTCTTGTGCGGGAAGGGCATAGCCTGGCTTGCTGTCTTCAGCGCGCGTAAAGATCGCCTCAGAAAATAAGCCGAGAACCATAACGAACAGCAATGTGCCGAGCACACCACCAGCGATTTTGTTTAACTCAAAGGAATCCATGCTTGAAGGCTCCTGCCTTGCAAATCGTGACAGGTCTCATCCAGCCAAAGCCAAATGAAACGGATGGCCGTTGATTACCCGCTTTCGCGAAGTGTTGGCAAGACGTATAAGTGTTTTTAATGTCAACTTTTGTGATGAATGCTGTGTCCCTGCCCCTTGCCTCCCCTTCCGCCCCCGCCCTTGTGCTGATCCCCGCCCGCATGGGATCGACCCGTTTGCCAGATAAACCCATGGCCCTCATCCATGGTGAACCCATGATTGTCCATGTCTGGCGGCGGGCGTGCGAAGCCAATGTCGGGCCAGTTTGCGTGGCTGCTGATAGCCCTGAAATCATCTCAGCGGTTGAAAAAGCGGGTGGGCAGGCCGTATTGACAGCCTCCCATCATCAATCCGGCTCGGATCGCATATATGAGGCCTTGGGCCTTGTTGATCCCCATGGCAAATACGAAATTATCGTTAATATTCAAGGGGATCTTCCTGTTTTAGAGGCAGAATCTGTGCGCGCCTGTACCGCCCTTTTGCGTGATAGCGCGGTTGATATTGCCACTGTCGCGGCTCAAATTGTGCGCGATGAGGAAAAAACCGACCCTAATGTTGTCAAGGTTGTGGGGGCGCATCTTGAGCCCGAGCGTTTGCGGGCTCTTTATTTTACCCGCGCCACCGCTCCTTATGGCGAAGGTCCACTTTATCATCACATCGGGCTTTACGCCTATCGAAGGGCGGCTTTGGCTCGTTTTGTGTCCTTGCCACCCTCGGCACTGGAAATGCGGGAAAAATTAGAGCAGCTTCGCGCTCTTGAGGCGGGGATGCGAATCGATGTGGGGCTTGTCGCCACAGTGCCTTTGGGTGTTGATACACAGCATGATCTTGAGCGGGCCATACGCTTGCTGGCCAAATGAGTGGATAAAGTGACAGAACAATTGATTGCTTATCAGGGTGAAGCGGGAGCCAATTCCCATATCGCATGCCAACAGGTCTATCCAAATTGGCAGACCCTCCCATGCCCTACGTTTGAAGATGCCTTTGCAGCCATCATTGATGGGCGCGCGCAATTGGGCATGATTCCCGTTGAAAATTCACTTAATGGGCGCGTGGCGGATATTCATCATTTTTTACCGCAAGCGGGCTTGCATATCATTGGTGAATTTTTTCTGCCGATTCATTTTCACCTTCTGGCCTTGCCTGGTGTGAAGATCGAGCAATTAAAATCTGTCTATAGCCATATTCATGCGCTCGGTCAGTGCCGTAATATTATTCGCGCGCATAATCTCAAACCCGTGATCACCGGTGACACGGCAGGCTCAGCGCGTGAGGTGGCCGAATGGAAGGACCCAACGCGCGCGTCCCTTGCACCCGCCCTTGCCGGCGAGATCTATGGTCTGAAGTCCCTTGCAGCGAATGTTGAAGACTCCGCCCATAATACAACGCGCTTTTTGATATTAGCGCGTGAGCCTCATTGGCCTGATGTAAATGCTGGGCCATGTGTGACCACTTTTGTGTTTCGTGTGCGCAATGTTCCTGCCGCACTTTATAAGGCTTTGGGTGGATTCGCCACCAATGGCGTCAATCTCACCAAGCTTGAAAGCTATATGGTGGAAGGCGAATTTGCTGCCACGCAGTTTTTGGTTGATGTGGATGGTCATCCCGATCAACCCTCTATGCGCCATGCTCTTGAAGAGCTTGATTTCTTCTCGCGGGAAGTGAAAATTTTGGGTGTTTATCCCGCTCACCCCTTTCGCTCGCACAGCGCGTGAGTGTTAGGGCGCGAGCATACACCATTGCTGCATGAGACTATGCGCAATAGCCGTAGGGCGCGGGCTGATCAGCTCTTGATGCTCACCTGCTAAAATGCGTTTCACCTCATCGCGTGAAAACCAGCGGGCATCCTCGAGTTCAGTTTTATCAATATGAATATCCATGCTGAGTGCGTGGGCAAAACATCCAATCATCAGCGATGAAGGAAAAGGCCAGGGCTGAGAGGCAATATAATCAACCCGTCCAATCCGCACACCCGCTTCCTCCATAATCTCACGCCGCACGGCTTCTTCAATTGTCTCACCAGGTTCGAGAAAACCTGCGAGTGCTGAATACATCCCCACGGGAAAACGCGGCTGGCGGCCCATGAGGCATAAATCATTTTGATAAGCGAGCATGATCACAACGGGATCTGTGCGCGGAAAATGACTTGCCTCACAGCTCATGCAATCGCGTCGCCATCCACCTTGGCGCGCGTGGGTAGCCGCCCCGCATTGCGCGCAAAATCCATGGCGCCTATGCCAGTTTAATAAACTCTTCGCTTCACTCAAAACAGCCAATTCGGAACGCGGCAAAAGCTTATGATCAGCCAAAGGCCGCAACTCCCCGAGATAAAAATGAGATGCGCCGAGCTTTTGCCCCTCAACACCCCCTATGAACTCAAAAGGTGAAGTCGAGATGTCTCTGGGCTTGGCATCAAAGGCAAAGAGAGGGGCACCTTGAGTGTCAGCACCAAGAAAAACAGCATCCTCTGCACGATCCATATTGATGGACATCAGAGGGGCGAGCTCTAAAAGCTCATGACGCCCAAAATAACAGCTCAATGCCCCCGCCTCATAGCGCAAGAGAGGGCGATCATCGGCCATCACAAGCGCACGGCGCTTTGATGCGTCATAAGCGCGGTTAAGCGCTTCCTCATCACCCCTTAAATGTGCCATCCTGTTGATGTCATTACCTGAAAAGCCGGTCAGCCCCGACAAGGCCGAGCTTGAGGGATGGGGTAATATAAGGGGTGAGGGGCTGGATCTATCCATAATCTCTTTATAGGGCTCAGCCGAAGGGGCGGCAATTGGTGTCAACTCTTTGGGTAAAATCAGCAAAGTTGCTTGAATCTCACTGCGGCCTAGTCCACATAAAGATTGGGAGGTTGGCGGTGGACGCATCACTCGCCAACCGGGTCAGGTCCGGAAGGAAGCAGCCCTAACGAGATCGGGCGGGTCTCTGTCCAGCCTCCTACGTCATCTGAGCCTGAGCTCAGCCCATGTATCACTGTCGCTTTGGTAAACTATGGCCGATGAACACGCCTCCAATATGCCTGTGGGTGATGAGCCATTGCTCGGCCTTGATCTGCCTGCCATAGCCCCCCAATCAGAGGCGCAAGCTGCCTATCGTGTGCTGGCGCGCAAATATAGGCCCTCTCGTTTTGAAGATTTGATTGGTCAAGAGGCGATGGTGCGCACGCTGACCAATGCCTTTGCGCTTCATCGGATCCATCAGGCGTATTTGCTCACGGGTGTGCGCGGTATTGGCAAAACCACAACGGCGCGTATTTTGGCCCGCGCTTTTAATTATGAATTACCTGCGCAGAACGGCCAGCCCGCCATCAATGAACCCTCTGTCGCAATGCCCGCGCTTGGTGTGCATTGTCAGGCAATTATTGAATCGCGCCATGTCGATGTCATTGAAATGGACGCGGCCTCCCACACCAGTGTTGATGATGTGCGCGAGATCATTGAAAATGCCCGTTATCGTCCGGTGATGGCGCGGTGCAAAGTCTATATCATCGACGAAGTGCATATGCTCTCCAAATCAGCGTTTAACGCTTTGCTCAAAACATTGGAGGAGCCGCCTGAACATGTGCGCTTTGTATTTGCAACCACTGAAATTGACAAAGTGCCCATCACTGTTCGTTCGCGGTGCATGCGGTTTGATTTGCGCCGCATTGAATCTGATGTGCTCATTCGCCATCTTTCGGGAATTTGTGCGCAAGAAAATGTCGGGATTAGCGATGAAGCCTTAGCGCTCATTGCCCGTGCCTCCGAAGGGTCAGTGCGCGATTCTCTTTCCTTGCTAGATCAAGCCATTGCTCACGGCCCCAGTGATGGGGACGATGTGATTAGCGCCAAAACAATTCGTGACATGTTGGGCGTTGCTGATCGCGCGCGCTTAATTGATTTATTTATGGCGGTGATGAAAGGCGATGTGGCCGACAGCATTGATCAACTCAGAGATCAATATACACAAGGGGCAGATCCCGTTCATATTCTCTCAGATCTCGCCGAATTCACCCATTATGTCACTTTGCTGAAAGTCGCCCCGCCTGCGCAGCGCGATCCATCTTTAACTGAAGAAGAACATAAGCGCGGACATGAATGTGCCGAACGGCTTTCGCTTGCAAGCCTGACGCGTGCATGGCAAATCCTGAGTGTGGGCTTGCAAGAGGTGAAGGATTCGCCGCGTCCGCTCGCATGTGCCAATATGATTTTGGTGCGTTTGGCGCATGCCTCGCATTTACCGACACCTGACGATCTCATCAAAAGATTGAGCGCCGCCCCGCAGGCGACATCAGCTGGTTCAGGCCCATCGGCTGTGCCGCCATCGGGCTCGGCGGCCTCCATCTCATCTTCGCAAAGCGCGCCCGCATTGATGGGTTCAGCGCCCACATCAACGCCAACATTTGCGCCGAC
>Ga0164296_1001088_pt1 | contig 30237 bp, 22 predicted proteins | sample GEODES057metaG_FD_113533 | JGI IMG/M metagenome (GOLD analysis project Ga0164296, IMG submission 113533) | Dystrophic lake water microbial communities from Trout Bog Lake, Wisconsin, USA - GEODES057 metaG | ecosystem: Environmental > Aquatic > Freshwater > Lake | place: USA: Trout Bog Lake...
GGAAGCGAATGCAAAAGAACCTTACCGGTAAAACCATCCTGATCCTGGCCATCCTGGCTGTCTTTACCTTCCTCGCCTTCGGCGTGCCCACCAGCTGGAATGCGCAGGGCATCGGCGCCGGCATGCTGAACCCCATCAAGGTGGCGGGCGTTTCATTGCGTGAAGGCATCCACCTTGGACTGGATTTGCGCGGCGGCAGCCACTTTGTTCTGGAAGTGGAAGTGGCCGACGCATTGAACGCGAGCACGGACAATGACGTGGCGCGCGTGGAGACGGACTTCACCAAGGCGGGCATCAAGGGCGCTGTGGTGGGCAAGACCGATGCCGCCAAGCACCCTGAGCTGATTACGATTTCCGGTATCTCGCCGGACAAAATCGGCGCGGCGCGTGATGTGTTGACGGGCGTGACGTACTCCAACATTTATGACCTCTCGTCGAACCCCGACGGCTCCTTCAGCCTGACGATGAAGCCGGGCGAAGTGGCGCGCATTGAGGACCACGCATTCCAGCAGTCGATTGAAACCATCCGCTCGCGCGTGGACACGCTGGGTGTCAGCGAGCCGGTGATTCAGGAATACGGCCTGGGCAAGTACGAGATTCTGGTCGAGCTGCCGGGTGTGGATGATCCGGCGCGTGTGAAGGACATCATTCAGCAGACGGCGCGGTTGGAAATCCACCAGGTGGTGGGCGAGCCGTATGCCAGCGAAAGCGCGGCACTGCAGGCACTGGGTTCCATTCCTCCGGATGAAGAACTGCTGCACAGCGCAGACATTACGCAGGGCGCCAACGCTGCCGATGAAGTTTATCTGGTGAAGCGCGTGGCGGAAGTGGGCGGTTCGGATATTCGCGATGCCGAGCCTTCAAAGGACTCCACCAGCGGCATGCCGGATGTTGTGTTCTATCTGACGGCAGCGGCGGGCGATCGCTTCTACGACTTCACCAAGGCGAACATCGGCAACAAGCTGGCCGTGGTGCTGGAAAACAAAGTGAAGGAAGCTGCTGTGATTCGCGATGCCATTCGCGACCAGGGCAACATCACCGGCGGATTTACCCAGCAGACAGCGAGCGATCTTTCCATGCTGCTGCGCACCGGCGCATTGCCGGCGTCGATTCACTATCTTGAAGAACGCACCGTTGGCCCGTCGCTGGGCGCCGACTCCATCCGTCAGGGCGTGATTTCCGCCATGGCCGGTATGGCGGCGGTCATGGTCTTCATGCTGATTTACTATCGCGGCTCGGGCATCAACGCGGATCTGGCGTTGTTCCTCAACCTGATTATTCTGCTCGGCTTCATGGGCTTCACCGGATCCACACTGACCCTGCCCGGCATCGCCGGCGTCATCCTGACGATTGGTATGGGCGTGGACTCCAATGTGCTGATTTTCGAGCGCATCCGTGAAGAGATCCGCGCGGGCAAGGTTGCCGCCACTGCGGTGGAGCAGGGCTTCGGCCACGCATGGCTGACCATCATCGACACTCACGTGACGACGATTGTTTCCGCCATCATCCTGTTCATGTTCGGCTCCGGCCCGGTGAAGGGCTTTGCCGTCACTCTGAGTTTCGGTTTGTTTGCCAACCTGTTTACCGCCGTGTTTGTTTCGCGCACGATTTTCGATGCGCTGCTCAACAAGCGGGACCGCGGCGCGGCGCTTTCGATTTAGTAAAAGATTCGCCGCCCGTGCGGCAGGAGAAACAGTACTGTGGAATTCTTTCGCAATGTAAACGTGGACTGGCTGGGGAAGAAGTGGTATTTCCTCGGCTTCTCGCTCATCTTCAGCGTCTCCGGCTTGTTCTCGATTTTTTTCTGGCACCACATCCCGCAGGGCGTTGACTTCAAGGGCGGCACCAAGGTGTACGTGCAGTTCAGCTCCACGCCGGACGTGCAGGCAGTGCGCCACGCGCTGGATGCTGCAGGGTTGCACGATGCAGAGATTCAGCAGATCAGCGCCGGCCCGCTGAACAGCAAGAGCAATGAAGAAGTCATCGGCCTGCCCCAGAGCCAGACCAGCGAAGCCGCACTGGATGCGGGTCGCGCCGCCATCACGCAGGCGCTGGCCTCAGGCTATCCGCAGAACCCAATTAATCCCAGTCAGACGCAGGTGGAAGTGGTTGGCCCGCAGGTGGGCAAGCAACTGCAGGTGCAGGCGCTGAAGGCCACGCTGTATTCGCTGGCTGGAATGCTGGTGTATCTGTGGTTCCGCTTTGAGCTGATCTATGGCGCTGCGGCCGTGGTCGCAGTTTTTCACGACACGCTCATTACTGTCGGCGCATTTAGCTTGACGAATCAAGAGATCACACTTACGGTAATTGCAGCGATACTCACTCTGATCGGTTATTCGATGAACGACACGATTGTCGTTTTTGACCGCATCCGGGAAAATCTACGGACCCAGCGTCGTGATACGCTGTCTGACGTAGTCAATCGCAGCATCAATCAAACATTGAGCAGGACAGTGCTGACATCGGGACTGACCTTCCTGACGGTGTTGAGTCTGTATCTGTTTGGCGGCGAAGTGCTGCACGGCTTTTCCTTCGCGCTGGTGGTTGGTATTCTAATCGGCACGTACTCGTCGATTGCAGTGGCTGCACCGATGCTGGTGGCCTACCAGAACTGGCGGGCAGCACGCGGCAAGGCAGCAGTTCTGCCGGCGGGGAAAAAGAAGTAGGAATTATCTGCACAGGAATTTTGCAGAAGGATTTTTGAACGGGGCTTACGCGATTGGAATTTGAAGTCGCGAAAGGGTTTGGCAACAGGAACGATTTGTTGGAACGTTTGCATCATTTTTGCAGCATGTGTGGTTCACCGATATTTATCAGCCCGCAGTGACACAACTCGGGAACAAAATCTGGTCCAACGGTGTCTATAGCAGTTGCAGTCAACCCGCATGGGTGCGAGGTGCGTATGTTTGAAGATTCAACATTTCAATCTGCCGGCAAGATCAAGACCAAGTCGGGAACATGGATGATTGCCACGGCAATCTTCAATGGAACGATTTTGCTCATCGGCATTCTCATTCCACTGATTTACCCTGAGGCGTTGCCCAAGGGCGCTATGAGCATGTTGCTGTCGGCCCCACCGCCGCCGCCACCGCCACCGCCGCCACCGCCGCCGCAGGTTCACGTGGTGAAGATGGTCTCGGAACTGGACCAGGGCCTGCACGCGCCCAGCAGAATTCCGAAGACAGTCGCCAAGATTGTTGAAGAAGCCGCACCGCCGTCGTCCGGCGTTGTGGGTATGGGTAGCGGCATGGGTACCGGAAACGGCGCTGTCGGAATCATGGGCGCGATGGGTACTGGACCTGCACCGGTGGTCAAACAGGCCCCGCCGCAGAAGATCCGCGTATCTGCCGGCGTCATCTCGGGCAACCTGACCTACGGACCTCAGCCACTGTATCCCGCCATTGCCAAGGCCGCACACGTCTCCGGCACGGTGGTTCTTTCGGCCACTATCTCTAAGACCGGCACCATTGAACACTTGCAGGCTGTAAGCGGTTCGCCGATGCTGGTGAACGCGGCCATTGCTGCAGTGAGCCAGTGGCGCTATCGCCCGTACCTGTTGAGCGGCGAGCCGGTGGAAGTTGACACGACCATCAACGTCATCTTCAACCTGAACTAACGAGTTTTGCAGTAACCGAGTTTGTAGTTTTGAGTCCACGCTGCATGTTTGGCGAATTGCTGCCAGGGATGTGGTCAACCAGTAACCCATCAACTGCCATGCATTACCGGAACGAACGGGGCGAAGTCGCAAGGCCCGCCCAGAAAAGTTCAGGCAATCAGGAGGAAATGTGATTCTCGCTCATCTCACACAATTCGCTGCAGCTGCGCCATCGCACATGGCGTTTTTCGACGACGAGCCGGTAAGCTTTACGCTGACCGGATTGATCGGAAACATGGGCTGGCCGGCCCGCATCATCGCCCTGATTCTGGTGATTATGTCGGTATGGTCGCTCGCCGTGATGATTGACCGCTGGCTGTATTTCCGCGCAGCCCGCAACCAGTCGCGTGAATTCGCGCCCAAGGTTGCCGGAGCTCTGAAGGACGGCAAGCTGGACGAAGCCATCAAGATTGCTGACCGCAGCAAGAAGTCGCACCTGGCAGAAGTTGTGGGCGCAGGCCTGCAGGAGTTCCGCGCATCGGCCGGCTCCAACAACCAGGTAGATGCCAGCCAGCGCGCTCTGGAGCGCTCGGAAGCGATTGTCCATGCCAAGCTGAAGCGCGGCCTGGGTGCACTCGCCACCATCGGATCCACGGCACCGTTCGTCGGTCTGCTCGGAACCGTTATCGGTATCTTGAACGCCTTCCAGGCCATCGCAGTGCAGAAGACCTCTGGTATCGGCGCAGTCGCCGGCGGTATTTCTGAAGCTCTGGTGACGACCGCAGTCGGTCTGTTCGTGGCCATCCCGGCGGTTATGACCTTCAACTATTTCAGCAACCAGGTAGAAGCCTTCGACGTGGAAATGGACAACTCCTCGAGCGAACTGGTGGACTACTTCATCAAGCAGAAGCGCTAGTAGCACCGGCAGCAATGCCGTGCAACAGGGCGGAATCACACGCATTCAGACCGGACACCGCAGCGAACGGTGTCCGGGCCTGAAGCGCAGAGACCGCAAACCAGACCGGAGACGGACTGGAGCTGCTTGAAATTGAGGCGCTCGACCGGCCGCAGATTACGGAGACAGCAATGTCAATTAGCAAACGAAATGAAGGCGCAAAGGTCAACTCCAACATCAACGTCACACCCATGGTGGACGTGATGCTGGTGCTGCTGATCATCTTCATGGTGATTACGCCGATGTTGAACAACAAGGTGAACGTAGACCTGGCCAAGACAGAAACCGCTGTCGCCTTGCCGGATGCCGATAAGGAAGACGCCATTGTTGTCGCCATCACCCGCGACGGTAATGTCTTTCTGGGCGCGACCAAGGTGAGCGTTGACGACCTGGGCAACAAGGTCAACGACCTGCTGAAGGATAAAACTACGAAGCCAAAGGTTTTTGTACGTGCAGACGCCCGCGCCAAGTATGGCAAGGTGAAAGCTGCAGTGGATGGCGTTCGCTCCGCCGGCATCAGTGAGCTTGGCCTGATTACGGAAAACATTTCTTCCGGCCAGTAGAAACGCGCAACGGCAGCAGCGCAGCAAAGAGTTTCCCCGCCGCGCAGGCGGGAGAATAAGAGGACTTCGAATATGGCAATGACAACCGGCTCTTCCGGTGGACTTTCCTCCGACATCAACGTCACTCCGCTGATTGACGTTCTGCTGGTGCTGCTGATCATCTTCATGGTGATCGTGCCGGTCACGCCCAAGGGACTGGATTCCCTGGTGCCGCAGCCGCCGAAGAAGCAGCAGACCGACCAAGTGGATCCGCGCACGGTTGTGGTGCAGGTTACCAACCGCCCCGGTGCTGACCCGACGTACAAAATCAATGAGGACGATGTTGCCTTCAGCGCGCTCTATGACCGCCTGCAGGGCATCTACGCCACACGCGCCGAGAAGGTCATGTTCGTGAAGGCCGATGACGACGTCTACTTTGAAAAAGTGGCGCAGGTCATCGACATTGCACACAAGGCCGGCGTGGACAACATCGGTTTGATTACACCTAAGGTGGAAGCCGGCCAGTAGGCCGGTTTCTGCTGCTTGACTGAGAACGCCTGCCAAGCTGGCGCAAGCCGACCGGCGGCAAGTAGAATCAGCCAACGGATATAACAATGGCTCCCGCCCCTGGCCTGCAATATCAGGTTTACGTCCGGCGACTGAAGGAGAAGATGAAGCGCATGAAATCAATAGCACGCATTCCAATGGCAGCCGGTGCACTCCTGCTGCTGCTCGCCTCTACAACCGGATGCAAAAAGCTCGAAGCACGCGACCATCTGAACAAGGGTGTGGAAGCGTACAAGGCGACGCATTACGAGGAAGCGATCAACCACTTCCAGCAGGCCATCCAGGATGATCCGACGTTGACCGACGCCAAGAATTATCTGGCGACCACCTACATGTACATGGTGGTTCCGAACCTGGTGGACCCGGTGGAGAACAAGGACAATCTGGCCAACGCGCAGCATGCGATTGACGGCTTCAACGCCGCGCTGCAGCAGAGCCCCGATGACGTCAATGCGCTGAAGGGTATCGCCACGGTTTACTTCAACATCGACAAGTTCGACCAGGCGAAGGAGTACCAGAAGAAAGTTCTGGCAATCGCCCCGAATGACGCGACGGCGGATTACACCATCGGCGTGATTGACTGGACCGTTGCTTACAAGAACGCGCGTGAAGTGATGGCAGCAGCCGGCCAGCAGATCAACGACGTGGACGCAGCCAACGTGCCCAAGCTGGACAAGAAGGTCTGCCCCAAGCTGGACCAGATGAACAGCGACCTGGTGAATGAGGGCCTGAAGTATCTGCTGAACGCAGTGGCCGTCAATCCTGACTACGAAGATGCGATGGCGTACATCAACCTTCTGTACCGTCGTAAGTCGGACCTGGATTGCGGCGATCTGAATGCATTCAAGGCAGACCGTGCATCGGCCGACCAGTGGACGCAGAAGGCAATGGATGCCCGCAAGCGCATCGAAGACAAGAAGAACGCAGCCCACTCCGGCGGCGTGACCATGAACTAGCAGCAAGCTTTGTAGCAAACGGAAAGGCCTCCCATGCGGAGGCCTTTTCTATTGCGCAATCGGCTGACTACGGGCTGCATCTGAGGATAGAATCGTCTCTTGCAGAAGAAGGTACAGCAACGGCGCATCCGCAAGGTACTGGTGGCCAACCGCGGCGAGATTGCAGTGCGCGTGATACGTGCCTGCCGCGAGCTGGGCATCGGCACGGTTGCGGTCTACTCGGATGTGGACCGGCGCGCGCTGCATGTGCTGCATGCCGATGAAGCGTATCGGTTGGGCCCGGCACCGGCGCGGGAATCCTATCTGCGCGGCGAACTGATTCTGGAAATTGCAAAACAAAGCGGCGCGGATGCGATTCATCCGGGCTACGGTTTTCTTTCAGAGAATGCGGAGTTCGCCGAGATGTGCGAACTGGCTGGCGTAATTTTCATTGGGCCGCCGGCGAGTGCGATGCGCGCGTTGGGATCGAAAACTAAAGCGCGGCAGATGGCGGACAGCGTGAAGTTGCCGCGTGTTCCCGGCTCGACCAAAGGTCTGGAGTCACTGCATGAAGCCAAGCGAGTTGCGGCGGAGATTGGCTATCCCGTGATGTTGAAGGCCGCGGCAGGCGGCGGCGGCAAAGGCATGCGTGCAGTGGCAGCGGAGTCGGAATTGGCCGAAGCGTACACGAATGCATCGAGCGAAGCGGAACGCGCTTTCGGAAGCAGCGAAGTGTATCTGGAAAAATTAATTGAGCGGCCGCGGCATATTGAAGTGCAGTTGCTGGCGGACCAGCACGGGCATTGCCTGTATCTCGGCGAACGTGAATGCTCGGTGCAGCGGCGACACCAGAAAGTGATTGAAGAGGCACCATCTGCCGTGGTGGATGAATCACTGCGCAAGCGGATGGGCGAAGCGGCGTGCAAGCTGGCGTTGGCCGCCGGTTACACGAATGCGGGCACAGTGGAATTTCTGGTGGATGCGAAAAAGAATTTTTACTTCCTGGAAATGAATACACGCCTGCAGGTGGAGCATCCTGTGACGGAGTTGGTGACTGGTCTCGACCTGGTGCATTTGCAAATGCAGGTGGCGCAGGGCGAACCGTTGCCGCTGCAGCAGAAGGATGTGCATTTGCGCGGCCATGCGATTGAGTGCCGCTTGTATGCCGAGGATCCTGACAATGGATTCATGCCGTCGCCGGGGCGCATCACGCGGTTGATTCAGCCGCGCGGGCCGGGCATTCGCGAAGATTGCGGCGTGTACGATGGCTGGACGGTGCCGCTGGATTACGACCCGATGCTCTCAAAATTAATTGCCTTTGCGCCGACGCGCGCGATGGCGATTGATCGCATGCAGACTGCGTTGGCGGAGTATTGCATCGGCGGCGTGGCCAGCAATGTTGGATTGTTCCAGAGAATTCTGGGCAATGAAAAATTCCGTACAGCGGAAATTGATACCGGCTATTTGGATCGATTGCTGTCGGAAGAAAAAGTTATCGCGCCGCCGAGCGAGGAAGAGTTGATGGTGGCGGCGATTGCAGCGGCGTTGTTTGAGGGCCACGCAGTGAAACAAAATCAAACTGCAGCCGCGGAAGAAAAACAAAGTGCATGGCATCGCGCTGCACGCAGAGAGGCGCTGCGCGGATGAAGTACAACGTACAAATCGGCGACGCGATGCGTGTGGTGGAGTTGCTGCAACTCGACGACGGCCTGCACGTGAGTGTGGATGGCGTGGGCGTGGAGATGGATGCGGAGATTTTGCAGCCGGGGCTGCTCTCGCTGCGGGTTGGTAAACGCAGCTACCATTGCTGGCTGGATGAAACTCCCCAGGGCCGGCGCGTGGTGGTGGAGGGACGCAGGCTGGCGTACAGCGTTGCAGACCCGCGTCAATTGCGGCGTGGCGCGCACAGCGGCATGGAGGGTGGCGTGGCACAGATGAAAGCGCCGATGCCGGGCCGCGTGGTGAACCTGCTGGTGCAGGTGGGTGATGCGGTGGAAGCGAAGCAGGGCGTGGTGGTGATTGAAGCGATGAAGATGCAGAACGAATTGAAAGCGCCGAAGGCCGGGCGCGTGGTGCGCATCCACGCGGCTGCTGGAGATACGGTGCAGTCCGGAGCGGTGCTGGTGGAGATTGAATAAATTATTCTGCGCGAGCTGATTGCAAAATAAAAAGACACGGCAGAGGCCGTGTCTTTTTATTTTTGATGCGTGAAACTTAGTGGGCTTCGTTCTTGAAAATCTGCTCAGCGAAATAGTTTTCTACGCGCGCCTGGTCATGCAGCATTTCCAGATAGGCGGAGCGCAGCAACTGGCTGCGTCCATCGCGCAACTGCTGGCGGATGGCCTGTTGCACGCGCGGGTCGCTGAGTTCGCGCTGGCCGGCGGGTTCGCGGGCAATCAATTTGAAGATGGCGAAGGCTGCGGTCTTCTTGCTGTTGGGATCGGTGGCGGGAATGATGCCGGTAATCTGGCCGTCTTTCAGATTGGAAATGGCCTGATAAACATTGGCTTTGGCTTTCAGGTCCGACTCCGGCACGAAGCCCAGGTCGCCGCCCGAGGGGGATGTGTCGGGGTTCTCTGAAAAGTTTGCGGCCAGTGTGCCGAAGTCTTCGCCGCTTTCCAGCCGATTGTGTAGTTCCTGAATTTTCTTGGTGGCTTCAGCTTCGCTCATCGCCTTGCTGTTCTGCAGGTTGCCGGCTTTGCCGGGGATGCAGGTGACGACAATTTCCGCGAGGTGATAGCCGGGCTGGACGAGATTGAAGTCCGACTTGTGCTGGTCGTAGTAGTTGCTGATGTCGGTGTCGCTGATATTGATCTTGGAATTAATTTCTTTGTTCAGCAGCTTCTCGTTGGTCAGCTGGCGGCGGATATCGCGCTTGAGGTCATCAACGGTGAGGTTCTGTTCCTTCAGGCGGGCGTCAAACTGTTCCTGCGTGTAGGGCGCTTTGTACTCGGTCAACTTGGCCAGCACTTCATCATCGGTGGCTTCCAGCTTCAGCTTGGCCGCGCGCTGCTGCATGATTTCATCTTCAATCAGGCCATGCAGGATGTTGAGGCGAAGGCTGTCTGCCTGAATCTGGCTGGGCTCGGGGCCGCTGGCAATCTGGTTCTTGTAGTACTTGTCCACTTCAGAGCGCTGGATGGCCTTGCCGTTGACGGTGGCCATGACGTCTGCGCTGGGGCTACGATGGCAGCCGGAAACGAGGATGGGGCAGAGCACGGCAGAAACGAGGGCAAGGGCAACGCTGTAACGCGTGCGGTGCATGCTTGCGGTGGTGCGGATGCGGGTGGCCTGTGTGGTCGTCGTTGTTCCGGTCTGCTGGGTCATTGTGTTCTCACGTCCGTTGCTGCAGAAATGGTCGGGCCAGTTTGGCAAAGTTCGCCGGGGGCTCGTCCGCCGTGGCCTGAAAGAGCCACAGATTTGATTCTATGGGATTTTAACCCATAAATCTTGGCCAGGTCGGCGATTCATGGCTTGGCAGGTGATTCCTGTGATGCGGGTCCTGCGACAGCCGTCGGTGGTTTGGCTGGCGGGGTAACGCCATGAGCAAGCAGGGCGCGGTCAATCGAATTGGTGAGAATGTCAATGTCTACAACACCATCCATCTTTTCACCGTCGACATAGAGGGTGGGGGTGGCGTTCAGGCCGAGCGTATCGGCGAGCTTCACTTCTGTATCCACATCGGCCTGGTCCTGGTCATGCACGCATGCGGCCACGGCCTTTGTGTCGAGTTTGTTGCGGAGGGCTTCGTCGTTGGTCAGCCGGTCCAGCCGGTCAAAGATGATTTGTGTTTCCGGCTTCACAGCGCCGGGAGTGACCACCACCGGCTTTGCGTCGGCCGGCTTGGCGTTGGGATCTTTGGGTGCGTCGGGCTTCGTTGTAGCGGGCGCTGGAGGCGGGGCGGCAATCTCACGCGCGTGGGCGTGAATGTAGTCCACCAGGTCCCAATACGCGATGCCGCTCTGCGGCGTGTTCAGTTTGGCGATGCAGTTCACATCCACTGCGGCGTGCATGGCCCAGGGGTGAATTTCTGAAAGCGGAAAATCCTTGTAGTAGAAAGCGACCGTGTCTTTGTAACGGGTGGAGAGTGCGGGGAACATGTGCGAGTGCATCATGGCGCAGTAGGGGCACTGCAGGTCGTCAAAAACTATGACCTTCACTGTTGCGTTGGCGTTGCCGCGCACCGGGCGGCCAGCGATGGGGATGACGGTATCAAAGTCACGGGAGACATCGAAGCGGACGATGCCGAGCAGCGTTTTGTGGTCTGCGGAAATCATCATGGTGACTTTGCCGGCGGGCTTGCCGTTGTTCATCACAATGATGGGTAGGTTGTTGAAGCCGGGAATGTCGCCGGGGGTTGGATTGCCGATGACAATCTCCATCTCCGGCGGAATGTTGAAATGATTGCGAACGGTCACATCCACATAATGCAGCGTAATTGGCGCCAACGGCGGAAGGGCTGCACTGGCGTTCGCGACGGCAGCAGATGCGGGCTGCGAGGTAGTTTGTGCCGTGGCATATGGCGCAACCAGCAGCGAAATCGCAAACAGCGAAATCGCAAACAGCGAGGCTGGAATCAGAGAGCGGAGGGATGTGTTTTTCTTCAGGGCAATCACGAGCCATTATTTCACGAAGCGGGAAATGGCAGGGTGATGCGGCTAGTAGATTCTATCGGCGCGGCGCAGGTTGCCGGTGGTGCCGATACCGTTCAACGTGATGCTGAAGCGGTACACGTTTTCATCGCGGATGCTGCCGAGTGAATAGTGGCGATACTCAAAACTGAAGCCGCAGCAGTTGGAGTTGTAGGAGGTCTGTATGGCGGAGTATTCGATCACATTTTGATTAATGTCGTAGCCGTAGTTGGCGGCGGCGCTGAGGCCGTGTGCCTGCGGTCCGCCGTAGCCGAGCATCATGCGAATCTGGTTGAAGTCGGCGATGTGCGTGATCTGCCCCTGAATGAGCACTTCATCAGGCGCGTCCATGTGTGCATCTCCGACGCCGGCAAACCAGCTGCCTTTGCGGTAGTCGCCGAAAACATTACTGGTGGCGATGCGGCCGTTCACGGTGTCGTAATTCAGGTCCCACTCAAGATCGGTATTGCTGGTGGTGCGCAGGCGAAGTTGCGACTGCACCGGGCTGAGGTTGCGCGGGCCGGTGAGGAAGGCGATGCCGGTGAAGTCGAGTGACGTATCGAGCACGTTGCGGCGATGGTTGATAATGGCGCCGCCAAAATCAGTGACGAAGAAATATTTTTGCGAGATGGTGAGGCTGAGCCACTCCTGCGCGGAACTGCGGCAAAGAGTTTCTCCGGGGCGTGGCGTTTCATCCACTTTGCATTTGTGCGGTGCCAGTTGGTGCATCAACAGGCGCTGCGTCAGGCCGTAATGCATTTCGCTGGTGTCGCTGATGATGTCGACCGGATCAAAGCGCAGGATGTTGTTGAAGTTGTCAACGCCTTCCACGTAGTTGTATTTCAGGAAAGGCTCAATGGTGTGCTTCAACTCGGTGCCGTGCGGCGATGCGCCGTCTGGGTCTGCGTGGCCGGGAAGGAAGGTGCGTTCCACAACCGGCGGGCGCAATTCAAATCCGCCTTCAACAATGAGGCGGTTGATGCTGGTGTTCTGCTGAGTGGGCAGCGATTTGGGCACACTGGCAGGCGGCAACTGGCTGCGGCTATAGAAAGTTTCGCGCAGACCGATTCGCGGCTGCAGCGTGAATCCATCCCAATGCACGTTGGCGTAAATGCGCGGATGCAGGTCGAGGCGGTACATCAGGCCGTTGGTGTCAAAGCCGGGCTCGTGACGTTGCAGCTCCGTGCTGGCGGCATCCACGGCCCAGTTGAAGGGAGAGTGGCCGATGGGCCGCTCGACGGAAGAAAAGTCCAGCGAGGGCAGATGCAGAATGCGAATGATGTCGGTCGAGACGGCGGCGTTTTCAAAACTCTGGAAGCGGTCGAATAGAAGAGAAGATGCGGTGCCGTTTTGTTCGCGTGTGACAAATAAAGTGGAATGAACTTCGGACGAAGTGGCTTGCAGGAAATTCTGCGAGAAGGCTTCGCGGTACACGTATGAGCTGAGGTACTCAATATTGCCGGAGGCGTAGGTGTGGTCGTTGAAAGCGTAACGGCCGGTGAGCGTGGCGTCTTCACCACCCTGATTGGTATAGGTGGGCACGTTGTTCACAATCGGGTAATAGCCGCGATCAAAGAGGCCGGTGTAGTGGAAGTTGAGGAAGTCGCGGCCAGGCCCGCGAAAGCGCAGAGAAAATTTCGGCGACCAGCCGCGACGAGAGAGATAGTCGAGGCCAACCAGCAGGTCGGCGCTGCGGTTGATCTTCCAATAAAATTCTTCGCCCAGGGTAATGCCGTTGGTGGTGGAGGTGCTGATGACTGGCATCAGCACTCCGGTCTGGCGACTGTCGGAATCCACCGGGTGCGAAACGTACGGCATGTAAACAAGCGGCGCGCCTAGCAGGTGAAAGATGGAATTGCTGGCACTGCCCTTGCTGGCATCCACGGCCATCTGCGAGGCGGTGAATTGCCAGTCAGGATGCGGCAGCGTGCAGCTGGTCATGGAGCCGCCTTCAATCTTGTAGGTGTACGGCGCCAGTTTGTGCACCACGCGCCCCGTGATGATGAAGGGGTTCGACGAAGCGGGAAAGATGCTGTCCGGTTGCAGCTCGCTTAAATTGTCAGAAACGAAATTGATGAGGAAGGGATTGTCTGCCGTGCTGGCCGGTGCATGCTGTGGCCGCACCAGACCGATGCTGCCCAGCACATCGTAAAAGGTGCCGGACTCCTGTTCGATATCCGCGGTGCCGTGCGTGGCGGTGAAATCTTCATGGTCGCGGCCACCGGTCAGATGCAGATGGCCTTCCGCGGTGGCTTCATTGGTGTCGTCGTTATAGACGATGTGGTCGGCGCGCAGAACGTAGTCGCGGTAGTAGATGACGGCGTTGCCATCGAGATAGTAGATGTCGCCGACCTTGCGTTGGGTGTCGGCCTGGACGCTGACGTCCGTGTTGTTTTCGGTGGCAGCAACCGGAGTCAATTCCGGCAATGTTGCTTCAGGCGAGTCAGGCAAAGCGGAATCTGCGGGCGCGGGAGTTGCGCTGCTAATAATTTGCGCGGCAGAGGGAACCAGAGGAGGTAACACCTGAGCGCATATCTCTGGTGCACTTGCTGTTAGCAAAGTGATAAACAAGAAATTGAAGGTTAGCAGCTTCGCAAGACTCGTGTTTTGAGCGAATTGTTGCTGAAGGATTCTGAAAGCCGAAGAGTTCCGCTGCAATGGCGAGGCAAGACTGCCAGCGGCAGAATTCAAGGCGCCGGTGGATGCCTCCGGCAGAGAATGTATGGCAAGTTTTTCAGAATTCAGCATCAACATGACTTTACCGGATTGCGGGAAGTTTCCCCAGCAGCCCATGGAAACAAGGCTACACGTTCTGGCGAAAGAGAGTGAGTAATTTGAGCACTGTCATCAAGTATGAAACTGAAGTGGCCGGCAGCGAGTCGGCAGAGAAGCACCGGGCCGCGCACAGCTGGAAGCAGGATGTGGCGCGTCGCGTTGCCGCGCACCGCAGCCGCAGTGGAAACAACCGCGCCGATGCCGTCGCCGCACAGGCCGAGCCGATGCCGGAGACCGAAGAGCGCCGCCGCGCCGCGAAGATTGCCGCCGCTGTGGCCGCACGATATGCCGTTGCGCCGACCTACAAGCAGATGATGAATTCGCCGGAGCCGATGAGTTTGTTTGCCGTGGAAGAAACGGCCAGCCTGGCGACGATGGAGATGTCTGCGGTGCTGGAGATGCCGCAGGCCGCCGAACCGGTTGCAACGGCTGTGACGGAGCCGCCGGTAGAAGTTCCTGCTACAGAAATGAAAGCCCCTACAGTTGAAGAGAGTGAAGATTCGCAGGAAGATTTGGACCACCTCATCCTGAGCATGAAGAAGCCGAGCGCATCCATCACCGAGGATGAAGTGCTGATGGCGACCGAGGATGAAGATGTGGCCGCGCCGCCGCAAAGATTTTCGCAGTTCACTCCGCAGACGATGCGGATAGAGATGCTGCCATCACCGCCGGAAAGTTTCTCGCCGGAGGTGCTGCCGGTGCGGGTGATTGATTCGCCGCGAGAGCTGATTGCGGTGCGGCGCATGCGTCCGCGGATGGCAGAAAGCACGCCGAAAATGCAGCCGAGCAACAGCCAGCTGCGGATTTTTGAAGTCGAGCCGGACATGGTTTCCACCATGCCGGAGCCGCCCGCTGCCACACCGCTGGCTGCTATCTTCAGCGAGCCGGAAATGGAAGCGATGCCGGTTGTGTCGTATCCGCCAACACCGGAGCCGATTGCGCGCGAAGTGCTGCACTGGCAGATTCAGGAAGAGTGGGAGCGGCAGGAAGCTGCGGCGATGGAAGTTCGCTATGAAAGCCGCGCTGCTGAGTATGTGCCGGAGGCGCTGCCGGTGTTGCAGCAGAATGTGATTGCAGCCAGTGATTTGCAGCCGGGCATGCGGCCCTGCGATCGCGCGGCGACGATTGTGATTCAGACTGCGCCGATTGAACTGCGGTTGATGGCCATGCTGACCGACCTTTGCATCACCAGCGGCATCGCGCTGGGAGGCCTGCTGCTGTACATGGTGTACGCGGCGCATCCGATGGCGATTTTTTCTCCGTCGAAGCTGATGATGGTTGCAGGCGGCGCGGCGTTTCTTGTTCTCTTCCTGCTCTACCAGATGTTTTGCTTCGCGGTGAGCGGATCGACGCCGGGCATGCGTTACGCGCGCATCGGGCTGTGCACGTTTGATGACGAGAACCCGACGCGGCTGGCGATGTGCGGACGCGCGCTGGCGCAGGTGCTCTCACTATGCCCGCTGTGCCTGGGTTACATGTGGGCGATGATGGACATGGACGGCCTGAGCTGGCATGACCGCATGACGCACATGTATCAGCGCGGATACTAATAGTTCTGGAAATTATTACCGTTCGCGGCGCTGGCCGGTGGAGAGACGAATCGTCTCGCCCGGCTGCACGATAACGCGCCATACCCCAACATTGTTTTCCATCAGCGCCGGTTTCGGCTGGGAATCAAAAAACCAACCCTTACGCAGCGGCACATGCACCATGTACATGATGGTGGAGTTGGTGCCGTTGTGCATTTCAAATGTCTCTTCGACAATGTCGGCGGCGATGCGTCTCATCTTGCCGCTGTCGTCGATCCGGTCCACATACGTCTGTACATACTTGGGGCCTCTCAAATTGCAGGCCAACGGGTCATAACGGTAGCGTTGCTTGTTGGCCTCTTTGCCGTTGGCGCCCAGTTCCAGCACGCGGCAGTTCTGGTCCACATCCACCTGAACGGTGGGGCCGGTGGGAATGGGCCTGGGCGGAGCAGGCGGTGGAGGTGCGGGTTGCGGAGGTGAATCGGGTTGCGGAGCTTCAAGGGGCGCGCAGGTGCCGTCGGAGAGTAGTTGTTCTTTTGCGGGATCGCAGGAGGCTTGCTCGGCACCGACCTGCAGGCTGTTGACAACTCTCTTCACGCCGTCGGCATGCGCGGCCAACACCTCGGCCAATTCCTTCTGGCTGTCGCTGCGCACGATGCCACTCAGCGTGACGATGCCATTCTGCGTGTTGGTGGTGATGGCAACGTTGGAGAGGCTTTTTGCGGAGCCGAGCGCGGTGACTACGTTGGCATCGGTCTGCTGGTCGGCGGCAGAGATGGCCTCAGTAGACGCAGGCGTGGAAGTGGCCGGCACTGGAGGCTGCTGTTGCGCACTCAGTACTCCGGCAAAGGTGAGGAGAAGAAGGCACTGCAGATAAGCACGCATACGAACCACCTGACTCAGGATACGAACACGTTCGGGTTCAGCGCAGTAAAAACGAAATTTAAAATCCCGTCATCAACTCTGCGGTGACGCCTGCGCCGGTGACGTAGATTTCATCGCTGCCCGGCACCAATTCCAGCGAGTAGTTCTGCAGCGGCGACATCTTCACCATTTGATGCATGTAGTCAGTCAGCAGCGGCAGGTCCACAAAGCGCTGGTTGAATCCGGTGATGTAAAACTTGCCCGGCCCGGCCTGATGGATGGAAGTTGCCGTCGCCGCAGCCAGCGCGCGGTGCCACAGTTTTTTGAATTCCACGCAACGCTCGTCGCCTTCAGTGGCGCCTTTGAAAATTTCCTCCGGCTCCATATCCAAAAAACGCATGCGCATGGCGCGGTGGCCCATGATGCCTTCAAGATGGCCGCGACCGCCGCAGCCGCAGAAAGTTTCTTTGGCGTCGAGCGTGACCACGGTGTGGCCGCCTTCCCACACGCCCGGCGTGAAGGGGTAGCGACCGTAGCCGATGCCGTTGCCGAGGGTCCAGACGCGAATCATGCGGTCGAGCAGGCCAAACTTTGCAGCCAGCCCGGCGGCAACTGCGTCGGCGTCATTCTGCAGCACCACGGGCGCGTTCAAGCCGTTTTCACGCAGCAGTGTCTGCAGATCTTCCTGCATGGCGGCGCCCTTCAGCTGCGGAATGTTGGGCGACTCCTGCACCACGCCGGCGCGAACGAGGCCGGGCACAGCGAGACCGATGGCGGCAATGTCGGTTGCGCCATCGGCAGCGGCCAGCGCTTCTGCACAGAGCACTTCATTGATGGCCGAGCGCGGCAACTCCACCAGCGCGTCGTCCTGTTCCGGGTCATTGGGAAAATAGTGGATGGGGCCGGAGAGCTTGTGGTCTTCGAGCAGGCCTGCTGCAATCCGCTGCGACATTGTGATTCCGATGGTTTTTGCCATAGGCACCTGCCTGTTGGTGCGGAGAACAATTGCTAGTCGAACTTCTTCAGTTTGTTAACGCCGTTCAGCGCGGCCACCTTGTAGCACTCCGCCAGAGTCGGGTAGTTGAAAACCGTATCGACGAAATAATCCAATGTGCCGTTGAGAATCATCACGGCCTGGCCGATGTGCAGCAACTCACTGGCGCCTTCGCCGATGATGTGCACGCCGAGAATGGCGCGGGTCTCGCGATGGAAAACAATTTTCAGTCGGCCGGTGGTGTCGCCGCGAATCTGGCCGCGCGCAATTTCGCGGTAGTAAGCCACGCCGACTTCGTACGGAACATCTTCTTCGGTGAGCTGTTCTTCCGTCTTGCCGATGAAACTGATTTCGGGAATGGTGTAGATGCCGTAGGGATAGTAGCTGGGGTTGGAGACGATGCTGGTGTCTCCAAAGGCGCGCGCGGCGGCAATGCGTCCCTGCTCCATCGAAACCGAAGCGAGCGAGGGGAAACCGATGACGTCGCCGACGGCGAAGATGTGTTCGACCTTGGTGCGGTAGTCCTTGTCCACGGGAATGCGGCCGCGTTCGTCGGGAACAATGCCGGTGACCTGCAGATTGAGTTCATCCACATTGCCCTGACGGCCGACGGCGTAGAGCAACGCATCGCCGGAGACTTTCTTTTTGCTTTCGAGGTTCGCCACCACTGTGCCGTCGGGGAGTTCCTCGACGCTTTCAACGCCTTCATTCATGCGCAGGGTGACGCGGTTGTCGCGCAGGTGGTAGCTGAGCGCTTCAATGATTTCCTGATCGGCAAACTCCAGCAGGCGCGGACGACGTTCGATGAGTGTGACGCGAACGCCGAGCGCGGCAAACATGCAGGTGTACTCCACGCCGATGACGCCGCCGCCGACTACGAGCAAAGTGCGCGGCAATTGTTCCAGGTCGAGAATCTGGTCGCTGTTCACGATGCTGCTGCCGTTGATGGGTACTTTGGGCGAGCTGGCCGGCTTGGTGCCGGTGGCGATGAGGATGCGCGCCGCTTCGTAGACTTCTGTACCGCGCGAGTTGGTGACGCGCACCTGGTTGGGCGTGACAAAGCTGGCCACGCCGACCAGCATCTCAATGTTGTTGCGCGAGAGCTGCGCTTCGGTCACATCCACTTCGGTCTTGATGACGTGCTGCACGCGGAAGGCAAGATCTGCCATGGTGATCTTTTCTTTCACGCGATAATTCATGCCGTAGATGGATTTGTAGTTGTAGCCGGAGAGATGCAGGACGGCTTCACGCATGGTTTTGCTGGGAATGGTGCCGGTATTGATGCAGGCACCGCCGACGACTTCGCGCATCTCCACCAGCGCTACGCGTTTGCCGAGCTTGGCCGCGTGGATGGCGGCGCGCTGGCCGGCCGGGCCTGAACCAATCACAATGAAGTCGTAAGTTGTCATAGTCTCGGTGGAACCAGGCTGCCGCTCGTCAGGCCAAGAGTACCCGCTTCAGTTTCACGCTAACACAGCGGCATGGTGAATTTGTTACATGGCCGCGGATTGATTTAGTGAAGCGAGTGCGTATTTGGGATGCTGAATATACTGGGTTTTGTTGCTTGTGAATTGCAGGAAGAGAATGCTGCGGTACGCGATTACAAATCGAAGGCTGCTGAAAGATGGCGGAGATGCTGCGGAGACACTGGCGGCACAGGCGGCGAAGTGGGCGGCGGCCGGGATGGAGTGGGTGCAGTTGCGCGAGAAGGACCTGGGCGCGGGCGAGTTGGAACGCGTGGCCGGAGCGATGGTTGCGGCGATTCGCGCGGCGGGTGGCGGAACAAAATTGCTGGTGAATGGCCGTGCCGATGTGGCAATGGCTGCCGGGGCGCACGGGGTGCATCTGACAGCACAGCCCGGGGAACTGACGGTGACGCAGGTGCGGAGGCTGTGGCCGCAGGCGGCGGTCAGCGTGGCCTGCCACACGTTGCAGGAGGTTACGGTGGCAAAGGATGCTGCGGCAACCCTGGCGGTCTTTGGGCCGGTCTTTGAGAAGCCGCTACCGGTGCTGGACCGCTGGCTGCGGGGTGAGAGTTCCCTGCCGGGGGTGGGGGTGGAGCGGCTGGCCGAGGCGTGCCGGGCGGCGGGCGCCATGCCGGTGTATGCGCTGGGCGGGGTGACTCTGGAGAATGCTGAGGATTGCCTGGCAGCGGGTGCAGCGGGAGTTGCAGGAATCCGTTTATTTTTATAGAGATACGTTCTGAAATGGCTGCCGGATTTGACGCTGAGTGGCCAAAGCCATAGGCTGAAAAGAATAGCTGTAATCAGAAAGCCGCAAGGAGGCCCACCATGTTAATTACCCCGCTGGATCTGGAAAATGGGCCGATTCCCGTCAAAGTGGTTTTGCCGCCGGGGACGATTGAATTTGGCGATGGCGGCGCAACGGTGCAGAGCGGGCCGCTGACCGTGGACGGACAGGCCGAGCCGATTGAGGAACATCGCGGGCCGAAAGAGATAGTGCTGGATATCCGCATCCGCGCCAAGTGGGACGGCAATTTTGAAGCCGCCTGCGCCCGCTGTGTGGAGCCGGTGCCGCATTCGCTGGCTGGAGAATTTGACCTGATTTTCCGTCCCCAGGCTGTAGATGCCGATGGCGCGGAACGCGCAATTACAGCGGCGGAGACTGAAATCGGGTATTATGAGGAAAGTGGTCTTTTGCTGGAAGATGTGCTGCGGGAACAGGTCTGGTTGACCTTGCCTGTGCGCAGTCTCTGCCGGCCGGACTGCAAAGGACTGTGCCCGCACTGCGGACGCAACCAGAACCACGAAACGTGCCAATGCGCGGCGAATGTAACGGATCCCCGCTGGAAGGCACTATCTGATCTGGGCGCCCGGCTCAAGAGCGAACAGAAAGAACAAGGCTGAACGGGACCGATTGGCCAACCGAACCATGCAGCGGCAACGCCGTTTGCGGCAGGTTGGAATGCGCTCCTGAAATGCCAGACTCGAAAGGAAGTAACTGCAATGCCGAATCCGAAACGGCGTCACTCCAAGCGCCGCACTGCACTACGCCGCGCCCATGATTTTCTGACCACCAAGGGTGTTTCTGAATGCCCCAGCTGCCACGAGCGCAAGCTGCCCCATCACGCATGCCCCAAGTGCGGCGCATACAAGGGCCGCGAAGTCGTAGCGGTCAAGTCAGAAAACTAGTCCCACGGGAACTATGAGCTCTGGCAAACCTTTTTCCGGTTTGACTTACAAGGGTCCGCTGACGGACATCGTGCTGGATGCGATGGGCTCGGACAAATCTCCTGAGCCAGAGATCCGCGGCGCCATACTCGCATGCCGCAATCTGCCGGTACGGGTACACCTTGTTGGTCCGGAGCAGACTTTGCGACCGGCGCTGCAGAGCCATCTGCGCAATCAAAAACTTCCCATTGAAATCGTCCACGCAAGTGAGTGGATCAGCATGGAAGACAAGGCCGCGATTGCGGTCCGCTCCAAGCGTGATTCTTCCATGCGCGTTGGCTTGAAGATGGTGCGCGAGGGCAAGGCTGCGGGATTCCTGACCGCAGGCAATACCGGCGCGGCGATGGCCACTGCGAAGATGGTGCTGGGCGCGCTGCCCGGTGTGGACCGTCCGGCGTTGGCTGCCCTGCTGCCGACCTCGACCGGCTCGCCGTGCATCCTGCTGGATGTGGGCGCGAATGTGGATTGCAAGCCGCAAAACCTGGAACAATTTGCTGTGATGGGAGAGGCTTATTCACGGCTGGTGCTGCATGTGGAGCGGCCGCGTGTCGGTCTGTTCTCCATTGGCGAAGAAGAGAGCAAAGGCAATGATCTGACGCGCGAAACGTTTCCGCTGCTGCGTGATTTGCAGGCCGACCGCTCAATGAACTTCATCGGCAACGTGGAAGGCCGCGACCTGTACAACGGCAATGTGGATGTGGTGGTCTGCGACGGCTTTGTGGGCAACGTTGCGCTGAAAACTTCTGAAGGCCTGGCGAAGCTGGTGCGCGATTTGTTGCGCTCGTCGCTGAGTGCGACGGTAACGGCGAAAGTTGGCGCGCTGCTTTCGCGGCAGGCATTCAACGCCTTCAAGCGGCGGCTGGATTATTCCGAATACGGCGGCGCTCCGCTGCTGGGTGTGCGCGGCGTTTGCATTGTGGGACATGGCTCGTCGAATGAGCGCGCGATTATGAACGGCATCCGCGTAGCTGCGGAGTTTGCGCAGGGCAACGTGAACGCACACATCGCGCAGGAACTGGCGGCGCGGCCGACACGTGATCCGGGCACATTGAGCAATGGCGCTGCGAAAGAAAATTCCGGCAGCGAGAGCAACGCGTAGCCACAAACGAAATTCATCCCACCCCATCTGGAAGGTCTGATGACAAACACAGCACAGAAGATTGCGTTTTTATTTCCCGGCCAGGGCTCGCAGTATGTCGGCATGGGCCGCGAGTTGCAGGAACAGTTCCCCGTTGCGAAGCGTGTGTTTGAAGAGGCCGATGAGGCGCTGGGATTTTCGCTTTCACAACTTTGTTTTGACGGGCCGGAAGAAACGCTGAAGCTGACAGAAAATACGCAGCCGGCGATTTTGACGATGAGCTATGCGGTGACGCTGGTGCTGCGCGAGAACGGCATTGTGCCGGCGCTGGCGGCGGGCCACTCGCTGGGAGAATATTCTGCGCATGTTGCGGCGGGCACGCTGGGCTTTGCCGATGCGGTGAAAGCAGTTCGCAATCGCGGACGTTACATGCAGCAGGCGGTCCCGGCGGGCGAAGGTGCGATGGCCGCTGTGTTGGCGTTGCCGGCGGAAAAGATTGTGGCCATTTGCGCGCAGGCATCGCAGGAAACGGGCAAGCCGGTATCCGCAGCGAATTTAAATTCGCTGGACCAAACAGTGATTTCCGGCGCTACGGCTGCAGTGGAACATGCCATGGAACTTTGCAAAACTGCCGGCGCACGCAAGACCGTTTTGCTGCCGGTGAGCGCGCCCTTCCATTGCGCGATGATGCAACCGGCGCAGGACAAGCTGGCCGCGGATTTGGCCGCGTTGAATTTTGCAGCGCCGGGCATACCGGTTGCAGCGAATGTGGATGCGGCATTTGTGAACACGGGCGAGGCCGCGCGCGATGCGCTTGTACGCCAGGTGACCGGTGCGGTGCGCTGGGTGGAGTGCGTGCAGTTGCTGATTGCGCAGGGCGTGACGCATTTTGTGGAAGCAGGCCCAGGCAAAGTACTGTGCGGACTGATGCGGCAGATTGACCGCACGCAGACGGCGATGCATGTGGAAGATGCCGCCAGCCTGCAGAAGGCCATGACCGCGTTGCATGGCGCAGAATAATTAATATCGAAGAATAAAACTATCCTCTAACATCGAAGCATGATGATGCGCTTGAGGATGTTTCTCCCAATGCTGCTGATGGCTGGCATGATGCCGGCGCAGACCACTACACATCTTTTGCCGATGCAGCACCCGCTGCAGGACAAGAATTTTTATCTCTTAACGTTATTGGAGCAGGATAAGGCCGCGCAACACGCGGTGATGGCCGATGCGGCCATTGTGCAGATTACGAATGAACGGCAGAACATTGAAGCTGCTGCGGAGAAATACTGCAAGGGCAATGCAGTGTGCCTGATAAAAAACTTTGTATGGACCGATGAGGAAATAAACGATATCGCGATATCGTTGTCGCGGCTGGCGCAGGCGAACCCTGCAGTGCGCGCAATGGTGCAGAGGAAGCTGCGTCCAAGCCACACATACATTCAGTATGAATTAGAAAGCGATTCAGGTTTACTTTCAGGTGCATGGTTGGTGTGCGCACATGGCATCAACGATGTCCTGCAGGTGTATGGCGAGGGCACAGCACCACGTTATGCTGCAATTGATTCGATGTCGATTGATACGAACACTCTGAAGGGACAGCTTGAGGTTGAATATGCGCAAATACGCGCTGGTGAAGACGCTGCGGATGGGGAGTTTTTCTCGCCTTCACTAAAGCTGGCGTTATATCTGCTGAACGCGAATCATCGCGATGAAGCTGCGCGGCATGAGCCGATGGAAGCGGGCGAGAACCGTGCTGCTGTGGCGGCGATTGCGAGGACCGCATGGAAGAAATATCCATACACGGCGATTGTGGTGCCGGGCGAAGGGCCAGCGGATTATAAAACCGCATTGGATCCAAGCGGGCGAAAACGCTGCGAGTTGGCCGTGGCTGCATGGCACGCGGGCAAAGCGCCGTTCCTAATTGTTTCCGGCGGGTATGTGCATCCGGCGCAGACGAAATATTCTGAAGCGATAGAGATGAAACGCGCGATGGTGGAAGAGATGGGCGTGCCCGAGTCGGCGGTGATTGTGGATCCACATGCGCGGCACACGACAACGAATCTGCGAAATGCGGTGCGCGAAATGTATCGCTATGGCATGCCGATGGACAGGCCGGCGCTGGTGGTGAGTGATGCCGGACAGATTGGTTACATCTACGCGCCGAGTTTTGCCGATCGCTGCCTGCGCGAGATGGGCGTGGTGCCGTATCGGTCGCTAACGAAGTTGGACGACACGACACTCTCATTTCTGCCGGTGATGGATTCGCTGCAGCAGGATCCGATAGAACCATTGGACCCGTAGCATGACACACGCGATGCCACAATCCGCGAAGGTTTATTTGTGGTGCGCGTATCCGGAAGACTACGCAGAAAAAACAATTGCCGAACGCTGCCTGGCATGGCTGCAGCCGGAAGAAATGGAGCGATGGGAACGCTATCGCTCTGAGGAACTGCGCCGAGAATTTCTTGCGGCCCATGCGTTGCTGCGTACGGCGCTTTCGCAAGAAGCCGCGCAACTTGGTGAAGCAATGCTGCCGCAGGAAGCGTGGCGCTTTCGCAATGGCGTTCACGGAAAGCCACACGTAGATTCGCAGACTGGGCTGCGATTTAATCTGGCAACGTGTGCGGACCTGGTGGTATGTGCCGTGACTCATGGCGCAGAAGTAGGCGTGGATGCCGAGCCGATTACGCGTGCGGCAGATGTGCTGGAGTTAGCGCCGGAAGTTTTTTCTCCACTGGAAGTACAGCAGATGAATGCGTTGCAGGGGCCGCAGAAGCTGGAGCGTGCGTTGTCACTGTGGACGCTGAAGGAATCATACATAAAAGCCTGCGGCATGGGGCTGGCGTTGCCGCTGGAAAAATTCTCATTCCGCTTTGGCGAAGCAGGGCAGATACATCTGGAAACAGATGCGCAGGTAGATACGAATTCAGCTAGATGGAAGTTTTGCGAGTTACGCTATGCCGCGCACAACATTGCGTTGATGTTGGAGTACGGCGGCACGCCGGAGTTGCAATTTCTTGAGTTGCGGCCATGGAAACCTGAGCCGCTCGAAATTGCAACTGTGGTGGAGTGGCATGAGTAGTTAATTATCTGAGAATGCTTTGCAGCACGGACGCGAGGTTGCGAACGTACGGCTCCTGCAGCATGGAGGAGTGGCCGCCGGGAATGTCGTAAATCTCCACGCCTTCCGCAGCGAGATGTTCCCAGCCGAGATACGGGTCACGCTCGCGGCTAAGGTACTCGGGATTATTGATGGCGCGCAGCAGAATAATTTTTCCGTTGTACGGCTCGAATTTATATTTGTAGAGCGCTTGCAGATGAATTTCTTCCATCTCAAAAAAACGAAGCTTAGCGGGCAGATCGACGCCAGCGCGATGGTAGCAGGCGCAGGCAACGGCCTGTGCGCGGCGTAGCAGAACACGCTTCCATAAATAAACTGATTTGGCGAAAAGTTTCTCGCCGAAATACTGCACACCTTCTTTGCGCAGACCGTTCATGAATGTTGCGATTTGTTGTTGGCGCGAAACCTGGTGGTCGCTACCGGGTACAAACGTATCAAACAACAGGAGGAGTTCCGGCCGTTTGCCGAGCGCATCCATCTGACGCGCCATTTCAAAAGCGAGATTGCCGCCGAACGAGGAGCCGCCAATGCGATAGGGGCCATCGGGCAGGAAAGCAATCAACTGCTTCACGTAGATGGCGGCGAGTTCTTCCATGGAAGTTTCGCGCTGTTCGGGATGAGGACCGATTGCGGTGCGGAATGCGTAGAAGGGTTGATCGCTGCCGAGATGACGCGCGAGATGCTCGTAGAACATGACGTCGCCAACGACGTGATGCACGAAGAAGACCGGCGGTCGCGAGCCGGTGGTTTGGATGGGAACAATTGCCGACCAACTCTTCTCTGCATCGGGCGCGGGCGCGGCTGCGTTCTGTATCACATCGGTGAGTTGTCGAATGGTGCGAGCTTCAAACAGCACAGCGAGATCAAGATTGAGGTGGTAAGTCTTTTTTATTTTCGCAAAGAGACGCACACCAACCAGTGAGTGTCCGCCGAGATCAAAAAAATCATCGTCGATAGAAATGCTTTCCACGCCGAGCAGTTCCTGCCACCAGGCAGTAAGTGTGGCCGCAACGCTTTCTGGAGATGCTGTGGCAGCATCGGCGGGGCGCGGCGAGGGCATGGTGCTGCGTGTGTCGAGTTCGGCGGGCGATAGCGGAGTGACGACAATTTCTGTCGGCGAGTTAGATTGCAGAATGCGCGTCAACAGGCGGACGCCTTCCAACGGCTGGATGCCGGAGCGACTGAATATTTCGATGGGCCGATCACCGCTGGAGTGAATGATGTCGTGGGCTGCGGTTTCGCTCTCTACAATTTTTTCCGCATTGTTGATGCGCCGTGTGGAGAAGCCCTCAACCTCTACAAGAATTTCACCTTGTTCATTGAAGATGGTTACGTCGAAGGTTTCAATCTCATTACGTTGTTGTGCTTTTTGGCGTGCGCGGACATGGCTGTAAATTTTTGCGGGCAGCGGGCGGTAGATGCGAATGCGCCGATAGGAGATGGGGAGAAACAGGTCGTCACTGTGTTCGTAATCGTCGGTGAGATAGAGTGCTGCGCCGGTTGCCATGTCGAGCAGGGCGGGGTGAATGCGCATGCGTGCAACGTCGCCGGCAACGTGGCTATCGAGAGAAATTTCTGCCAGCGCTTCGCGCTCGCCTAGTTGCAGCGTGCGAAGGGTTTGCCAGCGTGGGCCGAAGTTAAAGTGGCGCTCCTGCCGCGGACGATTTGCATCCCCAAAAATAATTGTGCGCTGTTTGCAACGCGCGGCGATGGCGGCGCGGTCGATGTGCAGCGCTGGGCGCGAACGGCAAGTGGAGATGGAACCGGTGGAGTGTTCGATCCATTCCTTGTCGAAGGCATAGACGGAAAAATGGAAGGCGGCATTTGCAGCATCGGATCGATTCTCACGGCGTAATTGGATGCGAACTTCCTTGGTCTGCGCATCATCAAACATCATGGGAGAAAGAAAATAGACGTCCTGCAATTCAATTGCGCCATGCTGCTTGGCATGCGTGAAGGCCGCGGAGACCATCTCCATGTGGCCGGTGCCGGGAATCAATGCGAGGCCGGATTTTAATTTGTGTTCGGCGAGCAGCCACTGCCGCTGCGGAGAGAACTGTGTGGAGTAAACAATTTCTCGATTGGTATCGAGCAGGCATTTATCGAGCAGCGGATGTGGCGATGCAAAACGTGCCGCCATGCCAACGTCCTGCCATGCGCCCCAGTCAATGGTTAGATAGGGTGTACCCTGCTGCGCAGCGAATGCATCCAGAAAAGCATTGGCGGCGGCGTAATCCACCTGTCCCTCCGGCGGATAGATGGCGCTGATAGAAGAGAAGAGCGCGATGGTATCAAGCGGCTCGCTGCTGAATGCCTGTGCAAGTTGCAGGGTGCCGCGGACTTTTGGTGCCAGCACGCGCGAAGCACTCTCTGCGGTCTTCAGCATCAGCGGACCGTCATCGAGCACGCCGGCGGCATGGAAGACGCCGTCAATTCTTCCGAAGCGCTGTTTGGCATCGGAGATAACTTGCTGCATTTGATCCAGATCAGACACATCTGCAGAGGCTGCCAACAAGCCGCCCGAGATTTTCTGAATCTCCAGCAGCGATTGCAGCTTCTGTTTTTCTTCCTGCGAGAGAGACTCATTTTGCAACGCTGATGTCCATTGCTCTGGCGATGGCAGTTGCGTGCGGCCCGTTAGTACGAGTTTGGCATTGAACTCACGCGCGAGATATTCCGCGAGCACCATGCCGATGCCGCCCATGCCGCCGGTAATGAAATACACGCCGCCGTGTTTGATGCGCGGACGCGCTGCGGCGGCGAATGGGGGCATAGGTACAAGCTGCTCAACATAACGCTCGGACTTGCGATAAGCAACCGAAGCATCGGTGCGCAGAGCACTCATCTCCGCGACGAGTATCTGCGCTGACGTATCGCGGCGATCATGTTGCAGGTCGAGATCGATACAGCGACAGGTGCAGCCAGGCAGTTCTTTGGGAACAACTTTTGCAGGGCCGGCCATGAGGGCCTGCATTGGATCGCGTACAACTTCGTCGGATATTTTTTGCAGTCGGTCGGTGACGAAGGCGATATCTACTTCCAGAATGTCTTGCGCGGCCAGCGACTGCGCTAGATAGAGCGGGCTGAAAAATGCCATCAGCTGCGCATCTTCCAGCGGTCGAGTGTAGCTCTCCTGTGAAAGCGACCAGAGATAAAGAAATTTTTTCGGCGTGCGGCCGCTCTTCATAATGTCGACGAGCAGCGTGTCATAATCCTCGCGCATTTCCGGGCGAAGAATATATTTCGATGGTTTGGAGCGGGTGTAATGCGTGCCTGCAAAAACTAAAACAACATCCTGCCGGCAGGATTTTAATTTGCGAGCGATTCGTTCGCCGAGCCCTGCAGGATCCGCAAAAATAATCCAGCTACCGGATTCGTCCGGTAGTGTGACATCAATCGGTGAGGGCTGCCATGCGCGTTGATAAAGCCAGCTTTGCAGTGGGTCAGGCTGTGGCATAGCTACTGCAGCTGCAGCGCTGGCCAATGAATACGCGGGTGCAACGGCTTCGGCATCGGGTTCAATCCAAAACTTTTGCCGCTCGAAAGGATAGGTGGGCAGCGGAATGCGCTGGACGGAGTTGAGATCATGCAGCGCTGACCAACGAATCTTCACACCAGCAGCCCATGCCTGTGCCATTGCACGCAGAGCGAATGCATGGTCGGGAAGATTCTCTTTGGGATGCGGCAACGTGTGCAGGACCGGCAAAGCTCCGGCCGATTGCAAACGCGCCAGTGACGCGAGCGTGCTGCCGGGGCCAACTTCAATCAGGATGTGATTGGGTTGTTGAAGCAGTTGATGGATGCAATCTGAAAAGCGAACCGTACTGCGAAGATGGCGCGACCAGTAGGTTGGGTCGGTCACCTCTGCTGCGGTAATCCACGTGCCGGTGAGGTTGGAAAGAAACGGCAGACGCGGCGGATGCAGCGGGATGGATTTCAGGCGCTCCTCAAATGCAGGAAGAACGGGGTCCATCATCGCGGAGTGGAAGGCGTGCGAAGTATGCAGGCGGGTGCAGAGTAGCGACTTGCTTTTCAGTTCTGCTTCGTAGGCGTCTACGAGTTCGATGGGGCCGGAGACGACGCAGATTTCTGGATTATTGATGGCGGCGAGTGAGAGGCCTACATCGAGATTGAGCTCCGATGCCGGCAGAGGCACGGCCAGCATGGCGCCGCGCGGCTGGTCGAACATCAACCGGCCGCGATAGGCGGTGATGGCGAGCGCGTCATCCAGCGTGAAAACTCCCGCAAGGCAGGCAGCCACATATTCGCCGATGCTGTGGCCGACCATGGCGACAGGATTGACGCCGAGAGAAATCCACCACTGCGCCAAAGAATATTCGATGGCGAAGAGCGCGGGCTGAGTGAGCCAGGTTTTGTCGAGCAGATCTTTCGATTCCGCAAACTTTTCCGGCGGCGGGAAAACAACATCGCAAAGGTTGAGATTTAGATATTGCTGTAACTTGCGTGAGCAATCATCGAAGGCCGAGCGAAATACTTTGTCGTTGTTGTACAGCTCGCGAGCCATGTTGGCGTGTTGTGCGCCTTGGCCTGAGAACATGAAGACCGGCTGCAACTTCGACTTGGATGCAATGGCAGAGACAGTCTGTTTGCGATCAGAATTAATAGGCGAGTTCGCGGCGGCACGAATGCCGGGCACAATGATGGCGCGGCGATGTTGAAATGCTTGCCTGCCCATCTGGCAGGTGAAGGCTGCATCCGCGAGATTGACCTCAGGATGCGCCTGCAGATGTGCAGCGAGATTTTCCAGTGCGCGGTCGGCGGCGGATTCTGATTTTGCAGAAACCGTGAGCACTTGATACGGCAGCGTTGCTGCGGAGTGAATTGCAGGCGGCGCTTCTTCCAGCACCACATGTGCATTGGTTCCGCCGATGCCGAGCGAAGTTACACCAGCGCGGCGCGGCCCATTCCCTGCTGGCCAGTCGGCAAGTTTGTTGTTGATGTAGAACGGACTGTTCTGTAATTCGATGTGCGGATTGATTTGGTGGAAATTCAAACTCGCAGGCAGTTGGCGATGCTGCAACGCCAGCACGGTTTTCATCAGGTTGGCGACGCCGGCGGCTGCGTCGAGATGGCCGATGCTGGTTTTGAGTGAACCGATGCCGCAATATCCAACGCGCTGTGTGGTTTTGCGAAAGGCCTGGGTGAGTGCGCGCACTTCAATCGGGTCGCCGACCACAGTGCCGGTGCCATGCGTTTCCACATAACTAATGTCGTCTGCGGAAACTCCGGCAACGCCGAGTGCTTCGGCAATTACTTCCGCCTGGCCATCCACACTGGGCGCAAGATAGCCGACCTTGCGTGCGCCGTCGTTATTGATGGCCGAGCCGAGGATGATTGCACGAATATTATCGCGGTCTGTAATTGCGTCTTCTAACCGACGCAGAACGACAAGACCGAGGCCGCTGCCGAAGACAGTGCCGCTGGAGGATGCATCGA
>Ga0164296_1001089_pt1 | contig 30229 bp, 33 predicted proteins | sample GEODES057metaG_FD_113533 | JGI IMG/M metagenome (GOLD analysis project Ga0164296, IMG submission 113533) | Dystrophic lake water microbial communities from Trout Bog Lake, Wisconsin, USA - GEODES057 metaG | ecosystem: Environmental > Aquatic > Freshwater > Lake | place: USA: Trout Bog Lake...
AAGTGTGGGTTATACTGGATCACAGGGCATACAGGGATATACTGGATCAGCTGGATATAATGGAAGTCATGGATATAATGGATCAGCCGGCTATTGGGGAAGTGTGGGTTATACTGGATCACAGGGCATACAGGGATATAGTGGCAGTGCTGGCTACAATGGGTCATTAGGGTTTACTGGCAGTGTGGGATTTACAGGTAGTCAAGGAACTGCTGGCTACAACGGTTCAGTTGGCTACACAGGATCAGCTGGTTATAATGGCAGTGTTGGATATAGTGGTAGTGTTGGATATAGTGGTAGTGTTGGCTACACAGGTAGTGTTGGATATAGCGGTAGTGTTGGATATAGCGGTAGTGTTGGCTACACAGGTAGTGTTGGTCCGCAAGGACCCTTGGGGTTTACTGGATATACTGGTAGCGCTGGTTATACTGGCAGTCAAGGTTATACAGGTTCATTCAGTGGATCGACACCTACTTTATCTGTAACTAGTGCTACAGCATCAACTTCAACCACAACAGGTGCCCTAATAGTCACTGGCGGTGTTGGTATTGGTGGGTATGTAAATGCACAATCAGTAGTTGCCTATGGCTGGACAAATACCAATGTATATACTGTATCATTATCACCAGTTAGTAATGGTGCTCAAGTATGGTTTGGAACTACGGTTAGTCCGGCATCATATATGATAATTGGTGCTTATGGTGGCGTCAATCATATTGAAAACGTTAACAGAAATTTCCAGATTGACTTTGGCAGCGGTTATGGCAGTAATGCCGTAAACGTAAATGCTACTACTGGAGTTGTTACCGTAGGAAATACAGTAAATTCAACATCAACCACAACAGGTGCTCTAATAGTAACAGGTGGTGTGGGTATTGGTGGATCATTGTATGTTGGAAGTACATCAACAATATACGGACTTGGTGGCTCTGGCACCACCAAAGGACCGTTACAATTGGACATGACTTCTTCTGGTACCTATGCCAGTGTTACATTCCTACAAAATGGCACTTTTAAAGGTGGTATTGGCTCAGATAATAACGGTAATTTGTATTTGTACGCTGGATCTGGTGCCTCTGGTCTTGTAGAGTTTGATGCCTCCTCATTCTCTTTTAATAAGAGTAGTTTTTATTTTATTGACAGCGCAGTAACTAGATGGTTATCTTATAATAACGCAACTACACCTACTACTGGTACATTGAATATAGGTCCTAAAAATTCAATAACAACATCAACCAGTACTGGGGCTTTGACTGTGCAAGGTGGTGTGGGTATTGGTGGTGGATTATTTGTTGGTGGCACAATTACAAGCACCAACACTATTATTACTGGAGCAACATCATCAACTTCAACTACCACAGGGGCATTGGTTGTTACGGGTGGTGTAGGCATTGGCGGTAATTTAAATGTTGGCGGTAATATTGTTTCAACAGGAACAACTTATCATATTGGTAACGTTGGCATCAATACTCCCCCGAGCAATTATATACTTGATATACTAGATACGAGTGCCCTTGGTGTTGGTATGCGTGTCATTGGGGGCAATACTGGTGGACCAATGGCATCATTTACTCGCTATGGCACTGCCAGCACTGTTCAGATTGCAGCAAGCAATAGTGATGCCGCAGTAACATTCCAGCATGGTAGCAGCAATTACATGAGTATTGGTACTGATGGTAGCTATTTTCGATTGGCCAATTACAGTAGTATTGGCAGTGGTAGTGATTTGTTTCTTGTTAATCAGAGTAATGGTAATGTTGTTATAACCAGCACAACAACTAGCACCAGTACTAACACTGGTGCGCTAACCGTTACCGGCGGTGTGGGTATTGGTGGTGGATTGAATGTAGGAGGCACAATAACTGCTACAAACATTACAAACTCTAGTCTAACCGCCAATGATATTGTTTATGCTGGCACAGGTGGGCTATTAACAGGTGCCAGCACTTTTGTTTATAGTGGCGGTAATGTTGGTATTGGTACAAGTAGTCCTACACAATTATTGCAAGTGAATGGTGCTTATGGGTCAAATTCAAGTGCACCTGCAACTAGCGGAACGACTCAAAAAGGAATTTTGCGTTTAACGCCGAATTCTGGAACATATGGCGAAACTCTTGATTTTGGTATGAATATTGGCCCAAGTTATGCTTGGATACAAGCAACAAATAATGGCAATTTGTCAACAAACTATTCATTGACGTTAAATCCAAATGGTGGTAACGTTGGTATTGGTTCGTCAGCGGGTAACACCAATGGATTATTACAAGTTAATGGAAGTATTGGTCTAGCACCAAACAGTCAAATTCGTCAATGGACTAATAGTGATGGCGGAACATTACAATTTTTTGGAACGCAGTTTGTAGCCGCAGCTGGTAATAGTGGCAGTTATGGTTATTCCGGAAATGGATTAATAGCGTCTGTTAGTGCCGCCGCCAGTCAAATATTATTAGATGTCGGTGGTCAACTCACTGGCACTAGTCATAGACTACAAGTGGTCAATGACGGATCTGGTATTACTGGGTATATGTATTATGGACAACAAGGCGGCTCAACTGCTACACTATATGCCAGTGTGGCCACTAACCGTGTAGGCATCGGTACTAGTAACCTTGTTTCACCATTAAATGTATATGCTACTCAAGCATTGGGTAGTACTGCTAGCAACTATACTCCAGTATTGTCAACTCAAGCAAGTGGTGGTACTGGTAACAATGTGTACTTTCAAGAATGGCGTACTAGAGCCAGTGCAGGCAGTGATTGGACAACTCAAAAAATCACTCATGGGGTTTGGGTTGATGCTTCGTTCACTACTCCTGCTACCAGTAGAACTTGGCACGAAAGATATCCTAACGCAGGCACGCAGGCCTGGGGTGATGGCGCATCTACCTTTATGTTCCTTAATAGCAGTGGGAATTTGGGTATTGGTACAACAAACCCGGATTTATACAGTTTTGGCGGACAAATATTAGCAGTAAACAATACTTCGAGTTATACAAATTTGGTATTGGGTTATACTGGATCTAGTAATAATAGTGGTATAGCATTTGGTAATCAGACATCAAGGAATGCACAAATCACCGCCGGCGTTTCTGGAAGTACTCCGTACTGGTTTGTTGCTGTAAATCCATCCACTAGTGGAAATAGTGTAAACCAAATATTAACTGTTACAGGAAGTGGTGTTGGTATTGGAACAGCAAGTCCTAGTTATACATTGGATGTTGCAGGGTCAGCTAGAGCAACGACCTGGTACACTCCGGTTCAGCCTGGATATACAGGGTTATATCCTATGGTAACCACTGGCATTGTATATGGATATGATTCTTTTTATCCATATGATGCTGGATCGCAACAATATACATATAGAGTTGGGTCAGGATATAGTCCTACAGGATTTACTTTTGCAGTATCGAATGCCCAAGCATATGGTCAAAATCCTACCACTGCTACTTATACCACAGTGTTGACAATGGCCACCGGCGGCAATGTATTCATTAATGGTACATCTAATTTAACCACAGGTGGAGCACAACTTAGTATCAATCAAAGTTCATCATTTAGTTCAGCCTTAGATCTAAATGTACAAACTTCCAGTTACTATTTGACTAGATATTTAAATAGTGGTTCTGTCGTTGGTTCTGTTACAATCAGCGGAAGTAATACTGTTTACAATACAGGGTCTGATCGTAGATTGAAATCTAATATTGCTTCAATTACTACAGAACAAAGTGGTCCTATAATTGATGCTCTACAGCCTAGATCATTTATTTGGAATTCAGACGGCACAGCGGATATTGGTTTCATTGCTGACGAGCTTCAACAAGTCATTCCAAAATCTGTCACCGGCCAACCTAATCAAGTCGATGAAAATGGTGACCCTGTATACCAACAAATTTCCGCTTCCACTCCAGAAATGATTGCTTATTTGGTAGCAGAAGTTCAATCACTTAGAGCAAGGTTAAAAGCCGCAGGTATTGCGTAATACCAAAAACCTTGATCTGTCCCGCAGTTAGTGTATAATTAACTGTATGAAACTCGCAATCATCGATATAATTGGTATTCCTTATGACGGTACAACCGTTTTCAAACAAGGCCTAGGGGGTAGCGAAAGTGCTGTTACCCTAATGGGCAAAGAACTAGCAGATTTGGGATTTGAAGTTACAGTATTCAATAACTGTATTGATCATGCCCAACCTGGAGTTTACGATGGCGTAACTTATCGCCACTTAAATGATCTAGCACAAGATCACTACTTTGACATTGTCATCAGCAGTAGAACAGTCATTCCATTTACTCAACCAGAACGATATGAAGAACTGAGAGACTATCGTGCCATGCCATTCCAAAGCATGAACTTGTATGATCGTATTCTCAGCAAGGCCAAGATGCGTATCCTTTGGATGCATGACACATTTTGTTTGGGCGATAACCTAATTGAAGATCTCGCAGTAAGTGACCGTATCACTGATATTTTTACGTTGAGCGATTGGCATACTACCTATGTGCTCAACTGTGATCACGGAAAAAAACGTAACTTTGAAGTACTCAAGCGTAAAGTATTCATCACACGCAATGGTGCCTATAATTATATTCCCGAAGTGGATATTGCTGCCAAGGACCGTAACTTATTTGTCTACAATGCGTCAGTGACCAAGGGAATGATTCCGCTGGTTAAACTAATTTGGCCACATGTCAAACGACACATTCCCGAAGCGCAATTAAAAATTATTGGTGGCTACTACAAGTTTAATTCAGCAGATGCTCCTGACCAACAGGAAACAGATTGGCGTGAAATGGCATTTGACCCTGCTAATGCTGAAAAGGGTATTGAGTTCACTGGTATAATTCCACAACGAGAAATTGCCAGTATACTTGCCCAAGCTAATTTTATGATTTATCCATGTGCCTTCCCGGAGACATATGGTATCAGTACATTGGAAAGTTTGCTATACAACACGCCCAGCGTTACTTGCCGATTTGGTGGGCTAGAAGAAATTGCTATCGAGAAAGCCTGCTACTTGATTGACTATGCGGTTGAACCCAACGGATTGTTCCCACATATTAACACTCCACAGCAAGTAGAGCAGTTTGTTAAGACTATGGTAGAAGCATATCGTAATCCATATCTACATCAACAAAAACAATACTACTGTAATATCATTAAGGACATTGCTGGATGGGATAGTGTGGCTCGTCAATGGCGTCAACAGATGTTCCGTAAGTGCGGCGAATATCTAAGCCGTGAAGATTATAGAGAAGTTACCAAGATTAATCATCGTCTACACAAAATCTACAATAGACGTTTCCACAATGTTGTTGAATTGGAGGATTACAAGCCTAGCACTGAACAAGAGATCATTGTTATCAGTACATTCTACAATGCTGAAGAATACATTGGACGCTGTATCCAAAGTGTGGCACAACAAGACTATGAAAATTATCACCATATCCTAATTGATGATTGTAGTACTGATAATGGATTTGATCGTGCTGTGGAAGCAGTCTACGCATTGCCCAAGGAAGTGTTCAAACATTTCAGCGTTATTCGAAACGATGTAAACAAGGGAGCACCACGTAATCAAGTTGAAGCCATTCGTAGAATTACCAATCCCAATGCCATTGTTATGATACTGGATGGTGATGATAGCCTAGTCAATGATAATAGTATTTTTAATTACTATAATAATATCTATGATGGATCTACAGAATTCACCTATGGATCATGCTGGAGCATGGTTGACAATATTCCTTTGATCAGTCAACCTTATCCTGAACATATTAAAAAGAGCAAGGCCTATCGCAAGCACAAGTTCAATTGGAACATGCCCTATACGCATCTGAGAACATTTAAACGATATTTGATAAATGGCATACCAGATCGCATGTTTACTGACAGCAATGGTCAATGGTACAAGGCCGGCGGAGATGGCGCACTATTCTATGCCGCAATTGAACAAGCAAGGCCTGAAAAGGTCAAGTGCCTACAGGACATTGTATATAATTACAACGACATTAGTCCGTTGAATGACTATAAGGTCAATGCGGATCTACAAACTCGTAATGCCAACGACATCCTGGCCAAGACCCGCATACAGAAATACAGTATCATTGTTCCTACTATGTGGAAAGTGGCTGATCAGTTTGTTAAATTTGTTGACATTCTTTGTGAACACGAAGCTGTGGGTGAAGTTATTATTATTAACAATGACAATACCAAAACACCACCAGGGCTACAGCATCCTAAGATTCGCATGTATGACTTTGGTCGAAACATCTATGTAAATCCTGCTTGGAATTTTGGTGTTGAACAAAGTCGTTACAGCCATATCTGTGTACTCAATGATGATGTTGTGTTTGACACAGATGTGTTTTTACGCCTACAAGATTTAATGACTGAGGACGCAGGTTTATTTGGACTGTGTCCAGGTGTTGATGTGTTTGAACAACCGCCAGTGACTACCAAGACCATTGATATTTTGCCTTGGACGGGTCAACATACCTATGGTTATGGCTGTTTATTCTTCTTTAACAAAGCAGTATGGACTCCAATTCCTCAAGGGTTAGATATTTACTTTGGCGATAATTATGCGTTTGATCTACAATTGGCTCGAGGACGTACAAATTATATCATTGCTAACATGGACCATTACACACAGTTTGCGGCCACTACCAAGGATCAAACTATTACCAATGGTTTTTTAGAACGCGAACGTCCAATCTATGAACAGGCCAAAATTGACATGTACAAGCCTGTGGAAACTCCTGTGGTACAGGTCAAACCCAACAAGGCCAATCCTAAACGTATTCTAATTGGTATTCCCACTGCTAAGAATATTGAAACAGAAACATTTAAATCTATCTATGATTTGGAAATTCCTGATGGCTATATAGCAGAGTTCCAATGTTTCTATGGATACAACATTGACCAAGTACGCAATCTAATAGCGCACTGGACTGTGGGTGGATTTGACTATTTGTTCAGCGTGGACAGTGATATTGCCTTTGAACGTGATACACTTAAAAAGTTGTTGGCACATGACAAGGACATGGTCAGTGGACTGTATATTCAACGCAAGCCAGACCGTCATGTGTTAGAAATTTATGAACCTAATGCTCATGGTGGTGTAAGCAACATGCCCTATGAAAAATTAAAAGGTCGTAGCCTAGTTGAAATAGCTGGATGCGGATTTGGTTGTGTACTGGTTAAACGTGAAGTGTTTGCTGAAGTGGGCTATCCACAGTTTGAATACCACAGCGCAATTGATCACGCACATACAATCAGCGAAGACAACGATTTCTGTCGTAAGGCTCGTGATAAGGGATTTAAGATCTATGCCGATCCTAGTATCCAATGTCGACATATTGGCAGTTTCACATTCACTGTGGACAATAACATACAGGCATTGCCCGATGAAGATCCTGTGACAGCAAGACTTCGTTATTTGGGTCAGCATAGATTGATGCCTAATACTCATGTGGATTATCTACGTAAAATCAGAGAAGAATATAACTTCGTGCCACAAGTAGTCTACGATATTGGCGCTTGCGTACTACACTGGACTGATGCGGCTCAAACAGTATGGCCTGAGCCCGAATACATTGCCTTTGAAGCCATGTCGGCTACAGAGTTTTTGTACAAAGAGCGTGACATGCGATATAATATTGGTTGTTTAACCAACGAAGATAATAAAGAATTGGAGTTCTATGAAAACGTAGAAAATCCAGGTGGCAATAGTTATTACAGAGAAAATAGTGAATTAAGCAGTGGTGCTGATATTTTGTACACAGAAGCTCATCGCCGAGTTTGTAGAGGAATGACTTTGGACACAGTGGTTAGAGAAAAACAATTCCCTCCAGCGGACTTCATTAAGATGGATGTACAAGGTGCTGAATTAGATGTATTGTTGGGTGCTGGTATTGCGTTACAGTCTGCCAAACACGTTATATTAGAACTACAGCAAGTAGAGTACAACAAAGGTGCGCCACTACGTGATACAATTATCCAATATATGGATCAATTAGGATTTGAATGTAAGGGCATATTCTGTGATAACGGTCCAGACGGGGATTATCATTTTGTGAGAAGGTAATAAATAAAGTACCAACTTTATAAAGGTACTTTAAAATGAAAAAACTATTACTTTCCCTGTTTGTAGCTCTAGTAGCATTAACAGGTACACAGGCATTTGCCTGGACTCAACGTGCTCCACAGGATCCACAAACATGTAAAGTGCATGCTCCCTATGGATTTCCACAAACAGCAGGTGTACAACCTATTTGCCGTCAAGCATATCTAGTAGGTTATGATGCCGCTGCCAAACTTCCAAAATATGTAACTTATGAACTTCTTCCTCAAAACGCTCTTGGCTGTGTGGCTCGTACTAATGCTTTTGTTGCCGATCAGTCTGTTTCTGGTGGTGCTACACCTGCTGATTATGTTGGTACTGGGTACGATAAAGGACACATGTCACCGGATGGCGATTTATCTTGGGATACGCAAGTAGAGTTTGAAAGTTTCCTAATGACTAACATGAGTCCGCAAGCTGGTTCATTGAATCGTGGTATTTGGAAATTGTTAGAAACAAGTGTACGTGGTTGGGCAGTACAACGTAACCAAAGCTATACAGTTTATGTAGGCGGTGTATATGGTGCTGGCGATAAAACTATTGGTAAAGGTGTTGTGGTTCCACATGGTTTTTATAAGATTGTTATCAACAATCAAACTAAAGAAATTGCCGGTTGGGCATTCCCACATGTTGCTCCTTATCCAAATTTAGGCAATGACTTAACCAAATTCCGTTTGCCAATCCAACAGATTGAACAAACAGCTGGTGTACAGTTTGCTTTTCCACAAGGCGCAGTTGAACTTGCTCCCGGTAAAGAATGGCCAGTAGACTTCGGAGCGTTGACCAATGCCAAACGTCAAAAATGTGGCGCTAACGCATCAGCCGACTAATCCCAATGACTATCCAGTCTATCCTGAAGACGATGGGTCGGATAGGCCTAGGAATCCTTACAGCCCTGTATGAAGGGCTGACAAGATTAGGATGCGGGCTAGCTGGTATCCCGTATCCGCATTAACCCCACCTTAGGGACCGTTGTCGTCACGGGGGCGAGCTTGCTTGCCCAGGCGTCCGCGCAATTGAACTTCCAGGCGTTACTTGGAGCCGGATAAAGTAACCGGCACTAATAAATACACTATGCGAGCCAAAGAATTCAGCCAACCTAAAAAAAGTCTAGTCATATTTGATATAGACGATACTCTACTTCATACCACTGCCAAAATCAAAGTGGTTAAAGATGGGCATGTTGTTCGAGAATTAACCAATCAGCAATTTAACAACTACGAATTACAGCCAGGCGAAGAGTTTGATTTTGGTGAATTTAGAGATGCTGAAAAATTCAATAGAGAAAGTAAACCTATTGAGCCCATGGTTAAAAAATTAAAAACCATATTAAATCATTCAGCTAACAGTGAAGTTATCATGCTTACTGCCCGTGCTGATTTTGATAACAAAAATTTATTCTTAAAAACATTCAGCGATCTTGGTATTGACATGAGTCGTGTACATGTACACCGTGCTGGAAACTTGCCTGGTGATGCTATACCTGCTGAAAAGAAAGCGGTGTATGTTCGTAGATATGCCGACACTGGCAAATATGATCACATTCGTTTATATGATGACAGTCGCAGTAACTTATCAGTGTTTAAAGAATTAAAAAACGAATATCCCAATATAGACTTTAGAGCAATCTATGTAGGACCAGAAGGTAATACAGCACTTCACGAGAGTAGAATTCCAATGAAACATCATAAAGATAACTTCATGGAAATGTTTAAAAAGTTTTTACCATTGGCTATGCGTTATATTGGATTGGATCATTTACCTCAAATAAAATTTGAAGCACACATACATGACAGTCATCAACCCACTTTTGGCAAATATGAAAATGGCGAACACGTACTTTATGTGGCTCTAATGAATCGTCACCCTAATGATATTTTACGCACAGTAGCTCATGAGTTAGTACACTATAAACAAGATACTGAGCATGAATTAGAACATGACAGTGGACGTACAGGCAGTCCACAAGAAAATCAAGCACATGCTATTGCTGGCATCGTGATGCGGCATTTTAATAAAAATTATCCTGAATACCTAGGCAGTCATCCTATTACAGATTAAAAAAAATCCCCAGACAAGCTGGGGATTTTTACGATAATGTTATAGTGGCTATGCCACTTTATATTATTTTAAAATTATATTTATTTTGTTTTAGCAGTAGCGTTTACAAAGCCGTACATTTTTTCTGCTGTTTCTAGAACCTTGTCCAAACCTGGGAATTCTGGCATACCAACTTGTGTTATAATTTGTCCAGTCTTTTCATCACGTTTAGCTGACATTTCCCAACCTTGAAATTTCATGCTGTATTCGCTTTGTACTAGGTCCTTAGCCATTGCTAGAATGTCTGAACGGATTTCATATCCATTTTTGTTAAATTTAACTTCTGGAAGTTTAGGTGTTTCAAATGACATTTTATTTCTCCTTATGTGTGTAATGTCTGTGTAAGCAGTTACTTTACTGCCTAAGTATTTAGTATATAGGCTTTAAGTAACTAAAGCAAGCGGATTTAAAACTCTTTTGCCCAAGTAGTCTATAACAGCAAGATTGCTGTCGGTGACTTCATTAACATAGGTAGTAACATCAGGCTGGTCAAATTTAATTGTGGCCAATGTTTCTCCATGTTCGCTAGTCATGCTGATACCGTGTTTCTTACATAGGTGTTTGATGGCCGCATTGGAACTTAGACATACCATACAACCTTCAAGTATACCTTTGGTACGACACCACTGTATACAGCGTTTCATCAATAGGTTTCCCATACCTTGCCCTTGGTATTCTTTAAGAACAGAAAATGCTAATTCCATTTCACCAGCTAGGGAGATATGTCCCACAGCAACAAAATTTAAATTAATATCTTCTATAGCAAAGAGAATATGCTGTGAAGTATTGGCTTCAAACTTATCACAAAGTGAGTCAATGACTGTGTCGTTAGTTGGAAACCCAAAGCGTAGTATCTTAGATTCTGCGTCAAGTTGTTTAAGATGCTGACGATATTTGGGATATTCGTGTGGTAACACACGTCTAACTGTCTTAAGCATGATTTAATACCAGTTATGACCTTTGACAATTGCTTCTGCCCGAAGTTGTTGAATAAGTTTAATAGTTTCCCATACATCTTTAAAAAACTTTTTCATAGTCCGTGCCTCCAGTTTGTGTTACGATAACTGTATTCACGAGCATAATGATCTACTTCTGCCGCGTTGCTTGGGCGTTTACTTTCAATATATAATTCTAATCCACTTTTTGGTGGAGTTGTTAAAAACTGGATAAGTTTTTTTAATAGTTTTGACATTTTGTGTCTCCTTTACTGTGTGTCAATTAGTAGAAACCATACTAGTGTTTCTACTGAGTATTTATATCAGTGTATATTACAACAAGATAAAAAACAATGGTTTATTTTTCCAGATTATTGTGCTACAATTAACTAAATATTAGAACAATAAGGAAACTGCTTTGAAAAGAGCCACACGTAGTTTATTAGAAGAATTAAACTCCATATCAGAACGTAAAAACGGCGAAGCAATAGTTGAAGCCCGTGCCACACATGTTATCAACAGTGCCATTAATCTACTTGCTTTGATAAAGGAAAATTTCAACCCAGAAGAAGCCTACGAATTAGAACGTAGACTAATTAATAGTATTAGAGGCGGCGATGCTAGCAAATTTACTCGTAGCATCCGTAAATTACGTGACAATAAGGAAACCCTTAAACATCTACACATTGTTGAGGGCGATTTAAAAGACGAAGATTAACCTGCGTTTTTTTCCAAAGTGGATAAATAATTGCATACGAGTTCCAGGGTGGAGCTTTAAAAAGATAAGGAGATGCTAAAATGGCACAAATTTACAAAAAGAACGAAGCGGTACAAGCCCCATTTTTCAAGAATGGCGTTACACTTGACTTCTACACAATCACATTCCCAAACTTCAACTTGCAAACTAGCGACACAGCAAGTACATCTACTGTAAGCGTTGGCGGCGTAGCAACAATTTTCTACGGTGCTGATACAACACAAGGTACAGCAGTTGCCGCACGTAACCCACTAGCAGTTGCTTTAGAAAAAATCCAAGCTAAGACAAGTATTGAAATCATCGGTACTCCAGTAGTTGGAACAACTTCTACAGTTAACGTTGCTGTTGCTGCACTAGGTGGTGCTTATGGTACTGACGACTACTCTAGCTTTGGTCTCCCAGGTAGTGGTAGCGCATTTGCTACATACTTGACAACTTTGATGGCTGCTGACAGCAACACATATCAAGGTTACACAATGGCTAACACCACTGTTACTAAAACAACATTCTAATTCTAAATTAGAAAACACTAAAGGCTCTTTTTTAAGAGCCTTTTTTTACGGCCATAAATACATAAAATAGGTACTTTATGGGTCTCATAGAAATTAAAACATTGATAGATATTACACAAACTAAGGTATCTAGGCCTAACCAGGGCAGTCAATTAGAATTAGATCAAAATAGAAATTTTATCACATTACTTCAGTGTGTGGAAATACGCAGTATTGTAGGGTATGAATCTTCTCCCTCTGTAGAAGAAGTTGCTATTAAAGACATGGGATTTGGTACAGAGTACAAGGGTAAACACAAGGTTTGGACATTTACATTTACCCCAGATCGTGAGGGTGTATATACAGATCAAGAGGGTAATGCCTTGGCCTATCTGGTAACTGACATTAATGGTGTGCCAATTATTAAAAATTTAACAGAAACAATAAATATAGATAAGGCAATGTTTGAATGTAAAGACATTACCACCAAAAACACATTAATCAAGGCACACCAAGGCACAATTCAGGCTCCGTAATATATAACTAAAGGAGAGACGTAATGTCCACTGGTGAAATAATTGATATAGAAAAAACTAATTTGGAAGCACACGTTGATTTATGTGCCCAACGCTACAAGAGTTTAGATGAACGCCTTACCTCTATTGAAGGTAAATTTGGTGATCTAAAAAAATTGATTGAAGATGGCCACTCTAGCATGACTAAGGTTCTTATTGGAACAGCTGGCACAGTTATTACTGGTATCTTAGGATTGATCGTAGTAGTTTTACAAAAAACACATTAATATGAAAATACATGAATTGGTCGAGGCCATAGGAACTATTGGATCTACTACAGATCTGGTACACAGTGACGGATTACCAAAAACTGGTTCTAATCCTGCGCCTAATAAACCCGCACAACCAAATCAACCCAACAAGCCTGGACAACCAAATCAAGAGTTTGATCCAGCACAACTAGCACAAGTTAAATCAAATTTAAACAGTTTAAAAGATCCTATCAAAGCTGCCAATGGTGGCCAAGATTTTGATTCAAGTGTATTGGCAAAGACATTGACTGATCCAAATGCCATGTCTAACAATACTGTCAATCCCATGGCAGCTAAGGCATTGAAAGCCATGATGCCAGCATTAAGTGCCACTGAGAAAAACCCACAAACAGCCAACAATCTTAAATCTGTGTTTAGAACAGCCGCTACTAACCAACAAAAAAATCAACAAGCCGCAGCCAATCAACAAAACGCACAGACCCCAATAAAAGTATGAAAATCCATCAATTATTATCGGGGATGGGTATAGCTATTACCAATGAAGAAAATCGCTTCATTAAAAAACACGACACCAACATTTCACTAACAGGACTAGACGACCATGACCAATGGCTTGCTCAAAGTTTAGTTCGCAAGGGCGTATATTCACTAAGTAAAGACAGTAGTCAACTGATCAAAAACTTACATGAAACCTCTAACTGAAGACCTTTATAAAAAATTAGCCACTCTAGGACGTAATGTTAAACAAGAATTACGTCAAAAGGGCTTTGTCATCCCTGTCAAAAACAACGACGGTACTGTGAGTTTTGGTCGATTCACAGTGGTACACAAACAAGATGGGTTTTATACAGTATTAGATCATAGACTTGAACCTGTAGTGGATCAAATCAATCTACCACAGACAGCAGTTATCCTAGCTAATAATCTAGCTCTAGGCAAATCCAAAGATGACCAGCTGATCAATGAAGACAGAGCATACGGGTATGCCGAGTTTGAGGAACAAGTCTACAGACGTGCTCTAAAACGCAAAGATACATCGCTGGTTCAGTTTGATGTCAGCCAAATCAAACACGATATAGCATCAGCTAAACGCAAGATGTCTAAAAATCACATAATGACAAGTTTTGAGAAACTAGTTAAACTCATATAAATAACATTAAACTATTTTGGAACCTATCATGAAAACCACAGACTTTAACAAAACTATCACCAGTGCTAAATTGCTTGAAAATATTGAAAAACAATTTGGTAGTCGTGTTAACTTAAACAAGTATGATCGTGAACAGTTGGAAGACATCCGTAACAAACTACGCACACGCATTTTCCAACAAGAAGGATCAGCAGGTGTTAATGATTTGCTAACCAATGAGACATACCAAAAAGACAAAGCAATGTTAGAGTTGCTCAACACAAGGATAAAAGAAATGCTAGGCGAACAAATGAAACAACTAAAAAACAAGATTGATCAACTTAACGAAGCTAAGAAAGGATCAAAACCAGATTTCCTAGATTTGGACAAAGATGGCAATAAAAAAGAGCCAATGAAAAAAGCCGCCAAAGATGCTAAAGTAAAAGAAACTATCAAGAAAGATAAGAAAGAACTTGAAGGCAATGCTTTTGGTAAAGCAGTCCGTGATGCTAAGAAAGATGGCGTTCAACCTGGCGAAAAGATTAAAGTAGGTGGTAAAGAATATCCAGTTAAAGAACAAATGAAGAGTCGTGTGGTCAAAGGCAAGAGCTATGGTTCACAGGCAACCAGCAGTGATCCAGATCGCGATGATGACACTCCAGATACAACCAGCAAAAAAACCGACTTTGATTCTAGTGAATTAACCAAGGCCATGGGCGGCAGTGCTCCTAAGAACCCAACTAAGGGTCGTGTACACAAAATGAAGGAAGGCATGAAGCATCCTAAAGATTGTGACTGTAAAGAATGTATGAGCATGATGGAACGCGATGAAGGCAAGCACAACAACAAGACCACAGGTTTTAAGGCCTTGGCCAAGAAAGCAGGTGGCGGTGAGAAGGGTGCAAAAATTGCCGGAGCACAACGTCAGAAGATGAAAAAAGCTGGACAGCTAGAAGAAAGTCAGTTCCGTCACAATGTTCGTTTTGTAAATGAAAGCCTAGCATTCTTGCTACAAGAAGACGAAGAAGGCAAAGCCAAGACAATTACAGCGGCCGGCGACATGGTCAATGACTTTACAGGTTGGATGCAACGTGTTGGTCAATACCAGACCAAGGCTATCATTGAACTAGCAGACAGTATCCGTGCTGACTTTGGTGCAGCAGAAGCTGAAGCTTTCAAACAAGCAGTTAGCCCAGCATTGAGTGCAACATTGGAAGTATTAACACAGCAACGTGAAACTATCAGTAATGCTGTTGCCACACTGGCTGGTGAAAGTATGCCAGAAAATCCAATGGGTGCTGAACCCAATATGGATGTGGGCGATAACGGAGCTCTTCCAGGCAGCGAGCCAGATGCTATGAATCCAGACATGGGTGGCGGTGATGACTTTGGCGCAAGTGATGCTGCCGCGGGTGGTGATGTAACTGCTGGACGTGAAATGCGTGAAAGCCGTCAACAACGTACAGCACGTAGACTAGCCGAAGCACACAGTATCATTGCTAAACTGGCCAAATAATGAGATTATTTGAAGTAGATTTAGGATCTGCTAGAGATGTTATGGCAGTGATGCAGGGCCTTGCCAACAAGCAAGGTCAATCCAGCGAGCTACCTTGGCCAGTGGTCCAGAATATCCTTAAGCCATTCAATTTGGGAATCAGTACACCTGATGCTTTAATAGCATTAAAGAATTCGGTTGATCCTCAAGGCGATGTTATACAGGATATAACAGATGATGGCACTGTTATTTTGAACACTCGAGTAAAAGATCCCAATGCCGATCAAGGCGATACTGCTACTCCCAAAGCAGGCAAGGGCGGCCCCAGTTTAGATTCCATGGCATCGCACGCCGCAAAAGAAGTTACCAAATAATTGCTTTTATAAAGTTAAGGTAGTATAATTAACGTTATGACTATCTACAATCCTCCACCGTTCGTTGAACGATTCCAATATAAAAACTGTAAACAGGTCAACGACCCTGTTACAAAAAAACGTGTTTATCAAACTCCCGACGGAGAAACACTGCCCAGTGTGACCACTATCCTTGGCGCTACCAAGGACATGACTGCGCTCAACGAATGGCGCAAGCGTGTGGGTGAGGCCAATGCCGCACAGATTACCAAAGAAGCCAGCGGAGTTGGCACAGCCATGCATGCCAATTTGGAACGCTTCTTAATTGGTGAACAACGACAGCCTGGCAATAATCCAGTACATGTACAGGCCAATAAAATGGCCGATATTATTATTGAAAATGGTTTAAGCAAAGTTGATGAAGTATGGGCCATGGAACAGAGCTTGTACTTTCCGGGATTATACTCTGGTACTACAGATTTGGTAGGGGTATTTGAAGGTGAGCCTGCTGTAATGGATCATAAACAAACTAATAAACCTAAAAAGTTAGAATGGGTTGATGATTATTTTATGCAATTAGTTGCCTACATACTGGCACATAATGAAGTATATGGTACCAATATCCGTAGGGGTGTGGTGTTTATGTGTAGTAGAGATTTACAATATCAACAATTTGATCTATTACCGCAAGATTTTAACAAATGGCAAGATGCTTGGTTAAACAAGGTAGAAGAATATCACACCACTGGCCTAAAAGGCTACCGACAACTATTGAGTTAAAGTGAAACTATATCAAGGCCTAGTGGTGGTAGACTAGGTGTTTGACGCCAATCCTGTTGAGCCCATGGCAATATGCGTATACTGATTAATTGTGCTGGTTCAGAACCCGCATTACAAAGACTGTGCCAAGTACATATATCTGATACAAACGGTTCATCGCATAGTTTTGATCCTACTGCTTCTGCGGCATCAAATGGAATCATGGGTACAACATTGAATCTACCCTCGGCACCCATTTGATAAATTTTACTTTCGTCCACGCACCTGTACCAAGTCCATGTTAACTGTTCACAGTTCTTTATGGGAATAATCAAACTTCTATAAACACTGCCTGCCAGTAGGCTATGGTCCGAATGTATCGTTATTGGATCCAAACTAGGGAAATAGCCCTGTAGGACATTGTAGTTGACCACGGTGTTCATGTCAGCACCCAAATGTTCCAATATAACATGCTGTGCTTCTCTTGGAATTCGTCCCACAAAGCCGTCTGTGGTATTGGGCGGTAACACCTGAGTTTTCAGCCATTCGCTTAAAGCGTTTAAATTGTTTATTTTTACTGGGTAAAAGTACATGTTGGCTGTTCAAATCGGCATTCTATTTAGTTGTGGTCCGGATCGATAAATAATATATCAGGGGAATTATACTATGCCAGTAATTGAAATTGCTAAAGTGCAAATACGTCGAGGACAGGAAAATCAAACAGGGATGCCACAACTAGATTCAGGTGAATTTGGTTGGGCAGAGGATACAGAGCATTTATACATAGGTAAACGTATTGTTGACGGAGCAGTTGATGACAGCAATACTCGTATCTTAACAGAAAATGATCTAGTAAACATCTTTGGTTTGATTGCTCCGGGCAGTGCCGTTGCCAGTACTAGCACCTACAAATATAGAGATAATCTACCACAGGGCTATATTAATTCCACAGTGACTAGTATAGCTACCAAATTAGATGACATGGCCAATCTTACCGATTGGGGATTAAAGCCTAGTACCACTGCTACAGACATTTATTCATATCTTAATACTGCTATTCAAGATCTGTTTAATAATCAATATATTCCCGATGCTAACCGTCAATTACGTATACCTGCTGGTAACTACTATGTTTCTGATGTTGTATATCTTCCACCTAATACAAATTTAGTTGGTGAAGGTAAAGGATTGACCACACTGATTTTGACCAATACCAGTACTAATTTGTTTCAAACTATAGATAGTCAAGGTAACTTATATGGCACTATGCCTAACAGCAAAGTAACTCAGCCTAAAAATATTCACATTGAAGGCATGACATTAAAATTTAACACTGGCACTACTTCTACTAATAGTTTGGTAAGTTTAGATAATGTGTACAATGCTGAAATTATTGACGTGGGATTTGGTGCTCTTACTGCCAGCGCACAGACTTATGAAACATTTGTAATTGATGCCAATGCCAGTAGTGGTGCTGGTCCTAATACCTTTGTGGTAGACACCGCGGCGTATCCGGATTTTATTGGCCTTGATCTTACCACTGGCGTTTACTATGTCACAGGTAATAATGTCTATGCCAACCGTTTTGCTCAACTGACAACTTTAACTTCAGTGGCCAGTACATTGTACACATTTGCCACAACCAGTACTTTTGGCAGCATGGATTTTTCAGTGGGTGGAGAGGGCTTCTCTCTACTACAATACAATGGCTGGGGCAAGGGTGTTGAGGCTCGTGGACAGTATGGTGGATATACATCTGATGCAGCCAAATTGTGTGCCAACATTCAAATTAGAGATTGTGAATTTAGTAATTTGAATACCTGTGTGGAAAGCACAGGATCCACAAGTCGCATACTGATTGAAAACAATGTGATCAGCAATTCTAAAAGAGGTGTAAATTTTTATTATGACGACAGCGTTTCAGATGCTAATATTAATATTGGACCTACTAACGGAATCATTACAAGAAATAGATTTGAAAGTATTGTTCAAGAAGCTGTCCATGTGGGTGTAAACCCTAACAACTATCCTAGCAGTCATATCAGTAGCTACAACTATTTTAATAATTGTGCTAATGATCTACATCTAACTGACAATGATATAACAACTACTACCTATGCTGTTATTAATTTCCAAAGTATTGGTAACAGAACTGACAATGATTATTTTAATAGAAGAATGATGGCTGACGTGGCTCTAGCTGGAACCCCATTTGCCATTTACAATCCTACTTTTTATTATAATCCATTGGCTTTTGGATCTACATCTATTGTAGATAACAGTGCTATTACTGTTGGTGCCACAGCAGGTACATTGACCAATATTGTTAGTTTTCCTTTCAACAATCAAAGTCAATATATTGAAGTCAAATATTCTATGTCCAGCAGTGTGTTAGATAGAAAAGGCACAGTGACAGTTAACCTAACAGCCAACGGTGGTGCCAGTATATCTGATACCTATACCTATACAGAGCAACAGGAATCTTATGATAGTACCACAAACAATATGGCCATTAGTGCTGGCTGTGGTTTAGATAAATTGGTTGTGGCCAGTTCCTATACTGCTTTGAATAACTTGGTGGGCATTAACGGTGGTACAAGTAATTACTATATCACCGGCAGTACCAAATATGCCAACATGACTGCTCTTATTGTTGGTGTATCACTAGTTGGTAGTACATTTGTTATTATCACACAAAGTAATATGCCACAATTTGATTATAGAACTCCTGGCGAAACTTGGACATTGTTAGAGGCAGATAGTCCTTTGTTCACTACCAGTATTGTTACAGCATCAAACGCAGTGACCTTGGTATGCGACACCACACAGTGTCTAAACAATGTGTCTATTGAATATCAAACTAGCTTGTTCTTTTAACAATGTTTGACAAACCCTACGATGACCGTGTGTCAATCTGGTCTGGCCTACGTGCCCAGATAGAAACTAATCAAGATCCTTTAAATCTTGTTGCCGAATTTTGGCGCTCTGCGCCTTACGTGCCTTATAATCATAGAGTGGATCCTTATAATCCAAAATCTTGGCCCACACCATGGGAAATAATTTTAGAAAACAAATATGATGATTTCACTCGTGCCTTGATGATGGCATATTCACTCAAATTTACAAATAAATTTAATAAATCTGTAATTTATGTAAAGACACTGGTAGACTCTGCTCAAAATAGATCGTACAATATAGTTTGTATTGACGAAACATGGGCGATAAACTACAACGATAATATCCCAGTTACCATGGATTCTATACCCGATTCATTTTTGGTAGAAAATATAATCGAAGTTACGATCCCACGGTAAATATCATCTCGATACATTAGAAAAGGTTACATATATGATCACAGTGGTCAAACGAAACGGGGTAAAAGTCCCTTTAGATATTAGCAAAATACAGAGACAGGTAGCACATGCTTGTAATGGAATTGACGGGGTCAGTCCAAGCATGGTAGAGATTAAAGCACAAATAGAATTACATGACGGCATGACCACAGAGACAATAGATGAACTATTGCTCAAAGCCATGGTAGATTTGATAGATGAAACAGAAAACCCAGAAATTAACAATGTAAATTATCAGTATGTTGCTGGGCGTCAGCGTGTCAGCATGTTACGTAAAGAAGTTTATGGAAGTTATACTCCACCTAAACTATATGAGATCGTAAAGAAAAATGTCGACACGGGTATGTATACTCCAGAACTACTGGAGTGGTACACTGAAGATGAGTGGAACATCATTGATCTATTCATTGATCACAGCAAAGACGAAGAATATACCTACGCCGCTATTGCCCAGCTATCAGAAAAATATTTGGTACAAAATCGTGCTACTGGTAAAATCTACGAAACCCCACAGGTACGTTATGCTATAGCCGCTGCCACTGCTTTCCATAACGAACCCAAGGAAACAAGACTTAAATTAGTAAAGGAATATTATGAATGTGCTTCCGATGGCCATTTTACTTTAGCTACTCCTGTACTTGCTGGCCTGGGTACTACCACTAAACAGTTTAGTAGTTGCGTACTTATTAGTAGTGATGACACTCTTGATAGTATCTTTGCTGCCGGTGAAATGATGGCGAAATATGCGTCAAAACGTGCCGGAATTGGCCTGGAAATAGGTCGAATTCGCCCGTTAGGCGCACCAATTCGCAATGGAGAAATCAAGCATACGGGTATGATACCCTTTCTTAAGAAATGGTTCGCTGATCTACGTAGTTGTAGTCAAGGTGGCATTCGAAATGCTAGCTGTACGGTCACATTTCCTATTTGGCACTATCAATTTGAAGACCTTATTGTGTTAAAGAACAATCAGGGCACTGAAGAAACTCGTGTACGACAAATGGACTACTCTGTAGTAGTCAACAAGATGTTTTGGAATCGTTATAAGAATAACCAAAATATTACCTTGTTTGATCCACATGAAGTTCCAGACCTATACGAAGCGTATTATCGTAATTCAGAGGAGTTTGAGGAACTGTACCTAAATTATGAAAAACATCCGACAATTAAAAAGAAGACAGTATCGGCAGATGAGATATTCAAGAACGGTATACTTAAAGAGCGTACTGACACAGGTAGAATCTATTTGGTCAATATTGACAATGTCATCAACCAAGGCCCGTTTGATACAACAGTTGATCCAATCTATCAAAGCAATCTATGTCAAGAAATATTATTGCCCACACGACCTTTCCAAAGGATCGAAGACCCTGATGGACGTATTGCCCTATGTACACTTGGAAGTATAAATTGGGGATCGTTTACCAATCCACAACAAATGCGTAAAGCCTGTCGTATACTTGTTCGTAGCCTAAGTAACTTACTGGGATACCAAGACTTTTTGAGTGTACAAAGTAAAATGGCCAATCAAGAGTTTGAACCTCTGGGTGTTGGTATTACCAACCTAGCCTACTGGCATGCCAAACGTAACTTTAAATATGGCACACAGGAAGCACTAGCAGAAGTTAAACGATGGATGGAACATCAAGCGTTTTATCTAACTGAAATGAGTGTTGAATTGGCTAAAGAACGTGGCGCTTGTGAACGTAGCCAAAATACTTTTTATGGTCGAGGTATTTTTCCTTGGGAACGTCGATCAACCGGCGTTAACGAACTTACAGACTTCACCCCCACATTAGATTGGGAGACTCTACGTATTAACATGCTACAGTATGGTATTCGTAATGCCACATTGATGGCAGTGGCTCCTGTTGAATCTAGCTCGGTTGTACTCAATAGCACAAATGGTATTGAAATGCCCATGGAATTGATCAGTGTTAAGGAATCGAAAGCAGGCAGTTTTGTGCAAGTAGTTCCTGAATATCGTAGATTAAAGAACCGCTATCAATTGATGTGGGATCAGACTGATTGTGTTGATTATTTGAAAACCGCTGCCGTGTTGGCCGCATATATTGATCAGTCATTGAGTACAAACACCTTTTACAATCCTGCTAAATTTAAAGATGGAAAAGTGCCTGGTACATTGATTGCTAAAAATCTAATGCTGGCCTACAAGTGGGGTATAAAGACAATTTATTATAGTCTAATTAATAAAGTTGGATCTAAAAATGTTTTAAATACTCAAACAGATAGATTAATATCAGTCGAACCTGTTACAGTATATGATGATGAAGAAAATTGCGAGGCCTGCGTACTATGAGTAAACAACAATATGATTTAACTGTAGCACCTAATTACCTAAAACGTAGAATGTTTTTAGATGGTGCTGTCACAGTACAACGATTTGAAGAATACCGTCATCCACGGATAGCCAAATTTGAAGAACTGGCACGTGGTTTCTTTTGGGTTCCTGAAGAGATCAGTCTTACCAAAGACAAAATGGATCACAAGGATGCCAGTGACGCAGTCAAACATATCTTTACCAGTAACCTACTAAGACAAACAGCACTAGACAGTATTCAAGGCCGTGCGCCAAGTCAAGTATTCACTCCAGTGGTCAGTATACCTGAGTTAGAGGCATTGGTTAGTAATTGGAGTTTCTTTGAAACAAATATTCATAGTAAATCATACAGTCACATTATTCGTAATGTCTATGGTGTACCTAAGGAAGAATTTAACAAGATTCATGATACCAAGGAAATTGTGGAAATGGCCGCAAACATTGGCCACTACTATGAAAAACTACATAAGTTAAACTGTGCCATAGAATCAGGCACTGCAGTAGATGAATATGAACATGTCAAAGCTATCTGGTTGGCCTTGAACGCCAGCTATGCTTTAGAAGCTTTCCGTTTTATGGTATCATTTGCCACAAGTTTGGTCATGGTAGAAAATAAAATCTACATTGGCAATGGCAATATTATCAGTTTAATTCTTCAAGATGAAATTCTACATGCCGAGTGGACTGCGTGGATAATTAATAATGTTACCAAGGATGATGATCGTTTTGTTCGAGCCAAAGAGGAATGTGAACAAGAAGTTTATCAAATGTACATGGATGTTGTACGTGAAGAAAAAGATTGGGCAGATTATTTGTTTAAATTGGGCCCAGTAATTGGACTAAATGCCACTATCTTAAAAGATTTTGTTGATTATACAGCATTTACTCGTTTAAAGGATATTGGCATTAAGTATGCTGGTGAACATCCTAAATCTAGTCCTATCCCTTGGTTTAACAAACATGTTAATATTGGCAAAAAACAAAGTGCTCTACAAGAAACAGAATCAACAAACTATGTGATTGGCGTGATGAGTGATTCAGTCAGTTACGATGAATTACCGGACCTATAAGGAAAAAATGGCAAATGTAACAAGTATAAATTTCAGTGGCGACGAGACTTCTGAAATAGCAGTTAAAATAAAATCAGCCTTGGATAAAGCCTTGGCTAATGATCATAAATTACCTGAGGGTATTTTAACACTTATTGGTATGAGTGGTAAAAAATATCGTATGTTGATTAATAATTTGATTGCTTCAATCAGTGATGCTAGATATTTAGAAGTTGGCTCATGGGCAGGATCCACCGCCTGTAGCGCAATGTTTGGCAACACACTTCGTGCTGTGTGTATTGATAACTGGAGTCAATTTGAAGGACCCAAGGACGTATTTCACAGTAATGTAAATGCGATTTTGACACCTGCTATAAATTTTAGTTTTATTGAAAATGATTTTAGACAGGTCAATTTTGCCAGCATTGGTAAATTTAATGTATACTTGTTCGACGGCCCACATGATCATGATGATCAGTATGACGGTATTGCCATGGCCTTACCTGCGCTTGATGATCAGTTTGTTTTGGTTGTCGATGACTGGAATTGGCGACAACCAAGAGAAGGCACGATATCTGCCATCTCAAAACTTGGACTTAAGGTTTTAACCAGTTTGGAAATTAGAACTACAGATAACGATACCGATGGTGCCGAATTTGGTCAAAATGGTGATTGGCACAACGGATACTTTATTGCTGTTGTGTCAAAAGTTTAAAGGAAACACAAGATGTCAAAAGGCAGTAGACCTAGACCTTTCAGTGTCAGCCAAGAAGAATTTGGCAACAACTATGATGCGATTTTTGGAAAGAAGGAAAAGAATATGAGTAAAGCAATCGTTTGGAGTAAGTACAACTGTACATTTTGCGAACAGGCCAAGGCATTGTTAAAGGCCAAGGGTATTCCGTTTGAAGAAAAGAAAATTGGTGACGGGTATACCAAGGAAGAATTATTAGAAGCTGTACCAACAGCTCGCACAGTCCCACAAATTTTCTTAGACGGCGAGTTAGTAGGTGGCTTCACTGAACTACGGGCTCGTCTAAATGGATGATAAAGACATATACAGCACAGTCTATAACGGTGCCTTATGGGGGCAATCTTATGATGTTGACTTTAGTAAAATCACAGGATCAATGACTGTGTCCTGCTCGACTGGCACAGGATCAATACTAGGTGGGGCCATGGGCGCATCTAATCCCTACAATTATGGCACAGTGACTGTGCCAAATACCCATCAACCTGGACAGTTTTTGTATAGTACTGGCTCTAATCCGGCTTGGACTGCGCCTAATATCACCACTATTGGCGTTGGATTACATGTCACCTCTGATGCCGAATTTGAAGGCGACATCAAATGGAAAGGCCACAATTTAGGGACCTTACTGGAAAAGATTGAAGATAGGCTGGCTATACTAGCAGAACCCAGTCCTGCTAAATTAGAAAAGTTTGCGGCCCTTAAAAAGGCATACGATAACTATAAGTTATTAGAAAAATTAATAGGTGATGAATAATATGTTATTGATGAAAAAACCCTACACACAGGGCGACGTTGTGAGTTTAAAAGTTGTTAACGGTGATGAACTAATTGCTCGTTTTGAAGAAGAAACTGACACAACAATTAAAATTAATAGACCCTTGGCACTGACCATGGGTCCACAGGGACTGGGCATGATTCCTTGGTTTTTCCTAGCAGAGGAAGACACAGTTACTCTCCAGAAGTCACATGTATTTGCCATAGCAATCAGTAAAAAAGATGCCGCCGATCAATACATGCAGGGTACCACAGGAATCGCACTGCGATAATCATGACTGCTATTACGACCGCCACTGAAATTCAAGTACAGGGTACCTTGGTGATTGATTTGGCCAAAGGTCTTAATATGCAAAAGATCTATACATTGGTACAAGATGCGTATCCCAACGATCCATCTTTGACTGTAACAGGTGTGTCCATTCCCTTGTTTAATATTGGTTGTAAGCATACAGGGGTTATTGATCCTATCACTGACGTCAAGGAAGCTGTCAGTAGGTTGTATGACGAGTTGATGAAAACTTATCTAGAGCCAATATTTAAGATATTACAAGAATTATTTGACATACTTAAACATTTTGGATTAGCGGCACTGGATCTCACCATACCCATATTGAATCTACATATCAGTGATTTATTTTCCAAAGATCTGTATGACAAATTAAAAGTCAGTTTGACTGATCTCTACAATAATGCCAAGGATCAATTACTTGAACTTTTGAAATTATTAGGCATACCTTATCCGTTCTTTACAGACTTTAACATACCAGAATTAGAAATTACTGAAATTATCAAAAGAGTTAAAGCCAGTCTTTGGGGTTTTTTCTATAAAATTATCAGTGAACTAGTTAGCCTTATACAAATAGGATTAGAAGCCTATGATGCTATAACCTACAAGGTACCCACACTGAGCGAAATTTGGAAAAAAGTCAAAGATGCCATATTGGGTAAAATATTGGATATACTGATCAGCCTTCCTTCTTTTCAAGATATTGAAAACGCTATCAAGGCCTTTATAAAAACCATATACGGAGATATTGAAGCTACCTATGAACAAATAATAGAAGCATTAAAAAATTTCCATCTTCCTATTTTTGGTAAACCATTTGATTGGTTGTTCCCTATTGATATTAAAGTCAATAGACCCAATATAGATTTTACCAAAATAGTATCAGATATCAAAATTTGGATTAACAATTTTATAGGTCAAATACTGGCTGAATTTATACAGGCTATAGATCAGATTTTAAAATTACTTAAAATTCCATCATTTGAATTTCCAAAAATTGAAATTCCTGTACTTCTCTGTGCTGTAAAAAATCCCTCTTGACATATTAGTAATTCTACTATAAAATAAATACAGTATCTGGTAGGGGTAAACTAGGCATAGCCAAGTTGGCAAGGTGAAAGACCTACTGTCTAATCGGAGGACCCACACGCCCTACGGAGTCCGATAATTTTGTATTACCAAGGAAATTAAAATGAAAAAATTGTTAATTGTTACAGCGTTGATGGGAAATGTTGCCATGGCTCAAACTCCACCGCCAGATGTCGCAATGGTAGTTGGCATACAACCAAGATATGTCACAGTTCAACAACGACAATGTGAAGTACGTGAAGTGGTAAGAGACAATAGCCGCGGAGATACTGCAATTGGCGCCATAGCTGGCGGAGCTATTGGTAGCACCTTAGGTCATAACAGCAATGATAGGCTAGTCGGCGGTATTGCTGGCGCATTGATTGGTGGGGCGATTGGTAACGAAGCAGGCAAAGATTCAGCTCGAGTTGAACAACGTGAATTTTGCCGTTTGGTGCCTGTTCAAATTCAACAAGGCCGTGTTATTACTTTTGATTATCACGGACAACAATTTACCCAAATACTAGGGTATTAAGGAGATTGTAATGAAAAAAATTATACTAGCAAGTTTAATGACATTGGCAATGACAGCACATGCTCATGAAGGATTCCATGATCGCTGTTGCTATCGTGGCCATGGACTAGGTTGGGTAGGGCCAGCGTTTATTGGTGGAATAATTGGATATGAACTAGCTCGTCCACCAGTATATGTAGCACCACCTGTGGTTATTGAACAACCTCCTGTTTATATTAACCAACCACCATACTATCAAGCACCCCCAGCAGGGTATCATTGGCAACAGATGATTGATCCACAAACAGGTATTACCAAACTAGTTTTAGTACCAAATTAATAGACAATAACTATCAAACTTGTTATAGTTTATTATGACTTCAAACCTTAAAACACACGTACTATCCAGCGGGAAGTTAATCTATGTTTATGATGGATTACTTCCCGCTGTTCTTAGAAATCGCATTTTTGATTTTGTCCGTAAATCAGCATATTTTATAGGATGGCCTGATGCGGATCATGAAGTAGCCGCAAGACATCAGTGTCTTTATACTGCCTACAATGAACAAAATAATCAGGATGCCGGGCTACTTCCTTTTTTAAAAACCACCGAAGTAAATGATCTAATCAAAGATCTAGAAGTAAAACGTTCAGTGGTTAATTTATCAGTGCCCAGCCACACTCATTTCCCACATACACATCCAGAACAACTGGTTGCCTTATACTATGTGAATTTGGAATGGGATCATAGTTGGCACGGCGAGACTTTGTTTTATTCAGAAGATATGAATGACATTGATCTAGCGTTACCATATACACCTGGAAGATTGGTTTTATTTGATGGACGTATACCTCACAGTGTTAGACCTCAAAGCCAAATAGCTGATCATTATAGATTCACCTACGCTATTACATTCAACTAATATGTTTGTTATTATCGATAATGCGTTGACTGAAGAAGAAAGGCTGTCTATCCTGGAGGCATTTGCCAATGGTCCAGGAAAATATGATGGCACAAATTCTGGAAAGAACAAATGGATTGACGTGGAAGATTTTGATAAGCAGGATTTTCCACTTAATGCCATCATAGATGTGGCCAAATACAAATTTGATCTCACCAACATGGTGGGAGTTGAATGCTGGAGTCACTATGGAGTGGGGGTAGGCTATCACGTTGACAAAGATGAAAAAGTTTGGACTGATACTGGTGAAGTCAAAACACCTATGTGTAGCATAGTATATTATGCCCAAGTAGAAAATCTAGTAGGTGGCAGATTTTTGAGTACAGAAAAAAACATCATGGCCAAGACCAATAGATTGATCATGTTTTCCCCAGGATTGATACACGGAGTTGAACAGTTTACTGGAACTAGGAATATCGTAGCTATCAATCCTTGGTCGTATAAAATAGATTTGACATAAGCAACTAAATATCGTATAGTTTAACTTTAACAAGGAGTACCATTATGGCAAGAGCAAGAAGTTTGAAGACAATGGCTAAACGTGCGGCTAAACGTCACGTTAGTAAACGTCGTTAAGAATTGAGCAAGTCTCAATAGTAAGACTGTATGAAGTAGATTGAAAAGGATTCAAGACGCCGGTTCGAATCCGGCCAGGTCCACCATAAAGTATATTTCCCCTCTATGTTGAAACGCTAGAGACTTTGTTAGTATACTTTATAATGGGCCTGCTCTGGTAATCGATTGGGTCAAGAGTAATGAAATGGACAGTCCGGCAATGTAGAAGCCGTTAGGATTGGGGCGACCCGATCGAAGACACAAAAAAGTAACTGCAAACGCAGCCAATGATGAGGTATTTGCCCTAGCGGCATAATCTCCGAGGCAGTTATGCCTTGTCACCAAAAATAGCAGAAAGGTCCTTGACGGGACCTTTCTTTTTGTGTATAATAGATACACACTTAGAAAGGAATCCATGGACATCCAGTTTAATCTTAGAAAGAGTGCCACATCGGCTTTTATCACTAACACTATTTTATTTTTTGAACAGGAACTTAAACTTAAAAAAAGCACGTGGAGTATGGGTGTTTTTGCTAAACGTGGTATGGCCAAAGAAACCAATGCTAGGGGCTATGTTAGTAAAATTGGACCAAAACACTTGGTCATGGTTTTAGACTCCAGCTTAGACACTGAACGGTTGGTTTTAACCATAGCACACGAAATGGTTCATGCCAAACAGTATGCTCGGGGACAGCTCAAAAATATTCCCGATAGATTACAAACCAAATATTGGATGGGCAAGAAAGTTAGCAAACGCTATCATCAACAGCCTTGGGAATTAGAAGCATTTGCCAAAGAACGCATACTGGCCAATAAGGTTTTCCAAATCATCAACAAATAATGTTGTTATTGATTTTTTCTATTACAGTCATTGAAACAATTATTGTTAAAAGCTATTAAAACGCTTGATCTAAGTGTTAAATACTATTACAATATTATATCAGTATAAACACTGAGTACAAGTTTTTCATTATACACACAGGAGGAAATATGAAAACAATCGGCGATAAACTAGAACATTTCGTAGTTACAGGCGTTAAGCCAGGACAACCAGAAGATGCTTTCTTCACAATTAATGAAACAAGTTTCCCAGGCAAGTGGAAGATCATTGCTTTCTATCCAAAAGATTTCACATTTGTTTGCCCAACTGAAATCGTAGCCTATGACAAGTTGAATCAGGACTTTGAAGATCGTGATGCTGTATTGTTGACAGGTTCAACAGACAACGAGTTCTGTAAGATTGCTTGGCAAAAGAGCCACCCAGATTTGATCAATATCAAACACAATCAATTCGCTGATACACAACGCGGTGAGTTGAGCTTGGCTGAACAACTTGGCGTATTCTTTGGTCCAGCAGGTGCGGCACTTCGCGCAACATTCATCGTTGATCCAGACAACACAATCCAACACGTTACCGTCAACAACTTGGATGTTGGTCGTAGCCCAGAAGAAACCCTGCGTATTTTGGACGCATTACAAACTGGCGAACTATGTGCATGTAACCGTACCATTGGTGGGGAGACTTTATAATGACTGCCTGGGTAGATCAACTTAAAGAAGGTCTGCCTGAGTACGCCAAGGACACTAAGTTGAACTTGGACGCTGTTATTAAGCGTAGTACTCTAGCAGTTGAGGAAGCAG
>Ga0164296_1001090_pt1 | contig 30225 bp, 26 predicted proteins | sample GEODES057metaG_FD_113533 | JGI IMG/M metagenome (GOLD analysis project Ga0164296, IMG submission 113533) | Dystrophic lake water microbial communities from Trout Bog Lake, Wisconsin, USA - GEODES057 metaG | ecosystem: Environmental > Aquatic > Freshwater > Lake | place: USA: Trout Bog Lake...
ACCTATTGCACCTGTTGTTCCAGTTGAACCTGTAGGACCTATTACTCCAGTTGAACCTGTTGCTCCTGTTGGACCTATTGCACCTGTTGTTCCAGTTGAACCTGTAGGACCTATTACTCCAGTTGAACCAGTTGCTCCTGTTGGACCTATTGAACCGGTTGTTCCGGTTGAACCTGTAGGGCCTATTGAACCTGTTGTTCCAGTTGGACCTATTGAACCTGTTGTTCCAGTTGAACCTGTAGGGCCTATTACTCCAGTTGAACCAGTTGCTCCTGTTGGACCTATTGCACCTGTTCTTCCGGTTGAACCTGTAGGGCCTATTAATCCAGTTGAACCAGTTGCTCCTGTTAGACCTATTGAACCTGTTGAACCTGTAGGACCTATTACTCCAGTTGCTCCTGTTGCTCCTGTTGGACCTATTGAACCTGTTGTTCCAGTAGGACCTATTGAACCTGTTGCTCCTGTAGGGCCGATTGAACCTGTTAAGCCAGTTGACCCTGTAGGACCTATTGAACCTGTTGATCCAGTTGATCCTGTAGGACCAGTAGTTCCTGTAGGTCCAGTCGTTCCTGTTTGTCCAGTTGAACCTGTTGTTCCTGTAGGTCCAGTTATGCCTGTAGGTCCAGTAGTTCCTGTAGGTCCAGTAGTTCCTGTTGGTCCAGTAGTTCCTGTAGGTCCAGTTGTTCCCGTAGGTCCAGTCGTTCCTGTTTGTCCAGTTGAACCTGTTGTTCCTGTTGGTCCAGTTGTTCCCGTAGGTCCAGTAGTTCCTGTAGGACCAGTAGTTCCTGTTGGTCCAGTCGGTCCTATTACACCTGTAGGACCAGTAGTTCCTGTTGGTCCAGTAATTCCTGTTGGTCCAGTAGTTCCTGTAGGTCCAGTAGTTCCTGTAGGTCCAGTTGTTCCTGTTGGTCCGGTTGGACCGGTTATTCCGGTTGGTCCTATAGAACCTGTTGGTCCGGTGCAACCGGTTGAACCTGTTGGTCCGGTTGGACCGGTTATTCCGGTTGGTCCTATAGAACCTGTTGGTCCGGTAGTTCCGGTAGTTCCAGTAGGTCCTGTTGGACCGGTTATTCCGGTTGGTCCTATAGAACCGGTTGGTCCTGTTGTCCCTGTTATTCCAGTAGGTCCAGTTGCTCCAGTAGGTCCAGTAGGTCCTATTATTCCAGTAGGTCCTGTTGTCCCTGTTATTCCAGTAGGTCCAGTAAGTCCAGTAGGTCCGGTAGGTCCAGTTGGTCCAGTTGGTCCAGTTTTTCCAGTAGGTCCAGTAGGTCCAGTAGGTCCAGTAGGTCCAGTTGGTCCAGTAGGTCCAGTTGGTCCGGTAAGTCCAGTAGGTCCAGTAGGTCCAGTAGGTCCAGTTGGTCCTGTAGGTCCGGTTGGTCCAGTTGTTCCAGTAAGTCCAGTAGGTCCTGTAGGTCCAGTTGGTCCGGTGTGTCCTAAAGGAGAAGTATATCCTTTTATTTGATTTATGGTATATGATTGGGATAAATTAAAGCTGGTTCTACTGTAAAATTGCTGTGGTCCTAAATAACTACTATTATATACAGTTGTTCCTAATAAGTTTCCATTTTGAAATAGACTAATATTTACACCATCAAATAACATTCCTATTAAGTCCCCATCATTATATGAATATGATTGTCCGACATAATTAGTAAAATTAGGAGATAAATCAAAAGAAGGAGAACCTAAATAATTGTTTAATACTATATTATAATCGGTCATTCCAACAGTAAGACCATAATTATATGTATTTAAAACTGGTATAGTAAATTGAAGAAATACAGATGAATTAACAATATTAAAATATTCAAACGTATAAAGCGTATACCCATTTTCAATCGTGCTGAAAGAAGTAGATGAATTTATAGTAAATGTCGGATTACCAAATTCATCATAAGGAACATTAAATGAAACAAAAGAATCTCCGAATGGTCCAGTTGGTCCTACATACCCCATTGGTCCTATTGGTCCTACATCACCGATTGGTCCGACTGGGCCGGTTGGTCCGGTTGGTCCTGTATAACCTAATGGAGATGTATAACCTTTTATTTGATTTATTATATATGATTGACTTAATTGTCCATTTGTATTACAGTAAAATTGTTCTGGTCCTAAATAACTACCATTATATACAGTTGTAAATAATACATTTCCATTTTGAAATAAACTAATATTTACACCATCAAATAACAATCCTATTAAGTCTCCATCGTTATATGAATATGATTGTCCTGCATTATTTGTAAAATTAGGAGATAGATAAAAGACATTTCCAACAAGATTTAAGTTATAATCCGTTGTTCCAATATAAATCCCATAGTCTCCATTATTTAAAACCGGTATAGTAAATTGAAAGTAGGCGGTTGTATTAATAATATCAAAATATTCAAATGAAGTAACAGTATATCCATTTTCAACCGTGCTTAAAGATGTAGATGAATTTATATTAAATGTCTGTTGTCCGATACCATCAAGAGGAACATTAAATGAAATAAAAGAAGCTCCAAATGGTCCTGTAGGTCCTGTATATCCTGTAGGTCCAGTTGGTCCAGTTCTACCAGTTGGTCCAGTTCTACCAGTTGGTCCAGTTTTTCCAGTTGAACCAGTAGGGCCAGTAGGACCAGTAGGACCAGTAGGTCCAGTAGAACCAGTTGCTCCAGTTGCTCCAGTAGAACCAGTAGGTCCTGTTTTTCCTGTAGTTCCGGTAGGTCCTGTTTTTCCTGTCTGTCCAGTAGGTCCTGTTGGTCCAGTAGATCCGGTTAGTCCAGTAGGTCCTGTTGGTCCAGTAGATCCTGTTGGTCCAGTAGGTCCGGTTGGTCCAGTAGGTCCGGTTAGTCCAGTAGGTCCTGTAGGGCCTGTTTGTCCTGTTAGACCGGTTTGTCCTGTTGGACCAGTAGGTCCTGTTCCACCAGTAGGACCAGTAGGTCCTGTGTGTCCAACATATAAAACAGGTCCTACTGGACCGGTTGATCCAATTGGTCCTTGTGGTCCAAGCGGTCCCTGAGGGCCAACTGGACCAGGTGGTCCAGGACACAAGGAACTAAATATTGCTTGACTTTTCATGCGCGCTGTTGCTGCAGATGATGAATTCATATATATAATATAAATATATATATGATTTTATATAATGAATTGTCATAAAGGTGTAAATCTATTTACTTGAAATATAGATGAATTCAAACTATGTGTGAATTATCAAGTAAAGGGCTAAATATCAATCATTCTTTATAGCATCTTTTATATAGTGTCGATTCATATATTTCTGTATTGTAAATCGGGTTAATGTATCCAAATCGACATCCGGTCCCAAAAGCTCACTTAATGCCTCGTCTGGGACTACGAGCGTTTTTTTCTCAGGATGAGACAGATTTTTCTCCTGAATATAATGGATAATATATTTCGTTACCTCCGTTCTCGATACTTCCGAACCTTCCGGTATATCCAAAAAACGACATAATTCAGGCGAAGCTCCTATAGGCAATACAAATCCAGAAGGTTTTCTCGGTTTTCTTTCGTGTAATTTTTTCGAATGTTCAATAAAAGAAACAGCGAATTTCTTGAATTGTTGAAATTGTTTTTCCGTTTGTTGAAATGCCAATTTATTCGCCTTTATTGATTCCTCCATAGATTGTAATGCCATTTCCATCTTTTTGACATTTATAGGGGTCCTGTCTGTCATAAATATAGATTGATATCTATATTTATATTGTTTTTTATATTATTTACTTCTTAGGAGCAGGAGTGCGCTTCTTGACAGTCGTAAATCCCTCATCATCAGGAGCAGGAGTAGAAGAAGTCGGACGAGGACGACGAGTTCCAGTTGGCTGAGGTCTGCGAACAACGCGAGAAACAGATGCTTGTCTAGTTATAGGAACTTCCTCATGACCCTCTGCCGCCTGAGCAGCCTCACGAGACTGTCTGCGACGTTCGCAAAGAGTAGCACCACCCTGAATACCAGTGACCTTAGTCGCCTGAAACTCATGAGCACCCTCTGGTGTAGGAGTCAAATCAAACTCGACATACTCTCCCTGAACCAAATACTTGTATTGCTCGAGAGCAACATTAATATTAGTATAATGGACGAAAATATCCTGAGGCGAACCAGTATTCTCACCCATAGTAATAAATCCATAGCCTGCCTTATTGTTAAACCACTTAACATTTCCAATCTTTCTCTCAGTAGTAGTAGTGTCGCTGCTCATAGTATATACTATATCCAATTATAGTGTCTGCTTTTTATATCAGTTATAAAATATATATTGTAAATATATATGGCATTCACAATATCAAAGAATTGGAAAAGAAGTGTAGGAATTTTATTGATTATTTTATTGGCTTCTATTATTTTTGCTATTTTATATCCATTCTATTCTATTAACGAAGGATTGGCAAGTTCTCTAACTGGTTCCGATATTACTAATCTACAAAAAGTTCTACAAAAATATTCGGATACAGCAAATGATAATTGTCAAAAAACGAATAATGCTATTCTTTCTCTAGCAAGTTCTGACCCGCAAACTATGCAAATAAATTCGGCAATCAAAAACAATACAAGTAATACAGCATGCACTATTGTAGATCAAATATCAAATATTGCAACTGATTCAGGGGTTGTTGGAGCTATTAATACTTGTTATGGAAACAACTATGCCGCCGTATTAAATTTATTGAATTCGATTAATTCTAGTCCTCTCAAACAAGCATTAGCAGACGACCCTAATTTCGCTCAAATTGTAAAAACCCAAACCACGAATCCTTCCGTTTCTGGTCAAAATTCCACCTACAATATGATTAATGGTTATGTTATGGGAGCGATTTCTACATCAGGTTGAAAAACCATCTTCATAGGTTCATATTTAGGCACCTCGTCGTATGACATGGCATAAACATATTCCATGTAATGCACAATCCCTTCACCTATCTTATCTTTCTCTTGAAGACAAGAAACAAAACATTTCTTTTGTTCTCTCAACCAAACATTCAAAGGATAATTTAAATCTATTGGAGAACATTCTGACTTTTCTATCTGCCGTATTAGAATAAATTCTCCCAACATCCATAAATAGACATATCCTAAAGAAATAAGATCATCTCTCCTACTATATCTATTTCCTTCATGAATTCGCAAACTCACAAATAATGGACTCCCTATAATCGTTTTTGACAGTTCATTCGGGATATGTTTCCCATCTTCTCCTACATAAAATGTTGCTAAACCAAAATCAATAAGATATATTTCTCCGTTTTTTATCATAAAATTCTGTGGTTTTATATCACGATGAATGACAAAATGTTTATGAATGTTCTCAATAATCTCTATCATTTTCCACATAATTTTTGACATCTTGTCCAAAGTCGGATGGCCATTCACGCGGTAGTCATAAAGAGAACATTCGTATAATGTCATCACGACACATGGAGTGTCATGTGATTGACCAAACCAATATATACTTGGTATATGACGAACGCCGGAGATATATAAATGATTAATCATTTTGACTTCGTGTTTTAGAGAGGCCTGACTCAAATCCATTTTTATAGCGACTTGTTCTCCTGTTTTTTCATATAAGCCTTTATAAATGGCGCCGAAGGCGCCCCGGCGTATTTCTGTGCCTAGCTTATATCGACCACCAATTAACATTTTTCTATTTATCTAATATCTATTATCTTTATGACATTTCTACATAATAGGTTCTCATAGTTATTTGAGAACCTTTCTAATTGTATTATAAAATATTATTATATCATATATTCATTCATGGCAAAAACAATGAAAAAACACAGATGGTCGATAAAATATAAAAGAAGTATTAATTGTAATATGCCTCGTGGATTTTCACAAAGACAATATTGTAAATATGGTAGAAAGAAAACAAGAAAAAGTTCTCCAAAATCTATTTTATAAAAGTCCTCCAAAAGAAAATCAAAAAGGAAAATTCTTTTAATTATTCCTTTTTATCATTCTTTTTAGAAAATATATTGAGAACATTTCAGGAAAAGTTCTCAAAAAACCATTTTATAAAAGTCCTCCAAAAGAAAATCAAAAAAGAAAATTCCTTTAATTATTCCTTTTTGAAAAATAAATTGAGAACATTTCAGAAAAAGTTCTCAAAAACCATTTTATAAAAGTCATCCAAAAGAAAATCAAAAAAGAATAATATCCAATGAAATTATAAGAGAAAGAATAACATGGACCATGTGTATTGGTTTAGTGGAACAATTATTTTTATTCATTTGGCCTATTTAGCTATTTTCTTCGGTGTAGTTTTGATAGATGAAACCTATTTGCGTAATCTAAGCACTCTGGTTCAATTAGGGGTTTGTCTATTTTTGATATACCGATTTTTCCCTCTAAAAGAAGTTAATGTTCTCACGCGTTTAGATAGAAGCATTATCTTTTACTGTGCTACATTTTTATTATTAAATGTCGTATTAGTAGAAATACATAACTCTTTTGCACCATCATCTTTATTGCTTATTATGAGTAATTGTCAATAACATTATAATAGAACCAAATAAAATTGATAGACATTTTTTAATATATATCAATGACATACTTTTAGAATGCTTCCTTTATTACAACTATTCCTACCTATTGCACAAATGACCAATCTGGAAAGAATGGTGGCTACCCGAGCGATTGGCAATTCGATCATTTCTCATTTATCCTCCGAAATTTCCATAGAGAAAACTATTTTCGAAGTAACCAATTTCCATTCGCGAAATGTCTGGGTCATTTCCGCAGTTGCCATTGTTCTTTATGGTCAATATAAATTCAGCGAAGGGAAACGTATAGGAATGGCGCCTCCGGCGCCCGTTGAAAAGCTTCATACAATAGACCTTTATGACAAATACAGTGTGGCTGTTCGAGAAATTTTAGTTATATTGTTTCTCGTTTTCTCTAGAGATGTTCAAAATGCTATATAATGATGTCATAAAGAAAAAATAAATAAAGGGGTTCAATATGATTATAATAGAAAGAGAAAACATAAATGGATTTGAATCAAATATATCAAGAAGCAAAAGAAGACCCGACATTATTATCAACGATAGATGTGGATGCTCTTTTAGACAAAATAGAGGATAATCATTTTTTAGAGAACAAAACATTAGGAGATGTTTCAAAAGAAATTATGGAGGCTCTTGAATCAGTTGGTATGACAAATATTGAGAACATATGTATGCGTTTGTCTGGGTATAGGTTTGTAGATAGAGTATGTGATTTACGTAATGGCAGGCTTGTTAGATGGGTCAAAAAGAATAATAATGTATTAACTAACGGAGGATTATTAGTCGATGTAAAAATAGAGAACAAGGGGGTCAAATTATTATGTAAAAATAATATGAACCGTTTTTTTAGTGTTTATTTTGATGATTGCTTAGTATTTCAAAAGCTGACAATGGAAGAACAGATTGTTTTGATGGCTTCTTCTCAAGAAGCCAATAAATAAATAATTATATCCAGTTATTATATAATGCAAAGTGAAGAACCTACGAATGAAGTTTCAGAACAGGTGGTAAATGAAATACCAGTAAAAAAAGGTGGAAGACGTTCTCGCAAAATCAATCTTTGGGCCAAATCCGCAGGTGAATACTATCGTGCTCACAAGAATGATCCTAAGATTAAGGAGTTTAGTGATGTCTTAAAGTCACCTGATTTTAAGGCTTACTATCAATCCAAATATGGCAAGGGTAAGAAAAATGTCGCTAAGGCACCCATGACAAAAAAACGATTTGGTAAGAAATTCAATAAAAAACCTATGTATGAAGAACAACCAGAGGAAAAAGAAGAAGTCGAAGAAATGAAGGAACCAGAATATGAAGAACCAAAGAAGGAAAAAAAGAATGCTCGTAAAACGATGAAGTCTCATAAAGAGGAAAGTGGATGGAGATGGGGCGGAAAAATGAATAAATAAGCCGATTATACACGTTTTGATTTTCGTGTAAATCGGCCTAATCCAAACGATATTTTTTTTGTTTTCGGCTTTTTAGTCGATAATAAAAAGTATTCTTTCAAATGATACATTATTTTTTGTGATACGAGAATTGCATCTCTTTGACTACTTTTATTTGGTTCATTTTTTGCAAAAAATGAGCGTAATTCTTGTTCAAATCCCACAGGCAAAGGTGTAACTGTCCATTTAGATAAAAACCTATCTATTATTTCTTTTGATGATAATCCATGTTCATACGTTTTAGGTTTAATATAATAGACTCGGTCGTGGTCCATCTTTGGATGATAGGTATTATCTATAAAACATAATTCAGAATTTTTAGGTATCAAAGTGCATCTAATCAAATCACTATAACTTTTACTATGACTAGTTCTCAATGGTTCCACTATTTGATTGTTTATTTTGAAGGCCTTCACTGCTTTGTCAAAAAGATTTACTGTATTTAATCGTTCATCAAAATAAGTCAAAATATAATCTACCCATGGAGGACTACATTGATTATTTGTATATAAAAAAATGTGAGAACATTCCCCTGTCTTTTTCTTATAAAGTAGGTATTCCAAAATAGGAAAAATTCCCGGTCGCAGAAATTCAGGATATAAATCCAATAGTTCTCGAAAAACCATTTGGACATTTGTAGTAGGATTAAGTGCTAACCATATAAGATATAATTCTCCGAATGCTCCTAGAGTTTCATCTAAATCAAATGTAATTACTTTTTGACCACGCATAGGAGCATATTTCGTTTTTGTAAAAGACTTGCCCTTATGTATTTTTGTAAGCATTTTTGATATAAGTTGTTATTATATACTATTCTATAATAACAAACGGAAATATATTTATTTACCAGTAGAGCCAAACCCACCTTCACCTCGTATAGTTGTTGTCAAATCGGTCTCTTCAACTAATTCCACATAAATAGGACAAAGTGATGGATGACATATTTGTAATAAACGAGTATCCTTCTCTACTACAAAAGCATCATTATCCGTATTTCGGAATGCACCGATTAAAGGACCTCGATACCCAGCATCAATAATTCCTGTATGATTAGCTAACATAAGCGGTGTCTTAGAAATACTCGACCTAGGGAACATAAAGTAACCACAACTGTCTTCACCCCTAAAAAGCATCTCTGCCTTTACATCCATAGAAACCATCTGTGTCTTCATCTGACCAGCAATGACAGCTTGCTCTGGAACAAAAAGGTCAAATCCAGAATTAGGAAAAACATCTTTGAATAATGCCTCATTGTGTTTGCGAATATGTTCCTTATATAAATCCTTCGTTTGAGGTGTCTTAGGAGCCAACTTAAGAACAGCAAATTGACTGAAATTGTCACGAAGAGTCTGAAGATTCATTGATATTATTACTTTATGAGTAATCTCTAAGTATTTTCGAGAACAATTACAAAGTAATATTAAAATGTTCTTTTCTCTTAGTTTCATCGAGTTTTTGTTGGATTTCGGCGCGTTTTGCTCTCCATTGTGTCCAAGAAATAGGTTTTTCTTCTTTATATGTTTGTGCTGGGATTTCTTGAACTGCATCTTGCGCTTCATCTAATTTTTTGCATTTTTTAAGAGCAGAATCAACATATAATTCCTTTAAGATCTTACCTACAAGAACTGATGCCTCATGTTGATCCACACGTTCATCTTCAATCAGTTTTAAAATGGTTAATAAACGGGACATAATTTCTAAATCTAGTTCGTCATCCAACATTTTTTTGAAAAGATCCTGATAGTTTTCAAATAAAAAAGGGGCCCCTCCTTGAAAAACAAGAGGATCCGTACATCCAGATTTTTTGAGCCTTTCCATAATACGTAAATCATTCAATATTTTTTGACTGTGTTTTACTTGTCGTATATACTCTGTATTGTCTTGGGCTTCAGATTCTCTTAATAGTTTTTTTAAATCCAACTTTTCTTTTGTGCTAAGTTTAGACATATGTATACAATACTAGTTTATTCTTTATAAGGCATTTTATACGTATATATCAAATGGACAAGTTTATGATAGACCCCAAAGAAGATATTATTAAGAATGATATGATTGATACTGAAAATATAAATGAAAATCGAGAACCTTCTATCGATATGTCTCCTACTGAAATCCCAAATGAAATAATGTTAAATGAAGTTCCGATTCAAATGCCTTCGTGGAGTTCTTGGTTCTTTTGGATATTTGTTCTCATTGGTTTTATTATTTTTTATTTTTCAGCAAAATATGAAAGCAATTATATAAAGTCAAATTCAAGTAGTTTCAAACTCAGATTAGATGAAATAAAAGAAGATGTCAAAGATTTTTTGAGAACATGGATTGAATGGATAAAATCATTCAATGATAACCTTTATGACAAATCCAGCCAGTTCTTTTTCAGACAACATGTAGTTAAAGATACATTTTTATCGAAACCATAGATAAAGCCCGTATATATGGTCCTACAAATAATATGGTAATTATACATATGGGAGGAATTCTAGTATTTTCGCTGATAACTGGTATTGTTATTTATACTGCTTGGTATCTGTTTCCTTATATCGATGCCAAAGTAAAATTATATCTTCTTAGAAATCCTTCTACAAATATTGTGGATTTAGATAAAACAAAAGAGAACCAGGAGATTATTTCAGAAAAACAAAGAGAACAAGTCGATGAAAAACTAAATTCGCCCTTCAAAGTTCTCGAAATCGTTCGTAAATTTATTATTTATTATGGCCAAAAAATATTTTCATTTTTCGAATGATAAGAACGAGAACATTATCTTAAGAATATGTATATCAAATGAAGAAGGATATTTTAACCATTTCGGTTTTATTTGTAGTTATTATTTTCATTTCTTTATGGTTCTCTTCGACTCCCTCCTACGTTCCATATTCGGCGAGTATTTTTAGCAATCATGCCAGATTCGAAGGATTTTCTACACGCCCAGGTGTAGAATATTCTAAGGCGTCTGATAACTCTGCTATCGATGGTCCTGTTTCTGACTATCTATTGGCTTCTCCTAATGGAGCCAAAGCTGTAGGCGGTTTTGGAGGTATTGGTGTTTTCAATTCGCCTGAGGTTGCTTCGAAGGAAAAACTAGATATCTATTCGGAAGCCAAAGGTGATATTACCGCCGATGGATATGGTTATTACAACTCTAGAGGGCCTCTTGTTCTCACAAGTGAAATGAAAACACAACTACAGACCCGTGGAGGAAACACAACTGGTTGCTCGAGCACTGTAGGAGGAAGTCCTGCTTAAGAGGAATCATTTTCAATCGGGGTTTTTATAGGTTCTCGCTGTTTGTCACAAAGAAGTATATTACCTTTATTATTTAAAAATGTTGAAAAGCATTTTGAACAATAAAAAATTTGAATGGATGTATCAGGGTCAATATCGATATAATCTTCAACAATAATGTGAGAACATTTAGTATCAGTCATCTCTTATATATTTTATGTAAAATTCTTATATACTTACATAAAATAAATTATCAAAAAAGAGTCATTATTATTCTGTATGACTATTTTTTATGGATTTTTATTGCGAATGTTTGGGAATAGATTTATAGATACATAGATAACAAACTCTGAGACTGTTTTTCTTCATTCTTAATAAGAGCATCGACCTCTTTATTTGTCACTGTAATAGGGAACTTAACATCCATCTTAATATCCTTCGAGAACAAATTCTCATCTGGTTTCATCAGTCTGAAGAGATTGAGTTTTGTATGAATAATTTCCAAACAACGCTTCATGTTTCTGACACCGGCTTCTTCTTGTGTAAGATGTTTGGCTCCCACAATATACCGGATCGTCTCATCTGGAATAATGATTTCATCTGCTGTGAAATTCACCTGTTCTCTTATTTTCGGCAACATATATTGACGAGCAATAACGATTTTTTCTTTTGATTCATATCCTTGTGTCATAATACGATACATTCTGTCGCGCAAGATGGGATTGACCTTGTGTTCATCATTATAGGAAAAGATAAAGAGACATTTAGATAAATCAAAGTCCATTTCGGAGAAATACTTGTCGTGGAATTGCGAATTCTGGGATGTATCTGTCAAATGTGTGAGAATACCAGCAATTTCCTCACCCTTAGGAGTATCACTCAATTTATCCAATTCGTCAAAGTAAAACACTGGATTCATAGATTGGCAATCCATCAAACTCTGAACAATCTTTCCCCAAACACTTCCTTCATATGTATAAGAGTGACCTTCTAAATAACTGGCATCGCTTGCTCCACCAAGAGGAATAAATACAAATTCGCGACCCAGAATTTTACTAATACCGTCTTTGACTAAAGTCGTCTTACCGGTTCCAGGTGGCCCCTTGATAGCAATCGCTGTTCCCATAGCATCCGGATTAGATATCCATTGACCAACCATCTGTAAGATTTGTAATTTGGCATCATCCAGACCATAAACGCATTTGTCTAAAATGGATTTTGCGTTTGCCATAAACTCATGACATTTATCAATACCATCCGCCATAGAAACAGAAAGAGACTTATATTTGCAAAAAGGAATACGCATGAAATTATCAACCCAATTCTTGATTTTGAAATATTCTGGGTCACATGAGTCCATTGAACGCAACATATTAATTTTCTGCATTGCATTTGCCTTCAACTTAGGAGGAATAGATGATTCTAAGACAGCCAATCTATAAGGCTTATCGATAGTCATAAACTGATTCACCTGTTTCAGCTCGCTCATAATCTTGCGTTGCTCAGCATTCGACATTTTTGTCTTAAAGAATTCGAATTCTCCTGGTTTTGTTGATTCATTATGAATGAGTTTGCGATATTCTTTTGTATTATTCTTTCTTGCGTCCTTGACTAATTTACGAATATCGGTAGAACATTCTGCAACAGCACGCTTCAAAATCTTACTTTTAGGGTTCTTTTCCAATTGCTTAGAAAGTTCCTTCTTTAATTCAAGAAGACTAATATATTCCGATTCGACATTCTTTTCAAGGGGGTCTTCTATCTCCTTGGCCTTTTTCTTGTCCTTCTTTTTGTTATTTTTCTTTCCGTCTGCTTCTTCAGGTTCCTTATCGACACTGCTATCTGATGGCTGTTCAATCTTTTCGTAGTTTTCCTTCATAAAAGTTTCTTCGTCATCAGTATCGCATTCCTCATCGTCGTCCTCATCATCGTCGTCATCGTCATCATCTCCATATCCAAAATACTCATTGTATTCTTCTTCCTCAGCAGATGTAGGACCACCGCCAACCGATAGAATGATATTGATCTTCTGATTTTTCTTCTTTTTATCTTTTTCTTTTTCGCTATCTTCGCTGTCATCATCATCATCGTCTTCATCATCCTCGTCATCATCATCATCGTCTTCATCATCGTCGTCATCTTCTTCGGTATCGCTATCTTCACTGTCTTCCGTGTCATCATCATATTCGGTATCATCATCTTCACTCTCATAATCACTGTCATCTTCTTCATCTGAACTACTTTCTTCTTTGACGACCTTCTTCTTCTTAGAAGCAGTTTTTTTACTTTTTGATACAGGAATATCTTCTTCATCATCTTCTCCGGTTGCTTCTCTTGCTTTCTTTCTGGAAAAAGACGAAGGAAATAATTCAGCTAACATCGATTTGAATTCCTTCTCATCAAATTTTTCTTTGTCTTTTTTACTCTCTTTTTTTGTTGCCTCTTTTTTGTTCTCCTTCTTGGTTGTCTTCTTAGATTTCTTAGGGGGAACATATTCAGAGGATGATGATGTTTCATCTGATTCAGTTTCATACTCTGAATCAGACTCTGAATCTGGGTCTCTTTTTCCTCTTCTTTTAGTTTCTCCTTTCTTAGCACCCTTTGATGCGGTCTTGGTAGTAGTGGTAGTGTTCTTAGGAGGCATTGTATAAGGGGTAGTGTATATGTCATAAAGAAGTTATATTCAAATCAATTTTATGAGATTAATATTTTGAACAGGGGGGTGGTAAAATATAAACTTCATAAAATTGATGGAAAGGGATATAAATAATCTATTAGTATATATTATAGCGTTTTAGATGTCCACAAAACTTGCTCCATCCCGTATTATTGGTATTCAGTTCGGTATGCTATCTCCGGAAGAGATCGAACGAAATGCCGTAGTAGAAGTCAAAACTCGCGATACGTATGTCAATAATAAGCCTTTACCAGAAGGCCTATTTGACCCTCGTATGGGAGTTTTAGAACCTGGGCTCATATGTCCTACAGATGGACTAACCTATATTGACAACCCAGGATATTTCGGATGTATCAAATTGGCAAAACCTGTTCTCTTTGTCCAGCATATCAAAGACATTATGAAAATTGCGAAATGTGTATGCTATAAATGTAGCAAGTTGCTCATCAATAAGAATCAGCACAAACATATTTTGGATTATCCTCTAGAAAAACGCTGGGATTATGTTGCTCCATTAGCAGCGAAAGTAAAGAGATGTGGTGAGGCCATCGACGACGGTTGTGGTTGTAAGCAACCCGACAAAGTAAAGCTCGACGGTTTCGAAAAGATTTTCGCTGAATGGGAAGGCATAAATGTCGAGCAACCGGATGGCACGAAGAAGCCCACAAAAGTAAATATGAGACTAACTCCTGAAATCCTATTGAAGATTTTCCGCCGTATCTCGGATGAAGATATTTCATTTATGGGATTTAGTCCAGTCTGGTCTAGACCGGAATGGATGATTTGCCAAGTATTGCCCGTCCCACCACCGGCTGTTCGTCCTTCAGTAAAATTGGATGCTCAACAAAGGTCAGAAGACGATTTGACACATATTTATGCAAATATAATTAAAACCAACAATGACCTTTTTGACAAATTGCAAAAACCCGATACGACAGCTGTTGTCATCGAAGGTCTGACGAGTGTTTTACAGTATTTCATTGCTATGATTGTGAATAATAAAATCAAGGGTGCTGTTCCGATGGCACAACGTTCTGGACGTCCTCTACAGTGTATTATGGGTCGGCTAAATTCGAAAAACGGTCGTATTCGTGGTAATCTGATGGGAAAACGTGTGGATTTTAGTGCTCGTTCGGTCATTACTGGAGACCCCAATTTGTCAGTTCAACAATTGGGTGTTCCTTTAAAGATAGCGAAAAATATAACAAAACCTGTTATTGTAAATGACCGTAACCGTGATTTCCTGATGCAACTTGTTCAGAATGGACCTGATATTCATCCTGGTGCGAAGATTGTTGAAAGAAAGAACGGTGAATCGATTTCTTTGAGATATGCAGACGTGAAATCCATTCGACTAGAGAATGGAGACACTGTTCATAGACATATTATGGATGGAGATGCTGTATTGTTCAATCGACAACCGTCCCTTCATAGAATGTCTATGATGTGCCATATCGTAAAAATCATGAAACAAGGCGACTCATTTAGGTTTAACGTTGCATGTACAAAACCTTACAATGCCGATCAAAAATTTTAACCATCAAGGTCGGCAACAGGAGGCGTGAAAAACGTGTTACCTCCTAGTGAATAATTTCAATAAATACTTTAAGGCAACTCATATAAAGAGTTATATATATGATATATAGATGGTGGGAGATACAAAACTAGTAATAAAAAAGTGTTCAAGTTGTGGTTCAGAAAAAGAAGCAGATAAATTTATCAAACAACGTAATATATGTAAGATGTGTTCTAATGCTAGAAGAAAAGAACTATATCATACACCTGTTACGGAATTAGAAAGAAAATGCACTTATTGTGATAACACTAAACCAATTATTAGTTTCTTAAAAAATCGTTGTATTTGTAAAGATTGTAATAATGAGAAGCGTAGAGAAAAGTATGATAATGATGAAGAACATCGTCAAAAACTTATTCAAACCGCAACTTTGTTTATACCAGTGAAGATTTAAAATGGGACGCCCCTATGGGGCGTCATTTCAAATCGTTACTGATATCTGACCCTTGGAGAATTAAAATGTCCCATTTTAATTCTTCAAGGGTTTAAACAATTAAAAGCAGAAGAACGACGAAAAAAGAAAGAGGAAGAAATTGGTATAGATAACAAGAAGTGTAGCAAGTGTAACACCATTAAACCAATGAATAATTTTCGTCATAATCGATTGAAATGTAAAATATGTGAAAGAGATGAACCTCTAGAGAAATTGAAACGTTCTATAAGACGTCGAATCTGGGATGCGCTTGACTGTAAAAAGGAAAAGCATACTATCGAGTATCTAGGGTGTGATTCAAAAACATATTTACAATGGATATTAAGTTATAATCCAGATTATACTATTGAAAATAGAGGTATATGGCATATTGACCATATTATACCTTTATCTCATTTCAATTTAGAAAATCCTGACGAACAACTCATTGCGTTTAATTGGCGAAACACTATGCCTTTGTCTGCTAAAGAAAATCTAGCAAAAAATAACCGTATTCTGGTATCACAAATAGAAGAACATTATAACCACCTTTTAGAATATCATAAAGAACATAATATAGAATTGCCTCAAGTATTTATTGAATTATTTGCAAAACATCTTGTTGCGGGAATCCCCTTAGAGCCCTAACTACCACTCGTTTATTGAAAAATTTGCGAGGAACTCGGTTAATAGCCGAACCCAATGGTAATAATGTTAGGGATTGGGCAATCCGCAGTGTTACTTCCTAATGTCGTTATGGTAGGCTATGGAAGGCACTCAGAGACTGAACGGATGTTGGTGGACGATGAAGGATTAGCCATCCCGAGTCTGCTTAAGATACAGTCCGGCCCCTTGGGAAACCTTGGGGAGCCACCGTTTGATGGCGACGAAATGAACGCGCATTTTCCCCAAAATGTATTAGCAGAAACAGAGTTGCGACACTTAGCAGCAATTCCCTACCAGGTATTAACACCCGTAGGACCAGGCCCATTAGTGGGTATTTATCAGGACTCTTTATTGGGTTCTTATCGTTTCACAAGACCCAATGTAAAGCTTACACCGAGAGAAGCAATGAACCTTTTGATGATGTTTCCCAGAGTGGATGTCAAAAAGTTATTAGCAAATAAGGACCATCTTTCCAGTTTCGATATATTATCACAAATTATGCCAGAGCTCACTTTGAAATACAAGAAGGACGAGAACACGATGGAAATCAGAAACGGCCAATATGTCAGTGGTCAATTGGAAAAGGCGATGTTGGGGGCATCAACAAAGGGTATCATCCACAGAATTTACAATGATTTCGGACCTTTTGCAGCGACCAATTTCATCGATGACTTACAGAACGTTGTTACAGAATATATGAAAACAAGTTCTTTCAGTGTAGGTATCAGCGATTTAATAGCAAATAAGGCCACACAGGAAAAAATCATGCAGATTATTTCGGACAAAAAAACAGAGGTTCAATCAGAACTAGACAAACTCCATCTGGGTATTTTCGAGAATGAGACTTCAAATTCGAATATGATGCAGTTCGAGATGGTTGTTAATAATATCCTGAATAAAGCAACTGAACTCTCGGGTAAAGAGGGTCGCAAAAGTCTTAGCAAGGATAACCGTTTCCTAATGATTGTAGAATCTGGTTCGAAAGGGTCTCTTGTGAATATTTCTCAGATGATTTCTTGTTTAGGACAAACCAATGTAGATGGCAAGCGAATTACATATGGTTTCGAAGACAGAACATTACCTCATTTCAAGAAGTTCGACGATTCGCCTGGTGCTCGCGGTTTCATTGAGAATTCTTATATTTCTGGATTAACTGCTCCTGAGTTATTCTTCCACGCAATGGGTGGTCGTATTGGTTTGATTGATACTGCAGTCAAGACCGCAAGCACAGGATATATCCAGCGAAGATTGATTAAGGGGCTAGAAGACCTCAAAGTAGAATATGACCTCACTGTCAGAAATAATCGCGGTAAAATCGTTCAATTTGCTTATGGAGACGATGGTATCGATTCAACAAAAGTAGAATCGCAAGGTGTTCCTATAGTAAGTATGAGTATCGAAGACATCTATCTCCATTTTGATATTGCAGGTGTAGCGGAGGATAGTCGTTCGGACATGACAGCGATTTATACTAAGGGGACAGTTACAAGACTTAAAAAGCAACGTGCCGAGACTGTCAAAAAGGTTGCTGAATATATTGAACGATTGATTGAAGTTCGCGATAATATTGTTGCGAATGTTTTCAAATATAAGGATGATGCTTCAGTAAAAGTCCCAGTTTCATTCCAACATTTGATGTCGAATTTACAAGGACAATTAGGATTAAATAGTCATTCAATGACAGATGTCACTCCATTAGAGGCATTCGAAATGGTAGAAGCAACATTTAAGCGTATTCAACAGCTTCATTTTGCTCCTCCTACTAAATTGTTCGAGACACTCTATTATTTCTATTTGACACCTCGCGAATTGTTAGTGCATAAACGGTTTCACCGCAAGGGATTAGAACTACTTTTAGATACGGTTGTTTTGAAATATAAACAGGCAATTGTCCATCCAGGAGAAATGGTTGGTGTTATTGCAGGTCAGTCCATTGGCGAACCCACTACACAACTGACATTGAACACTTTCCACTTAGCTGGTGTTTCTTCCAAATCAAACGTCACCAGAGGAGTTCCTCGTATTGAGGAAATTTTAAGACTTACAGATAATCCAAAGAAACCTGCTATGACAATTCATTTGAAGGCGATAGATGAAGCCGACAAGGACCGTGCATCTATCTATGCAAATATGTTGGAGCATACTGTCTTAAAGGATGTAGTGAAGACGGTTCAGATATGTTTCGATCCTTTAGAACGTTCTACCTTTATCGATACAGACAAAAGAATTATCGAATCATTCTACGCTTTTGAAGATATTATACACGAATGTAATGGAGAAGACCAAACCGACCAAACAAACAAATCGAAATGGATTGTCCGAATGGAATTGGATGCCGAAGCCCTATTGGACCGCAATATCACGATGGACGATGTGCATTTTGCAATCAAACACACCAATCCGGATGTCCAATGTATTTATTCGGATTACAATGACGAACAATTAGTCTTTAGAATAAGAACCAATGGAGATATGTTCAAGAAGAAGAAGGGCGCTATTCAAAGTTTGGACCAGAGTGACGAAATCTATATGCTTCGTAATTTCCAAGACAGTCTCTTAAATAATATAGTGCTACGTGGTGTCCAAGGTATTGAAAATGTCATTCCACGCAAACTCCAAAATATGGTTGCCAAAGAGGATGGAAAGTATGTCAAAAAGGATACTTGGGTGTTGGATACCACTGGCACGAATATGTTGGATATATTAGGAACAGATTACATTGATTATGAGAGGACTTATAGCAATGATATTGGCGAGATGTTTGATGTATTAGGGATAGAAGCCGCTCGCCAGATTATATTCAATGAATTTTCAGAAGTCATGGAATTTAGTGATGTAGCGATTAATTATCATCATCTAAGTCTTCTTTGTGACAGAATGACAGTAACCAAAGGAATGGTGGCGATTTTCCGCTCTGGACTACATAATGATAATATCGGACCTATTGCCAAAGCCACTTTCGAAGTTCATACAGAAATATTGCTACAAGCAGCAAGACATGCGGATTTCGATGAGATGCGAGGTGTATCAGCAAATGTCATGTGTGGTCAGTTTGGTTATTATGGAACGGGTGCTTTCAATGTCATATTGGATATGAAAGAATTGGCGAAAGTGGAAGCACAGGAAGCGACGATTAAGAACGATGACCGTGATATCGAATCTATGTTTGGTCATAAAGAAGAAACTGGATGTCCTTCATCGAAATTAGTCATACAGAATAATATTACGGCTATTCATCAAGAAAATGAAGGTGTTTGTCAAGACCAATATGATATGGGGTTCTAATGGTCTTTATGAATAATAAAAAAATAAATCATATAAATAATTTATTTTTTTGTAATAGTACTATAATGGGTGGTGGTGAATCTAGTTATAATTATCGTCATCGTCCTTCTCCTCCTCCTCCGCCTTCAAGTCCTATTCCGAACTTTCCATATCCAGATTTTATAAATAATTATTTAACATACCAATATAGTTGGCTTAAAATAAGCACAACGGCTCATGGTTCATCTAATCCTGTTCCTTTAGAGCAACCTCCGCCATTACCTGTTATAGATACAAACACACCACCTGAATTAGTTGATGAAACGACCTCTTCTCAAACGACACCGCCAATAACATCCCCTCCACCTCCACCTACACCTACTATGACCTTACAACCTGCTTATAGTAATCCGACATTGGCTCCTAAGTCGGTAGTAGGTTCTTTTGGGCACTCGAGAGTAGGGTCTCTTTGGAATAATAATATCAATATAGGACCGTTGAATATCCCCCCCAATGTTCCAGCTATGTGGCGTGCCGCGATTGAAGCTATGCAGTTTGTTGATGGACTAGGAGCTATTACAACATCAGCACACATATATACTCTTTATGACAATTTGCAAAAAAAAATATCTCAACTTGTTCTCTCGAATAGTTCAGGTGAAACTATAATGTCAGGACTAATTTATTTTTGCACGGTAATAACAACTGCTTTTAAACCATTTAATGAAAATGTCTCTTATAATTATTTGAATGGGACTTATCCTGGAGTTTTTACGGATGCCAATGTATATAGAAAGTTTTGTATGATAAATTATTTTTCCATTCATGCAAAACACTATTTTGATTTAATTCCTGCAAGAAATCAATATTTACCAACAGAGCAACCGGTTGTCATTTATGCAATTCATTCACTATTAAATACAGTCGTAGAGCAATTACAGAAATAAAATATTCATTTATTATAAGATGAAATATTTGGGTATCATTATTCTATGCTTACTTATCCTTTTTACGTTATATATTAATACCATTATAATAGAAGGGTCAGATACAGGACCGAATTTGCCTTCAGGTGGAAATCAGGGTTCTATTAAAGATATAGATGATATGAGAACATTCTTAGAACAAATGTATATGATTTGTCTATTAAATCCAAATGATCAAACAAATAAAATCCAAAATACAAATGGATACAAGATAAGTCTTTTAGGGACCTATTTATGGCCTTTATTAGCACCTTATACAGAATGGACATTAGATGATCTTAGCCCTTTATTTGGAACGCCTACTAATCCTACATCTGTTACACAGGGTTCTGCCGCTCAATCAAATGGTCAAAAACCAAAAGTTCCTATCATTGCCAGTGATGATGATTATACGAAATTTTTAGAACTAGCTATATTAGGAAAAATAATTACACCTTATTCGACTGATAATTATAACAATGGGTATTCTGTAGTTGTTTGGTCAAAGGATATTAATGGAAATGTCACTGATTTTATGGACAACACAAGGGGCTGGGTTCCATATCACGATTATTGGGGAGCTCCTTATTATTTCGTAAATACATATCTACATGATATAACTATGCTACTAGCACATTTCCATGGACAAACTACTTCTAATAATAAATCTTGGCCAGGAGATTCGCAATTTACCGAAGTTTATCCGAAATAAATAAACACTAATGAAAAACGTATAAAAAATAAATCATTACACATATAATGAATTATTTTATTATAATTTTAGGAGTAGGATTAGCGAGTGCTTTCAGACCTATCCAACCGGATAGACCATTATTTTCAAGGCATCTTATGAAAAATACTCCATATGGTTCTCTGGAAAATATGCCATTATCTGATTTATACAAACAATTAGATACAGATACTATTCAAAACATATATCTTTCCAATGACTTGAAAGATATTTATGTCAAACAGAATGATATTACTCAAGTAGTTCATTCAAATCCCATTTTAACAGATAATTTATTAGATATTGTCATAAAGAATAATATTCCAACATCGGTTTTAGAACCGGTTAATAATTATTTTGAAATTGGGGGTCATATTCTGACAGGAATCATGAATATTGCCTTTGTGACTATTTCGATTTCCATCATTTACAATTTATTTGGATTGTTATTTCTTGGTTCTAAAAATAATCAAAATGGGGGACCTATGGGAGGTCCGTTTCCTTTTTCTAAACCGAAAGATATAGTAGATAAATCTTCTGTTTCTGTTCGATTATCCGATTGGGCTGGAAGTCCAGAAGTCTTTGAAGAATGTTTTGAAATTGTCAGTTATATTCAAAATGCATCTATTTACGAAGCCGCCGGAGCAACTATCCCAAAAGGAATATTATTGGATGGTCCTCCTGGAACTGGGAAAACACTTTTAGCAAAAGCTATTGCAGGAGAAACAAACGCAACTTTTATTTCCATGTCTGGAAGTGAATTCGTGGAATTATATGTAGGAATGGGAGCTGTAAAAGTCCGACAACTATTCCAACAAGCTCGTGAATCTGCGCCTTCTATTATTTTTATTGATGAAATCGATGCTGTAGGAAAAAAGAGGAGTGTTGCTAATGCACCCAATTCGAATGATGAAAGAGAACAAACTCTTAATCAAATATTGTCGGAAATGGACGGATTTCAACCGAATAAAGGCGTTATTGTCATTGCGGCTACAAATAGACGTGATATTTTAGATGATGCACTCTTACGACCTGGTCGTTTTGACAGATTAGTATATGTTCCTTTACCTGATAGGAGTAGTCGTTCGGCTATTTTATCTTTATATTTGAAGAACAAAACCGTATCTGATGATATCTGTATCGACGAACTCGCAGAAGGAACAGCTGGGTTCTCGGGGGCTCAAATAAAAAACTTTTTGAATGAGGCGGCGATATTTGCTGCGAGAAGTGGCTCTACGATTGTCACAAAGAAGAATTTGGATGATGCTCTCGAAAAGATCATCGTTGGGATTACGAAGAAGGTTGATTCACGTTCTTTGGTTGCTCGAACAAGAGTTGCCATTCATGAATTAGGACATGCTATTTTAGCAGGAGTTTTTAAGGATGACTTTATATTGAAAAAGGTGTCTTTGAAATCGAGTTATTCGGGGATGGGTGGATATACTCTTTTTTCGGAATATCCTGAAATGCAAGATGCTGGATTATATACTCGAGAACATATGTTAAAAAGAATAACTGTGGCTATGGGAGGCAAAGCCGCAGAAACATTGGCATATGGTGCCGGAGAGGTCTCTGTAGGAGCATCCGAGGATTTGAAAGAGGCAAATAATCTAGCACGTCAAATGGTTGAACGATTTGGTATGGGTGGTTCAATACCCGCATTTTCTAGAGACCGTTCAGAATATTCTGAGGGAATACTTCAAACCATTGATAATGATGTATTAAGTATTATGAACTATTGTTTTACAGATGCTCAAAGAATTTTATTAGATCATAAAAATGCAAGTGATGTTTTATTGGTGCAATTATTACATGAAAATGTTCTCGATGGAGAAACTGTATTGAATGCTATTCATAAATAAGTGGTTTCATAAATAATATATTTATTTATGAAAAATGGGTTATACCGCGGTTTTCTCAAGATAGTCATAAAGAGATATTGTGGAAATTGGATTTGCGGTTCTCACCAATTCGGCCATATCTGCTGCTGAAACTGCCGGTTTAACAATCGTATATTCTGGTAAATAATTACTCGCCGAATCTGGTTCAGTAGGAACTCTTACAAAATAATATTTTGAAGAAGGGACTGTAGTTAATAAAACCCATGAGACTTCATCTAATAAATGTTTTATTTTTTTCTGATGAAAGAGAACCATAGGTAATTTGTAATGATCCGCGAGAACCCATAAATCAAGAGGTGTTAAGAAATAAGCTTCTGAAATGATTTCGATAAATAAATCGGTTTTCCTTTTTATAATATTATCCATACTATCGCGTTTGCCCTGTTTTCGAAGGATTTTGAGAACTTTTTCATAATGTCCTATATTCATATATCTAGTTCTCAATGTAGATTTGATTTCCTCTACTGTCAAAAAGGTTCCATGTATAGCATGATATACATGAATAATTGGATAATAACTACATTTAACGGTTTTATGTAAATCCATTTCGGTTGATTGTGCCGAGAAAAATGTCTTCCATTCCGATGTCGTTTTCTTTCCCGTTATAGGATGTGTTCCTTTTACACATTCTGCAGTTAGCCGGTTCTCAATATTTGTCATAGTAGTATCTTTTTTGACCATTCCTTGTTGTGTCGCTTGAGATACTTCATTACTATATTTCTGTGTGATAATCGGGTTGGCTGTCTCATATGTAATTAATGTATTTCCATGTTCATATGGCTCTAGACTTTTGAAATAATCAACTGTTAAAAGGGATTCTAACATAAGCATTTCAGTAGGATTTATTTTATAATCCGTATTTGTCAAATTCAAATACATTTTCGAATTCAACATAAAGAGTTGGATGCGTTTATATCTCCATAATTCGTCGGCCATTCTCTCAAAATAAATTCTCTTGTTTGGTTTTTTACTCAATAAATGAGTTTTTGGGAGAACTAATTGTTTTTGACCAGATGTTTGAATAGCACAGTATTTCTTTTCATCGGTATTTGTAAAACAATCACTAATTTCTCCCAAAGAAAATAAGGTGTCCTCGTCAAATTCTTTAAAAGTCACAAAGTCATCACATAATGTATGCAAAATAGTCTCTATCAAATCTACTGGGTTCTCCCCTTGTCTATTATTCTTCTCAATAATTGCCAGAATCTGTTGTTTATGACGAATATTAGAAGGGTCATTCAAAAGCATTCTTACAGTTGTCCTAAAGGCTCCATAGAATTGGGTTTCTAATTTTATCTTTTGGATAGCTTCTACTCTTTTAGGGTCTTCTTTTTTAGATTGAGCAAATACGCGGTCAGCAATTACATAGTTCTCATCTGTTATTGCCGGTATATCATCATCAATTACTTCTACGGGTTCAGAAATCATAACAAATTGGTTCGTTTCTGTTAAGATGCCAATGACTTGGCTATCCTCTACTATTTTGAATACAGGTCTTGTTTTAATATGCCCCCCTGTGCTTGCATAAATATTTTGTAAAAGTTCGACAGTATCTTTATAATTCAGCCATAGTTCTGGATCATCCATAAACATTTTGGGAAGTTCTTTTTTCGTTTTTCCTTCATCGGTAGTCGTTTCATATTCGGGTAATTGAGGGGATGGAGAACATGGCACATAAATTCCGCCCTTTTTATATTTCACCCATAATCCTACAACTTTTGCTTGATAATTCAAAATTTGAGCTTTTATGATAAACCCATGTTTTAATAAATCAATACGCAATTTTTCGGCGGATAAAGCAGTTTCAAATGTATATACTTTCGGTAATCCAGAATTAGGAGGTAAGCTCGATTTAGGAGCACAACTCGATTCAATCGATATCCTGATGATTTGAAGTATTTCTTGAATATGCGATTTCTTTTCTGTGAATGTTTTCTGAATTGTAGGAGGTTCTTTTATTTCCGACACTTTCGTTTGAAAAAGATACACCGGTTCGAAATATTCATCATGTTTAATCAGAATGACCGTTTCTTTTCTAACATCAAAGAGAACTGGTGAATAGACTGATGTAGGACATAATAGTTCAATATCATCTGTCATATCCACATTACGAATTTTCAAAATGGCCAAGTTCAATCCATTTGTAAAGAGAGCTGGATTAGGAGAACAGACAATGTCCCAAAGATAAGTATGGTCGATATAGGAATCCGGGTTTGTCATAAAGGAAATAAATGCCTCGTATGATGCAATGGTATCGTAGATGAAATCTGATTGGATTTCGTCGCTTAGGTCCAGATTTTCCATAAATTTCGAATTTCCTTCATATTTTTTAGGATTGATATCGTCTTGAACATATGTTTTAGGACGAAAAATAGATGCTAGAGAACCATTATGGTATGTCAAAAAGAGGTCAATTGTAACTGCTCCTGAAATGATTTTACACATATCTTCGATAGAGGGAACATTCGGTTTTTTTGTTTTATACGCATAAACATCAGCAATACACGCTATGAATGATTTTTTAGCAGAGTTCTCAACACCATATCTCAAAAGTGTTTGAACAGGTTTGTCATCTCTCAGATTTTTATTGTTATTTGGATTGACAACGGTGGAATTGTCTGTTTGAAGGAAATATTGGACGGAAATAGGAAGAAATCCCCATCGATGTTGTGGAATAGGATATCTGCGAATATCAATAATGTAATTTTCTTGTTTGGCGGTTATCTTTTTCGGTTTTCTTTTAGGAGTATTTTCTGTTCCATGTTCTCCAGATATTTGGCATTCTTTTCTACGATCGACTTGAGATTTTGAATCCCAATCTTTTTTGAAACAACATGGCATACATAATCCTTTAGGATGAAGAGAACCTTCCAAAAATCCAGGCGAGTTCTCGAAATAATTACCATGTTTATCTCGATGTTGTTTAGAGTTATTGAATTCATAAACATAATGTCCGGGTTTGACGGCTTTAGCACCAGGTTCGAGAACTTTTCCGCATTTTTTCCCTTCTAATGCGTCTTTTTCAGAAATGGGCGAATTTGTTTTAAGACACCAATAACGAGGACAAATATAAAAATTTTTATTATCGGGGTCTGTTCCGTATTCTAAAGCATGACTATACGATTTCGAACCATTTTTGTCATCTTCTTTATCTATTTTTTCTTTTTCTTCAGGTGTCAAAATAATAGGTTGTCTTTGAGAACTTGCTTGACATATTTTGGAATATGCGCTATATTTTCCATCGTCTTCTGAAAGAAAAAGTGTAGGTTCTCTCTTTTTTAATTTTCCTAAAAATAAATTATTATTACCTTCTTTTAACAACATTCCGTCCAATTTCGAACCTCCAAAATACATTAATCCATTCGAGGATCCTTCGGATGATTCCGATGAACGTTTTTGTCTTTCATTTGGTTTTTCTTCCGCGTTTTCATCCTCTTCTTCCTTTTCAATAGTAATATTTTCGGCTTCCATGTTCTCCATTTCATCTTGTCCTAAAGAAGTTAATTTGTCATCTTCTTCAACAACATCTTCCAAAGATGAAAGAGAAGGAGAACCAGATGGTTCCTTTATGACATCTTGCTCTTCATATTCTAACACATCTGGAATTACTTCTGCATTTTCAAATTCATTCAAATCGCCAAATGCTGAGACGAGTGGTTCATCGGTTTCTTCTGGTATATCATAAAAAAGTGGATTTTCCTCTTCCTCCATATAGGTGGTTTCCAGGTTCGGTTTAGAAACTATACCTGTCATAACATTATCGAATTTAACAACTTCTTTCTCGGTCGTTTCTTTAGAACAAATCTTCGAAATTTTATTTGCGGAAATACCGGCTGATTTCGGGTCTTGAGTTATTATCATTAATGATTTAAAATAAATCGAAAACACTTGTAAATATTCAATATAAATATCAGCAATACTACTATCTAAATCGAGAGAACATAAAAGAACATCATCATATGGTTCGATTTTCATAGATACTATAAATCCCGGACTATCCGATATTTTCATAGAAGTCTTTACAAATCTCCCTTGTTGTTGTTCATGATCTCTTAGAAATTGTGCTAATCTTAGTGCTCCCTGTTGAAGCGGTATTTCGTATTTTTGCGAAATCAAAGTAACGATTTCTTCTCTAGGATGATGAAATAACCCAGCAATAAATGCATCTTCTTCGTTCATTGCACTATAGTTCTCCACTCTTTTGAATCTTAAATCGGCACCTTTATGAATATCGGATTCCACAATATCAAAAACGGATTGAAAACATTTTTTGTAGGATTTCAAATCAATATCTTTTTGAATACGCATTCTGTAAATAAAATGCAGGTATTCTATTTCGACATAATCTTTATCCAATGTTGAGAACCTTTTCAATTCATAACCATTTTTTTTAAGAAAATCATTCATATGGTCAATAACAGGATTGACGATTTCGTCTATGGTTCGATTAAGTTCATCTACAGATAATGCTTCTTTGAAGTTGTTTCCAGAAATACTAATATCCCCATTTGTAAGAATATGAATATAGAAATCCCCCCGGTCGCTTTCTACTGAAAAAGAAATCTGTCGCCCTTTTCCGGTTTCTTTTGCCAATTTAATAATGGTTTTTGCTGGTAGAAACGGTATTTTTGTGCCATATTTTGTCACTGCCTGACTATATAATCTATAAATGTTCTCACGTCTAGGTCCAGGATTATATTTAATAAAAGGAATGGACTTCGTTGCATGCACATTTTTGAAAATGACATCTAAAGGTAGGATATGTTTGAAATCCGGATGAAGAACAATCGAAAAAACGTCTATTCCAGTAGTCAAAAAAGGTATTTCAGCCGTATGTTCTCGATAAATGTCATAAAGAATATCTATGGTATCACTTGAGGCTGGGATAGTCTTTTTCGTTGCGGTTAAAAGACTTCTTCGATTAGATATCAGAGTTTCTTGGTCGTAAATATCTTCTTTGGCAAGAAGAGGGAAATAGATTTCAGTTGCCCATTTAGGGTCAATAGTATTTTCTGAACAATAATCGAGAACATCTGAAGCCAAACAGACATAAATCGTATCATCTACGAAATGGGCACCATGATTATTTAAAAGCAATTGGTTCTCAAATGTTTCTAATGGATTAGAGGATTGTTGTATCCATGTATTTTTTCCATTTATAGAAGGAAGAATATCATAAGGATTGGCAGAAAAGAGTTCATTATGATTTGTGCGAAATCTTTTGCCGATACTTATTTTATAAAGTTTAGATTCATCTTTGAGAACTTCATCTAATTCAAGAAGGTCTTCGGAGGTGTATTTCGATTTTTCTGTAGAAAGAGACGAAAGAATATCCGAAGTGGCTCCTAGATTGACTAATAATTGTTTATATTCATCGATGGTTAAAGAAGACCCAATATTTGTGAGAACCTTCTGTAAGTTCTCTTTTCGAATATGACTAAATAAATAGAGTTCATGATAGGAAACAGGTTCTCCTGATAAGGCTTTTAAAATCTTATGCTTTATGACAGAAATAGTATCATCGATATAAATGGCCGTTTTCTCTATTCTTACAGGAATGTTCTCTTGTTCAATGAACGCACTTTCTTTTTCATTGAATGGGTTTTCAGAGGCATTTTCTCTAGAGGTTCTCGAGAACACAATTATTTCTTTGACTGTGCCATTTTTTCCTAATAAACAGACTTTCATTGATTATAATAATGTATATATTATCATAATATTCTTTATTTACTATAAATCTACGCATCATAATAGGGATTATCGGTTATCTTCATCCCACAATATTCCTGTGGTGCTGATTTGTAATCTTTCGGTAAATACAATCCAGCTTCTTCTGCCTCATGTAATAAGAACTTGAAGTTCTCCCAGAATTCCGATTTATGACCAATCGATTTCGTAGCTACATGAGCCAATTCGTGAAGTGCCACAAAGGTAAGTGTATTTTCGTCGATTAAATCATCGTTATTTTCATTTTTCTTATTTAGACAAAAAGCTAATTTCTCTCCTTTGTTCTCACTATATGCAGTGTGTTCGCTTGTTGGTAATGTTTCCATAATTTTCTGTGGATTGAATCCGTCTTTTAATCTGAGAACATTGTCTTTATTCGGATATTTTTTATAAACGAATTCAACCAAAGTCTTGCATTTTTCTACGACACCGGCCAGTAAATTAGCTGCTCTATCCACTTCTTTGCGGTCGCGAACACAATATTTATTACCATCTACGGTTGAAATAACGCATTTTAAATCTATAGTGTCTTTATTTGCTAAATACATATATGCACCTACACATAATACACCTATTACAACTACTTGAATAAATAGGTCTTTCTTGTCCATTATAGAAATATATAATAACCGTCTTATTTTATTTATTCCCAAAAAGAAGCACTAACCTGTCATAAAGAATTGATATGATAATGAACGCTGAATAACTTGTCATAATATTCCTTTATGACAATTTATATTTTCAATATATGCAGTTCTTAACGACCACCACAGCCAACTTCCAAAGGAACACGGCCAAGGTCTGGCTCGATGGTGCTCTGGTTCCATGGTCCAACAGCAGACTTAGGGATGATCGGGTCAGAACGTTCCTGTAGATTGGCGTTTCTCAATGTCTGGCCAATGGTGTCAAGACCAATGTGATAGCCAGCCTGAAGAAGATCAGGAGCAGCAATGTTGCCCTGAGCAACAGGGTTCAAAGCAGCCCATTGGCTGTTCTGGTCATGAGGAAGCAAGTCTTGAGGAGAGGCAACAGAGCCGGCAACATATCCTGCTTGCGGAGGAACAGAAGCGGTTGCGGGAACAGCGGGTTTAGTAGCAGCGGCAGTGGTAGCAGCGGCAGTGGTAGCT
>Ga0164296_1001096_pt1 | contig 30117 bp, 28 predicted proteins | sample GEODES057metaG_FD_113533 | JGI IMG/M metagenome (GOLD analysis project Ga0164296, IMG submission 113533) | Dystrophic lake water microbial communities from Trout Bog Lake, Wisconsin, USA - GEODES057 metaG | ecosystem: Environmental > Aquatic > Freshwater > Lake | place: USA: Trout Bog Lake...
GCTGCAGGGACAGAGCACCTCCGGCGCGACGACGTTTGTGCAGAAGGGCGCAGTGGCGGCACTGACCGGCAGCCAGGAATGTGTGGCCGAGATGCGCAAGGACTACATCCAACTGCGCGATGAGATTCTGGCCGGGTTCAAGACGATACCCGGACTGACCTGCACGGTGCCGGAAGGCGCGTTCTATGTGTATCCGAATGTGTCTGCGTTTTTTGGCCGCGGTGGACTGAAGACCGCAGCCGATGTGGCGGCGAAGCTGCTGAGCGAAGCGCATGTGGTGGCGGTTCCGGGCGAGGCGTTTGGCACGGCGGAACATATCCGGCTGAGCTATGCGGTGAGCCACGCAACGGTGGCCGAGGGCGTGAAGCGGATGCGGGAATTTTTCGCGAAGCTGAGCTAGGGCATTCACGAAAACAGAGAGATGACAGAGAATATGTTGACGAGTCTGGCGCCGTTCCGCCTGCAGCCGCATTTTGACAAACGCATCTGGGGCGTTCGCTGCCTGAAGCCGTGGTATGACTTCAAGGTGCCGGGCGACTCCGACCCGATTGGCGAAGTGTGGCTGACGGGCGACATGTGCGTGGCCGAGACCGGGCCGCTGGCCGGGCAGACGCTGGACGGGATCACACGCGGGAACTCGCAGGTGGTGCTGGGCGCGGCGGAGGGGACACAGTTCCCTTTGCTGATGAAGGTTTTGTTTCCGAATGAAAAGCTGAGCGTGCAGGTGCATCCCGACGACAAGATGGCGCAGAAGTACGGCGACCCGCGCGGCAAGACGGAGTGCTGGTATGCGCTGGAGTCGTCGCCGAGCGGATCTGTGGCGCTGGGGTTGAAGCCGGAAGCGACGGTGGAAGGCGTGCGGGCGGCGATTGCGAACGAGACGCTGGAGTCCCTGCTGGAGTGGCTGCCGGTACACGCGGGCGACATGTTTTTTGTGGATGCGGGAACGGTGCATGCGATTGGGCCGGGCTGCGTGCTGCTGGAGACGCAACAGAATTGCGACCTGACCTACCGCATGTATGACTACGGGCGCGGGCGTGAGCTGCATCTGGAAAAAGCATTTGAAGCGATGCGGCTGAAGACGGACGCGGGGCTGAAGCCGGCGCAGGTCCGCAAAGACGGCCTGACGGTGCTGATGGACGCGCAGTATTTCCGCGTGGAGAAATTTGACGTGAAGCCGGGTGAGCCCTGCGTGCGGGAAGCGCATCACCAGGGCACGGTGCAGATACTGTTTGTGATGGCGGGCGCGGGCGAGATTCGCGGAGACTTTGACACGGTATCGCTGGCGAAGGCGCAGGTGTTGATTGTGCCGGCCGCATCGCCGGAGTTTGCGCTGCATGCGAGCGAGCCGGTGACCATCGTACGCGCGATGCCGCAGTAAACCAAAACAATCGACACAGGCGTGGACACAGCGAAGCACAATTCCGATACGATGTTGCTACCTGCATGAGCAAGCCTGAAAACAATCCGCGGCTGGTACCGGTGATCCTGGCCGGGGGCAGCGGGACGCGCTTCTGGCCGCGCAGCCGACGCACGCGCGCCAAGCAGGTGCTGGCGTTGGACGGCGAGCAGACGATGATCCAGCAGACGGTGGAGCGGCTGACGCAGCTGGCCGCGGCGGAAGACATCTGGGTCATCACCAACGACGGGCTGGCGGCGACGATAGAAAAACAACTGCCGCAGTTGAGGGTGGAAAAAATCCTGCGCGAACCGGCGGCGCGGAACACGGCACCGGCAGCGGCACTGGCGGCGATGCTGCTGGAGCGAAATGATCCGGATGCGGTGATTGGCATCTTCCCTGCCGACCATGTGGTGGGCGACCAGAAAAAATTTACTGCGGCGCTGCAGCAGGGCGCGCGCGTGGCGGCGGCGGGAGACAACATTGTTGTGCTGGGCGTGACGCCGACGCATGCCGAAACCGGCTACGGCTACATTGAGCTGAGTGGCGAGGCGATGGTGGCGGGGATTGCGACGAAGAGCGTGCGGCGGTTCACCGAGAAGCCGGACGCGAAACGCGCGGCGGAATTTGTGGCGGCGAAAAATTATCTGTGGAACAGCGGCGTGTTTCTGTGCACGGCGAAGACGCTGGCGAATGCGACCCGGTTGCATTGCGCGAAGTGGGCGAAGGCGGTGGAGACGATTGCCGCGGCATGGGGAACGGAAAAATTTGCCGAGACGTTTGCCGCGCAGTATCCGGTGTGCGACAACATCAGCCTGGATTATGCCGTGATTGAGCCGCGTTCGGCGCGTGCGGAGACGGGCATCTATTGCCTGCCGGCGGAGTTTGGCTGGAATGATTTGGGGTCTTGGGCGGCGTTGTATGCGCACAAGCTGGCGCAGAGGCCGGGCGCGGAGAACATCACCGAAGCGGCGGAGACATTGGCGATGGAAGCGCATGGCAATTATGTATACGCGCCGGGGAAAATGGTGGCGCTGCTGGGCGTGGAGGACCTGGTCATCGTGGAGACGGACGACGCGCTGCTGATTACCACACGGGCCAAGTCGCAGGACGTGGGCAGGATTGTAAAAGCGCTGAGCGAGAAGAAGCACGACGAAATGATTTAGAGAAGCGAACTGCAAATCTACATATCCGGTAACATTATTTAGATGAGCACACCCAAGTCCCCCGTTAAATTCGGCACAGATGGCTGGCGCGGCGTGATTGCGGACGACTTTACGTACGCGAATGTGCGCACGGCGGCGGCGGCGATTGCCAGCTACGTGCTGGCGGAAGAAAAAAATCGCAGCGGCGTTTGCATCGGCTATGACACGCGTTTCGGTTCGCCCGATTTTGCGCGGCTGTGCGCCGAGGTGCTGGCGGCCGCGGGCGTGCCGGTGAAGCTGGCTGCGGGCATTACGCCGACGCCGGCACTCTCGTTCGCGGTGCGTGAAAACAAATCCGCCGGCGGCATCATGATTACCAGCAGCCATAATCCGCCGCATTGGAACGGCGTGAAGTACAAGGCGTATTACGGCGGCGCGGGGTCGCCGGGAATTATTGCCGCGATTGAAACGCATTTGGAAAAGCCGCTGGCGAATGCCGCTGCGGCGGGCGCGGTGGAGATGGTGGATTTTCTGCCGGAGTACATTCGCGCGATGGAAGCGTTTGTGGACCTGAAGGCGATTGCGGAATCGAAGCGGAAATTTTTGATTGACTGCATGTACGGCTGCGGCGCGGGAATCCTGAGCGGAATTTTTTCTCGGCACGGCATACCGCATGTGGAGATTCGCGCGGAGCATGACCCGCTCTTCGGCGGCATCAATCCGGAGCCGATTCTGCCGCACATCCACGCAGCGCAGGTGGCGGTTGTGGACCACAAGTGCGACGCGGGATTGATTACCGATGGCGACGCCGACCGCATTGGCGCGGTGGATGAGCACGGCAACTTTGTGGACCCGCACAAGATTTTCTGCATCCTGCTGGAGTGGCTGCTGGAGAAGAAAAAGTGGCCGGGCGATGTGACGCGCGCCTTCAACACGACGAAGATGATTGACCGCATCTGCGCGAAGCATGGGCGGCGGCTGCATGAACACGGCATCGGCTTCAAGTATGTGACGGACCTGATGCTGGAGCATGAGATTCTTATCGGCGGCGAAGAGTCGGGCGGCATCGGCATAGCGAAGTGGCTGCCGGAGCGCGACGGCCTGCTGAATTCCCTGCTGCTGGCGAATGTGTTGGCGGATGAAAATAAAACGCTGGGCGAGATGGTGGCGACGCTGCAGAAAAAATACGGCGAACACCATTATGCGCGCGTGGACATGCACATCCCCGATGCGGTGAAGTTGGATGCGATTGCGCGGGCGAAGGGCGAAGTGAAAAGCATTGCCGGCATGAAGGTGCTGAGCGTGCAGATGCTGGACGGGGTGAAGTTTTTCCTGGAGAACCCCGAGGCGAAGCAGCACGAGAACGCGGCGGAAAGCTGGCTGCTGCTGCGGGCCAGCGGGACCGAGCCGCTGCTGCGCGTGTATGCGGAGTCATGCTCGGCGAATAGCGTGCAGACGCTGCTGAAGGCCGGGCAGGAATTTGTATTGCAGGGCGGCCGATGAGCGAAGTGATCGCAGTAGAAACGCGCGGCCTGTTGTTTGACATGGACGGTGTGCTCATCAGTTCGATTGGGTCCGTGAACCGCTGCTGGACGCTGTGGGCGAAACATTACAACGTAGATGTGGATTGGGCGTTGACGATTACGCACGGGCGGCGCGCGATTGACACGGTGAAGATACTGCGGCCGGACATTGATCCGGAAGCGGGCCTGCGTTATGTGGAAGACCTGGAAGTGGACGACAACGAGGACCTGAAAATTCTGCCGGGCGTGGCGGAGTTGCTGGCGAGTTTGCCGGTGGGCTGTTGGACGATTGTGACTTCTGCAACGGAGCGGCTGGCGACGGCTCGACTGAAACACGCGGGGCTGAAGCTGCCGGAGAAGATGATTACCGCGAACAATGTGGACAACGGCAAGCCGCATCCTGAGCCGTACCAGCGTGGCGCGGCGATACTGGGGCTGACATCGGCAGAGTGCGTGGTGGTGGAGGATGCTCCGTCGGGCGTGGGCGCGGGCAAGGCGGCGGGGTCGCCGGTGCTGGGGCTACTGACTTCGCACACGGCGGAAGAGATTCGCGATGCGGACTGGATTATTCCATCGCTGGCGGATTTGAAATTTGAAGCAACGAGCGATGGCCGGCTGCGACTGCAGTTCCCGGCCATGCGGTAAATCACAAAAACAATCTGAAGAAAATCCCTATCTATGGTCGTCGGCGGAGGGGCCGTAGGTGCCCGGGATGGGGATGTTGTTGAGCCGCAGGTAGACGCCGAGCTGCGCGCGGTGGTGGATGAGGTGGTTCAAAAACATGGCGCGGTAGGCGGCGTAGCGTGAGCCGGAGAAGAAGACCTGGTCGTTGAAGCAGAGTTTCCAGGGGTCGGCCCAGGCGGACTCGGGCAGGGCGACGAGAGCGGCGCGGGTGGCGGCGGCGCCGGAGTTGAGCAGGGCGACGAGTTGCTCGGGCGACTCAAAGGTGGCGGGCTTCATGTTGGCGTTGGCGAAGTCGAGCGTGGGCAGGGTGAGGATGGGCACGCCGAAGCCGCCGAGTTGCGCGGTGTGTGCGGCCATTTTGCCGAGCTTCATGGAACGCTCGTGCGGGGCGTATTCGGCCAGCATGGGAACGCGTTCCAGCATGGCCTGAGTCTTCTTGATTTCAGAATCGAATTCTTCGAGTAGAAGTTCCTGCGTCGGCATGGTGAAGCTCCTTCAAATCAAACTGAACTGTGCGGCAAATTTATTTGTACTGCACGGGTGCGAAGTTTGCATCGCAGCCGCGTGAAAGTTATTTTGCGGCGAAATTTGCCAGCTGCTGCAGGGCCTCGCCATCGACGCGCATGATGCGCCATTCGTGGAGCATCTTCGCGCCCATCATCTCATAGAAACCGATGGCGGGTTGGTTCCAGGCGAGCACGTCCCACTGCAGGCGCGGGCAATTTTGTTCGACGGCGATGGCGGCGACGCGGGTGAAGAGGGCTTTGCCGATGCCCTGGCTGCGGTAGGCGGGGCGGACGAAAAGATCTTCCAGGTGAATGCCGGCGCGGCCACGCCAGGTGGAGAAGTTGTAGAACCAGAGCGCGAAGCCGGCGGGCTGGCCGTTCCACTCAGCCATCAGGCTGTCAAAGCGTTTGTGCGGGCCGAAGCCGTCGCGGCGAAAATCTTCTTCGGTGGCGAGAACGGCGTGGGGTTCGCGTTCATACTCGGCCAGTTCGTGCACGTAGACGAGCATCTGGGGAACGTCGGAAATTTCTGCGGGACGGATGGTCAGCATATCTCTCCCAAAAGTAACGGAGGCCGGGTCTCAGAAATCGAGTGCGGCCTCCGTAGATGTTGCGATGAAGTTATCAGAAATCGACAACCGGTTTCTAGAAGCCCTTGCCGGTTTCTAGAAGCCCATGATGTTGTAGCCGCAATCGACGTAGATGGTTTCTCCGGTGATGCCGCTGGAAAGCGGGCTGGCAAGAAAGACGGCGGTGCCGCCGACTTCGGCCTGCTCCACATTGCGGCGGAGCGGGGCACGCTCGGCATGCAGGGCGAGCATTTCTGTAAGGCCGCCGATGCCGCGCGCGGCGAGGGTCTTGATGGGGCCGGCGGAGATGGCGTTGACGCGGATATTTTTGGAGCCGAGGTCGCTGGCCAGGTAACGGACGGTGGCTTCCAACGCGGCCTTGGCCACGCCCATCACGTTGTACTTGGAGACGACGCGTTCTGCGCCGAGGTAGCTGAGGGTCATAACGCTGCCGCCGTCGGTCATCAAGGGAACGGCGCCGCGGGTGACGGCGATGAGCGAGTAGACGCTGACGTCATGCGCGACGCGGAAGCCATCGCGGGTGGTGAGGATGAAGTCGTTCTTGAGCTCGTCGGCCGGCGCGTAGGCGACCGAGTGGACGAGGACGTCGAGTTTGCCGAAGCGGGTTTTGATGGCGGCAAAGAGCGAGTCGATTTCCGCATCGCTGGAGACGTCGCACTGGAAGCCTTCGGCGCCCGGGAGTTCGGCAATCAGGCCCTCGGCCTCCTGCTTCATGCGTTCGTTCTGGTAGCAGACGGCGAGTTTGACGCCGGCCTCAGAGAGCTTCTGCGCGATTGCCCACGAAATGCTGCGCTTGTTGGCCAGACCAAAAATCACGCCAAAGCGCCCTTCAAGATTCACCATGTCCAAATTCGTCCTCGATTCCTGAAACCGTGCGTTTACAGCAACTCTCATATTGTATCTGCTGAGCTAGCCGCCGAGGTCAACATGTTCGACGTGGGTGATTTCACGGCCCAGGAAGCGGGATCCCATGGCGCGGAATTTATCGACCGAATCGGTGACCAGGAATTCCATGGGCGGGGCGGCGGCGTCTTTGCGCGGGGCGAGGGCGCGTTTGGGCAGGCGGGCGGCGACGCGGGCGGCGGTGGCATCGGCGGAGTCGACGATGGAGATGGTGCGTTTGCGGGCCAGCTGGGCAACGGTCTGCTGCATCAGGTCGCGGAGCAGGGGGTAGTGGGTGCAGCCGAGCAGGACAACGTCGGGGGAGAGATGTTCGGCATCGGCGGCGGCGAGCGATTCCATCAGATAAATACGCAGGACATCCTGAGTGACGCTGTGGCTGGTCCAGCCTTCTTCCACCAGCGGGACGAGGAGCGGGCAGGCCTTCTGAACGCTGCGCAGGCCGAGGGCGGTGCAGGCGCGGGCGTAGGCACCGCTTTCGACGGTGGCATGGGTGGCGAGCACGATGACGTCGCCGGATTGGCTGGCGGCACGCGCACCGGCGGCACCCGGGGCGACGACGCCGAGGACGGGCACGGTGGCCGAGGCTTGCAGGGAGTCGAGCGCGAGGGCGCTGGCGGTGTTGCAGGCGATGACGATGAGGTCCGCACCGCGCGACTGTAGCAGGTTGGCGCTGAGGGTGGCGTAGCGGACGACCGTCTCCTGCGATTTGGAGCCGTAGGGCAGGCGGGCCGTGTCTCCGAGGTAGAGGAAGCGCGCGCCGGGTGCGAGCGGCAACAGGGCACGGAGGACGGTGAGGCCGCCGACGCCTGAATCAAAAACGCCGATGGTGAAGGGCCGCGATTGTTTCGCGGGCGGCTTCGGGTGGGCTGTGGATTGCTTTTTTGCTGGACTCATTTGGCTGCGGGCGGCGTTACGGGCATGCCGCTGGTGAGGTAGACGTGGGTGAGGTCGGCGTGGCCGGCGAGTGTGTCACGCTGTTGGCCGTCAACGAGGAAACGCACCTGCGCGATGCCGGGCATGTTGTCATGCAGGGTGGCGGCGATGGAGAGCAGGGTGAGCGACTCGACCGCGATGCCGGAGGGGTGGGCATCGACAAAACCGCCGTGCAGATTGACGACGGCCATTTGCGTGCCGGTGGAGTGGCCGCGTTCATCGGAAATATCGAGGAGGAAAACTTCATCGACAGCGGCGCCGCCATGCAGCGGATGCGGCGATTGCGGCTGGCCGTATTCATCCATCAGCCGCTCGAGCAGGGCGCGGACGCGGGCGTGGCTTTCTGCGGGCAGAGTCATAGTGGCCTGCAGGGGCGTGATGGAGCCGTCGGCATCGCTGGCGATTTCGAGAGTGACGGGTTCGGCGGGTGCGTCATTCGGTGCGGAGATGGGATAGGCGTCGGCGGCATCGGCGAGGCGGCGTTCGGCGCGTTCGCGCATGTAGAGCAGCGAGGCGGCCATGACGAGCGAACCGGCGAGCAGCGACCACAACAGAATGCGTTGCCAGAGCGACATGGTCTGCATCAGCGCTTGCCTCCTGCATCGGCGTGCGCGGGATTGAGGGAGTCATCCATTTGCGGCGCGCCGGTGGAGTGGCTGCGCCATTGCTGCAGCGACCAGGCGAGGGTGCGGGCGACGCGATCGATCGAGTCGGGCGAGTCGGCCTCTTTGCGGTCGTGCGGATCTTTGGCGTTGAGCGGAGCGACTTCAACAGCGACGGCGGCGCAGGTAAGGCTGTCCATCGGGCGGAGATAGGTGCGGCCCAGCGTGACGGGGATGGCGTTGCGGCCGGTGAGTGCGCTGAAGGCGGCGTTGATTTCCGCAGCGAGAGCGATGGAACGCTTGATGCTGCCGGCCTGCGCTGTTTCCCACGGCGTGAAGTTGCGATGCGGCGCGTTGGCGTCGGCAGGGGCGAGGGAGCTATTGAAGAGATGCATGCCGCTGCCGCTTGATGTGGCGTGCAGCAACAGACAGGCCTGCGCGTGGGCGCGGTTGGCGAGGGCGGCGCGTTGCGTGTCCGAGAGGTCCGCATCGGAATTGCGCGTCATGATGACGGTGAAGCCGCGTTCTTCGAGAAGATTGCGCAGGCGGTTGGCGAGCGCGAGGGTGACATCTTTTTCCGTGGCTCCGTCGCTGAGATGTGCGCCGGGGTCTGCACCGCCGTGGGCTGGGTCGAGCACGACGACGAAAGCGGTGGCGGGAGAGGGCCGGGTCTGCGTGTGAAGAATTTGCGACGAGAACAAGAACGCAAGCAACAACACAAAGGGGCAACAGAAAAACACAAAGGGCAGACGGAAATAAACAAAGGGCCGACGGAAAAAATTCCGCGCGGCCCCTGTTGGATATGGAGGAAGGTTAGTCGAGCGCATACAGCACAAGCCCGCTGAGCAGCTTGGGATAAAAGTCGGTGGACTTCTGCGGCATGACTTCGCGCGCGAAGGCAACGTCCTTCAACTGGTCGAGCGTGCAGGGGTTGATGAGGAAAGCGACATCGGCTTCGCCGGCCTCCACCTGCGAGATGCACTCGGAAGCCTCGCGAAGGTAGCGAAGATTTTCCTGCTGGCGGATGGATTCCTGCGTGAGGCCGAGAAGTTTTTCCAGCACCAGCGAGTGCAGCTGAACGACATCAAGCTGACGATGACGCGGAGAAATTTCCGCGAGTGCCGCATCCATCGCGGCGGGTTTGGCCTGCAGCAGATGACGCGAGCCCTTGGTGACGGCGACGAATGCGACACCGGATTTGCCGGCCTCAGAAAGTTTGCGCTGCACCGACGGCGCATCGAGAACGGCCAGCGGGGTGACGTCAAAATAATCCTTCGCCTTGGCGAGCAGAGCGTCGATGGAAAAATCTTTCAAACCAAAGAGCACGCGGTGCGTGGGCAGGATGGTGATGCCGGGCGCGTCCATATTGACGAAGGTCATCATGACGGCGGCCTCGGGCGCAGCGGGTTGCGGCAGTCCATCGGCGGTGAGTTTGTCGTCGCCCGGTGCGGGGGCGTGCTCGCGCTTGTAGCTGAGAGCCGTCTCATAGCGATGGTGGCCGTCGGCGATGATGAGTTTTTTGTCGTCCATGGCGGCGACCAGCAGGCGGACAAGTTTGGGGTCGGCCACGCGCCAGAGCATGTGGTCCACGCCGTATTCATCGGTGACGGTGACTTCAGGCGGCGCGCCGGTGAAGATTAATTTTTCCGCAGTGAAGGCGGGGTCGGAGTAGAGCATGTAAATCTGCTCGCAATGCGCGCGGGTGGCCTTGAGCAGGTTCATGCGGTCGGACTTGGGCTTGGCGAGGGTCTGCTCATGCCGGTGCACGATGCCGTCTTCATACTCATGCAATTTGCCGAGCGCGATGAAGCCGCGACGCTCGCGAATCTCCGTGGAACCGGGCACGGTGTAACGCTGCGCGTAGCCGAAGATGGCCGGCGTGGGTTCCTCAGAGAGAATGTTTTTCTCGCGCCAGGATTTGAGGTTGGCGGCGGCGCGGGTGTAGACGTTCGACTGTTCATTGTCGCCCGGCTCGCTGATGCCCAGGATGATGCGGACCAGGCTGTACGGGCTCTGGTCGTAGTAGCGCTTTTGCGCGGCGGGCGTGATCTTGTCATAGGGCTGCGTCACCACGTCCTGCAACTTGACTTGCGAGGTGTTGTAACGCAGGGCGCGGAATGGATAGATGCGGGCCATGCTGGCGGGTGTGCTCCTGTGGATTGTGTCGCCCGCGATGCAGCCGTGCAGGCTTCCATAGATTGATTGTATCGCTTGGGTGATTTGGCCGCTTACGATGGCGTAACCGCAGCGTCACAATATTAAGTTGCCGAAGAGTTGTAGAGTTATGGATGGATGCGAGGCATGGAAAATTGACCGTGAAGCGTAGATTCGGATTCGCAGCAAACCTTGCGGTGATGTGTGCGGCGATGCTGTGTGCGGCGGCGATGCCGATGCTTGCGGACACGCCAACCGCGGAGCAGCAGCCGTCGCTGACGGTGGACCGCGATCCGTTTCCATCGCCGGACCCGCCTTCGAGCAGCCCCAATCGCGGGCACCCGAATGGCGGCATGAAGGGGCAGATTACTTTTACGCAGACCGTGGATGAAGTGGTGCTGAACGCGAGCGTGTTTGACGGGAGCGGGCGGCTGATTGACGGGCTGGGCCAGGCGGACTTCCAAATATACGAAGACAATGTTCCGCAGAAAATGTTGAGTTTCCGCCGCGAAGATGTGCCGGTTTCGATTGGCATACTGATTGATAATTCTGCGTCGATGTCGAACAAGCGGAGTGCGGTGAATACGGCGGCGCTGGACTTGGTGAAGTCGTCGAACCCCGAGGACGAAGTGTTTGTGGTGAACTTTGCCGACACGGCGTATCTGGACGCCGACTTTACTTCTGACATGAACCAGTTGAATGCCGGGCTGAGCCACATTACGTCGAGCGGCGGCACGGCACTGTATGACGCGGTGGTGGCCGCAGCCGACCACGAGGCCGAAGCTTCGCACCGCGGCAAGCAGGTGCTGCTGGTGATTACCGACGGCGAAGACAATTCCTCGACAACGACGAAGGAGGCGGCGATACGGCGGGTGCAGGATTTGTCTGGCCCCGAGGTGTACGCCATCGGGCTGCTGTTTGGCGATGAGGACAACGCGCGCACCAAGCGGCTGGCGCGGCGTGCGCTGCTGGACATGACCGACCAGACCGGCGGGCTGGCGTTGTTTCCGAAAAATCTGAATGAAGTGGATGCGGTGGCTTCGCAGATTGCCGCGGACCTTCGCAGCCAGTACACGCTGGGCTACCGACCCAGTCGGCAGGCGAGCGAAGGCGGCTACCGCGTGGTGCGGGTGGAAGCGAAGGCCAAGGGCATGGGCAAGCTGACGGTGCGGACGCGCGCGGGATATTTCCCCAAGCCGGATGCATCGGCGACGACGACAACACCGGCTCCCGCAGTGGCACCAAAAACAAATTAGCAGATTGAATTTCGCACGGCGGTTTAGGCGGAAGAATATCATCAGGCCAGATGGGCTGATTTGAATCCAGAGGGCGACGGCGACGTGTACAACCACAAACAATCCGTGAAGGAAGTTGTCCGGCATGTGCTGTACCGCTGCGGATTGACCGGGCTGCTGAATACGTTGCGCAGGCTGCGCGGACAAAACACATCGCATATACGCAAGCAGGACATTGCACAGACCTTCACGCAGATTTATGCGAACAAGGTTTGGATGGGCCACGCCGACAATCACGAGGCGCTTTCCGGCGCGGGGTCGACACAGGCGGCGACGGACACGCTGCTGGTGGAGCTGGCCGCGTTTCTGAAGGAAGTTGAGTGCCGCGAATTGCTGGACATCGGCTGCGGCGATTACAACTGGATGCGGCATCTGCAGGGCGATTTTAATTATCTGGGCATCGACATTGTGCCGGCGGTGATTGACGCGAACAACGCCGCGCATGCCGATGCACACCACCATTTCCTTTGCGTGGATGCGACGAAGAACCCTGTGCCCGGCGGCGATGTGGCGATTTGCAGGGAGGTGCTGTTTCATCTCTCGTTTGCGGACGGGGCGAAGTTGCTGCAGAACATTAAACGGCGGGATTTAAATATGTGCTGCTGACCAGCGACAGCGGGATCTGGTTCAACGCGGAGATCAAGACCGGCGACTTCCGGCAGATTAATTTGTTGAAGCCGCCGTATCGGCTGCCGCAGCCGTACCGCGTGCTGCGCGACGACAAAGTGACGGCGGGGCGAGTGCTGGCGGTGTGGCGCGGCAGTGATTTGCGGTAGCGGCAAGCCTGCAATTCCGTCCCGAGATTTGCACATCCTAATTTCAATACAATGTTAAAGGGGCGACAAAACCTGCGCCCACCCTCGGGAGAGACCTTTGACAGCATTGAAGCCCATCCGCCGCGCCCTGCTGAGCGTTACAGATAAATCCAACCTTGTGGAATTTGCAAAGGCCCTTGTGGGGCATGGCGTGGAGCTGGTCTCCACCGGCGGCACGGCGCGTGCGTTGCGCGAGGCCGGACTAACGGTGCGCGACATCAGCGACCTGACCGGATTTCCGGAGATGCTGGATGGCCGCGTGAAGACGCTGCATCCCAAGGTGCATGGCGGGCTGCTGTACATCCGCAGCAACGCAGAACATGCGGCGGCAGTGGCGGCGCACGGGATTGAACCGATCGACATGGTGGTGGTGAACCTGTACGCGTTTGAGGCGACGGCGCGCAAGGCGGGCGTTCACTTTGAGGAAATCATCGAGAACATCGACATCGGCGGCCCCTCGATGGTGCGCAGCGCGGCGAAGAATTTTGAAGATGTGGCGATTGTGACCAGCGCGGCGGACTATGCGACGCTGACCGAGGAGTTGAAGGCGAATGCGGGCTCGCTCTCGCGGGAGACGCGCTGGCGGCTGGCCAAGCAGGCCTTTGCGGTGACGGCCGCGTATGACGCCGCGATTGCCGGCACGCTGGAGACGCTGGAGCTGGGCAAGAGTCCGGCAGAAGCGGCGGAGAATTTTCCGGCGACGCTGCGCATTGCGTATCCGCTGGCAGGAACACTGCGCTACGGCGAGAACCCGCATCAGGCGGCGGCGCTTTACACCGACGGCACGGGAACGGGCGTGGCGGCGGCGCACCAGTTGCAAGGCAAGGAACTCAGCTTCAACAACCTTGTCGATCTAGATGCGGCCTGGGAACTGGCACAGGAATTTGATACGCCGGCAGTGGCCATCATCAAACATACCAACCCCTGCGGCGTGGCCACAGGCGCGACGATTCTTGAGGCGTACCAAAAGGCGTTGGCGGCGGACCCTGTTTCCTCTTTCGGCGGAGTGATTGGCATCAACCGCGAAGTGGATGCGGCGGCGGCGGAAGAAATTGCCAAGCTGTTTGTGGAAGCGATTGCGGCGCCATCCTTTGCAGCGGAGGCATTGCCGCGATTTGCGGCGAAGAAGAATCTGCGGCTGGTGGAAGTGAAGCACGCCAACACGCCCCGGGTGCTGAAGCAGATCAGCGGCGGCGCGTTGCTGCAGGACGCAGACCGCGGGCGCGTGACGGCAGCCGAGTTGAAGACGGTGACCAAGCGTCCGCCGACCGAGGACGAACTCTCTGCGCTGCTGTTTGCGTGGACCGTGTCGAAGCACGTGAAGTCGAACGCGATTGTGTACGCGCGCAAGGGACAGTCGATTGGCATTGGCGCGGGGCAGATGAGCCGCGTGGACGCCGCGCGCTTTGGCGCGATGAAGGCTGCGCTGCCGCTGGAAGGCTGTGTTGCCGCATCGGACGCATTCTTTCCCTTCCCCGATGGGTTGGAGTTGGTGGCACAGTCCGGCGCGACGGCGGTGATTCAGCCGGGCGGCAGCGTGCGCGACCAGGAAGTGATTGACGCGGCGGACCGGCTGGGGCTGGCGATGGTCTTCACCGGGATGCGGCATTTCCGGCACGGATGATTTCCTGCCGGACCGGCAACAGATACGGCAAAATGCACCCATGCAGCCACTCTCGGCGTAGAATCGTCTAAAGATTGGTAGACCGCGTGGCCACTCTGCGCGGCCCTGAGGAATTGTCTGCATGACCAGCCCCTTCGCCCTTCCCACGCGCACCGTGCTTCTGTTGCTGCTGTCTGCCGCCATCGCGGCGCCCCACGCGGTGGCCGCCACCAAGACGCCCGCCGCGCCGGTTGCCCCGGCCGGGCCGGACCACTCGGCATCCTACTACCACTTTGCGCTCTCGCATTATTACGAGGAGCAGTACTCTGCCACCGGCCGCGCCGACTATGCGACGCAGGCGATTGAGGAATTCAAGCTGGCGCTGGACAGCGACCCCAACTCCCCCGCGCTGCGCAACGGCATGGCGGAGCTGTACTACCACGTGAACCGCGTGACCGAAGCGGTGCAGGCGGCGAATGATTTGATCCAGCAGGACCCGAACAACCTGGCCGCGCATGTGCTGCTGGGGCGCATCTATGTTCGGTCACTGAGCAACCTGCAGGAGAACAGCAGCAACGGCGGACGCGCGCAGCAACTGTTGCAGCTGGCGATTGCCGAGTACGAAAAAATTGTTTCGCTGAAGCCGGACAATCTGGAATACCGGTTGCTGCTGGGACAGCTTTACACTTCCGACCACGACTCCACCAAGGCCGAGGAGCAGTTCAAGGCGGCGCAGAAACTGGAAGGCGGATCCGAAGACGTGGCCATGAACCTGGCCTACCTGTACAAGCAGGAAGGCGACATGCACCACGCGGTGGATGTGTTGAAGTCGATGCCGGAAGCCGACCGTACCTCGCGGGTGGAGATGGAACTGGCCAGCGATTACGACGAGATGCGTGATATGAAGTCGGCGATTGAAGCGTACAAACGCGCGCTGGCGATGGAGCCGGACAACCTGAATGCAGAACGCGGCCTAGCACGCGACTACTTCTACAACAACCAGCCGGATGCGGCGTACACGACGTACAAGGACATCACCACGGCGGACCCGACCGACGCCGAGGCGTGGCTGCGGCTGGCGGAGATTGACCAGCAACGCGGACAGATGGACAAGGCGCAGGCCGACATCAACAAGGCGCACAACCTGGTGAGCGACTCGCTGGAAATTTCCTACGCCGAGGCCGGCATTGATGAGTCGCTGGGACACTACGATGAAGCGGCGGAGATACTGACGCGGCTAGTGGCGCAACTGACTTCTTCGCGCCCCGCCGGCGCCAAGTTGAGCGACGGCGACCGCAGCAACCTGACATTGTTCATGGACAAGCTGGCCTCAGTACAACGTGAACAGAAAAAGCCGGAGGATGCGATTGCCACGTATCGCCGCATGATTGCATTGGGCGGCGACTCCATGCTGCGCGGCTACCAGGGCATTGTGGATACCGACCGCGAACAGCATGACTGGAGCAAGGCGACTGCGGCCGCACAAGAAGCGGCCAAAGCGCTGCCGAACAACCGCGGCGTGACGCTGATGCTGGCCGGCGAACTGGCCGACGACGGCAAGGCCGACGATGGCGTAAAGCTGGCGCAGTCTCTGCTGAAGGGGACCAACTCCGACCGCGAAGTGTATCTGGCGCTGGCGCAGATTGATACGCGGCTGCGTCGCTGGCAGGACGCTTCTGATGCGCTGGACAAGGCGGAAAAACTGAGCACGCATCCTGAGGAGCAGACGTACCTGTGGTTCCTGCGCGGCGCGTTGCAGGAGCGGCAGAAACACTACGACGCCGCCGAGACGGAGTTCCGCAAGGTGCTGAAGAATGATCCGCAAAGCACCATGGCGTTGAATTACCTGGGCTACATGCTGGCCGACCGCGGCACCAAACTGGACGAAGCGTTGACGATGCTGAAGCAGGCCGTGGCGCAGGAGCCGCAGAATGGCGCGTATCTGGATTCGCTGGGCTGGGCGTATTTCCGCATGGGGCAGTACACGCTGGCGGAAGAAAATCTGCGCAAGGCTGTGGACAAGAGCGATGACGACCCGACAGTGGTGGACCACCTGGGCGAGCTGTACGAAAAAACCGGTCGGCTGAAAGAAGCCGAGGCTGCGTGGGAACGCGCGATGAGCGGCTTTGCCAAAGGCAATCCCGGCGACTATGACCCGGGCGACCCGGCGCGCGTGCAGAAAAAACTGGAGAGCGTGAAGTTGAAGCTTGCGCGGCAGGAACCGCACACTGCATCAAAATAAACACGCGATTCTCTGCGGCACATTGCAGATGCAATCCAACGCCCCGCATCTACAATGAAAGTAGATGGCGATTTCTAACGACAAGGCGAATGCCGATGAATTTGTGCCGGGATGCCTGGCGCAGTGTGCGGTGCGCGGCGACGCTGCCGACCCGCTGACGGCGCGCGCCTTCCCTGCCCCGGTGCGCAAGTATCGCACCGCCTTCCAGCGCGACCGCGAACGCATTGTGCAGTCGCGGGCATTTCGTCGGCTGGCGGGCAAGACGCAGGTCTTCACCACGGGATCGTCGGACCATTTCCGCAGCCGGTTGACGCACACAATTGAGGTCTCGCAGATTGCGCGCGATGTGGCGCAGTCGCTGGGACTGAACCAGGAGCTGGCCGAGGCGCTGGCGCTGGTGCATGACATCGGGCACCCGCCTTTTGGCCATGCCGGCGAGCGTGCGCTGGACCGATGCCTGCGTCGGCATGGGTTGAGCTTTGACCACAACCTGCACGCGTTGCGGATTGTGGAATATTTTGAGCTGCGCTATGCGGCGCACCGCGGGCTGAACCTGACGCTGGGCGTGCGCGAGGGCATCATCAAACATTCACGCGATTACCAGAAGGCGCAGCATCCCGAGCTGGAGGAATATTTTCTGGACCAGAGTCCGCCGCTGGAGGCGCAGATTATTGACCTGGCCGATGAGATTGCGTACCTGACGGCCGACCTGGACGACGGTCTGGATTCCGGCATGCTGGAACTGAAGGACGTGATTGAGAACGTAGATTTTTTCAATCGCTACTACCATCGCGTGGCACATGAGCATCCGGGCGTGGAGCCGAAGTATCTGGTGCATGAGGCGCTGCAGTTGATGACGCACAAACTCTCGCAGGACCTGATTCGCAACACGGCGCAACTGGCGCAGGCCGCGGGCATCACAACGCTGGAGCAGGTGCGGCAGCATCCGATGCGCATAGCGGCGCTCTCACCGGCGATTGAACTGGAACGCAGCAATGAGAAGCGATTCCTGTTTGAGCGGCTGTACACCAGCGCCATGCTGACGCGCGAACATGAAACCGCCGAGCAGGTGGTGACCGAGCTGTTTGAGTATTGGATGGCGGACCCCGAACGGCTGCCCGCTTCGTACTACGAGCAGTGCAAGTCGCTGGGCGCGGTGCGGACGATTACCGATTACATCGCCGGCATGACCGACAACTATATATTCGACCAGTACGAACAGTACCTGGCAGAGAAATAAATCTACTGCACGCGTTTTGAGGGGCGGAGGCGGCGCATTTCCAGGGCGCAGTCGACGGCGTTCATGGCGGCCTGCTTCAGATTGTCGGCGGCAATCCAGAGCCAGAACTGGGTGGCGTCTTTTTCCGGATGCAGGCGGACGAGGATGGACTCCTGCCCGGCGGCGCTGAGGTTGCTGGGCGCGTCGGCATCGTCGCTGACAATTTCAATGCGTTCGCTGGCGAGAGCGGCGGCGATTTCATCTTCCTTCACGGCGCCGGAAAACTCCAAAAAGATGGACGCGATGTAGCCGTGGAAAGCGGGGGCGTGCGAAAGCTGCAATGCCAGCGCGGGCAGTTTGCCGGTGTTGAGCCGCGCATACTCGGCGCGAATGCGTTTTTCGCTGGCCTTCATGGCGACGTTTGACGCTTCGCCCGGCACCGGCAGCAGGTTGAAGGCGATTTGCGCGTCGTACTGCTCGCGCGGCAGAGCCTGGAATGAAAGCAGATTGACGGTCTGCTGATGCAGTTCGTCCATCGCCTCGCGGCCGTATTGCGAAGCCGGTTCGAGCAGCGTGACGGCGGTGGACTTCAGCGGCAACGCGTCGACGATGCGCGCGAAGACGAGGGCCAGCATGGTGGCAGCGGGATGCGCAGGGACGACGGCGTTGGTTTTGAGGTCGGCACCGGTGATGACGTCGCGCATGACCTGGGTGACGGCGGGGGCGATGACGGGCACATCCGGCTCGGCGATTAATGCGCCGGTGAGGTCGATGACCAAAGCTCCGGCGGCCACGGCGCGACGCCAGTACATCAGCGTCATCTCCGGAGAGGCGGCGAAAAAGACAAAGTCCATGCGCTCAAAGGTGCTCTGGTCCAGCCGCTGGATGAAGGTGACTTCATCGCCGGCGGTGGTGAGTTCGCCGAGGGCATCGCCTTCGTCGAGCAGAACAATTTCAGAGGAGGCGAGGGCGGAGGCCTCCAGGGCCTCGCTGATTTCTTTGCCGAGCAGAGTGCCTGCGCCGACGACGCCAATTTTGTAGGGGGTTGCTGTCATGCTCCGCTCAGTTCTGCAGTACCTGGTACCGTATTGCGAATGATTTCAATCATCAATTTCGTTTTCGCGCCGAAGAATCCGGCGGCGTGCCTCAGGCTGCGTTGCCAGTGTTCTTCTGCTGCGCGCGCTGCCAGGAATACGCCAACCGCGCAAAGATGCCGGAGAACATATAGCCGAGCGCAATCGCAATCAGCAGATAGCGGTGATAGATGGCGATGGCCACCATCAGCACGCCCATCAGCACCACCTTGCGCGAGGAGTGCCGCTGCGTGAGATTAATTTCCTTGCCGCTCCAGAAGCGCCAACTGCTCACCATTAAGAGGCTGATGATGCTGACCAATGCCATCCAGGCGAAGGCCATCCACAGGCTGTTGACCGGCTCGCCCTGAAAAACGTGGACGGTGGCGGCGACGCAACCGGCAGCAGCGGGGATGGGCATGCCGACAAAATATTTGTGGCCCGGGCGGCCCGGATTGCGCGGCTTGGGGTCTGCGGTGATGTTGAAACGCGCCAGACGAAATGCGCCGCAGATGAGAAAGAGAAAGCTGACAAATGCGCCGAGCTGAATGAGGCGGAAGTGCATCGAGGGGTCCTGCATCTCCGGCAGCATGCGGAAGCCCCACGACCATGCGAGAACGCTGGGCGCGACGCCGAAGGTGATGACGTCGGCGAGCGAATCGAGTTCCTTGCCGAACTCGCTTTCGGTGTGCGTCATGCGGGCGATGCGGCCGTCGAGCGCGTCGAAGGGAATGGCGAAGCCGATGGCCAGCGCGGCGTAGTCAAAGTGGTGCGTGCTGCCGGCGAGGCCCTGAAAACTTTCCGTGATGGAGTAGTAGCCGGCGGCGATATTGCCGGTGGTGAAGAGCGAGGGCAGAATGTACATGCCGCGCGAGAGGCGCTGCACGCCGCTGGTCTGCTTGCCGTTGGCGTCTTTGGAATCGGCACCCGGCAGAATTTTGCCAGGTGTGCTCATTTTGCTCCGGCCTCGCTGGGCATGCGTGCCAGAATGGAAGCGCCGCCGCGGACACGATCACCCACCTTGACGGCGAGTTCCGCTTCGGAGGGCAGCAACACATCCACACGCGAGCCGAATTTGATGAGGCCGATGCGTTCGCCGCGTTCCACCTGCTGGCCCACCTTCAGGTTGCAGACGATGCGCCGCGCCAGCAGGCCGGCAATCTGCTTGACCGCAGTGTGGCCGTAGGGGCCGTCGAATTCGATAAGGTTCTGCTCATTGGCCAGCGACGAGGTGGCGTCCATCGCATTCAAAAACAGCCCCTTGCGATAGCTGATATTGGTAACGATGCCGACCTCTGTAGCGCGGTTGACGTGCACGTCAAAAACGCTGAGGAAGATGCTGATGCGCAGGCGGTTGCCGCTCTGGGTGGAAATCCAGTCGGCGCCGGTGACTTTGCCGTCGGCGGGGGAGACGAAGAGTCCCTCGCCCTGCGGGACTTCACGCGCGGGGTCGCGGAAGAACCAGAGAAAGAAGACCGCCAGCAAAAGTGGCGGCAGCATAACCCAATGGGTCCGAGCCACGTAAAGCAGCAGCAGCGAGACCAGAAAGAGCACACCTGCGTAGTAGTAACCGTCGCGTACCATCATTGCGATTATACGGCGCAAGCCGCATACAGCACAGGGATGTGCCGGGGAATTCGCCGACTGACCGGGCGGCCAGACGCACGAACCGGAAGCGCCAGCGCCGAAAGCGGGAGCGCCAGATTGGCAAAAATTTAGTGTTCCAGCTGGTGGCCGGTATAGAGATGCATCTCATACCGCAGCCGTTCGATGGCATCCTTCTGGCGGAGCTTCAGCTTTTTGAGCCTCACCTCTTCCAGATGGTCCTCTTCGCTGAGCACGGGCTTGGCCAGCAGTTCGCGGAGCTGCCGGTCATAGTCCTTGTGCTGCTGCACCAGCCGCGCCAGCACGTCATACGCAACCGGGTCCACGTGGTCGGGCGGCGCAGTATGGTTGGAATCGGCAGAGTGCTGCTGGCTGGAGGAGAGTTTGTGGTTCAGGCCGGGCGATGCCTGGGCAGGCTTCGCCGAATGTATTGGCTCCATATCGGCACCTCCTGGGTGCGTCATACGGGACGAACGTTTGCAACGTTCAACATGCGTGGCGAATGTTTGGAACATTCTGGTCAGTGGCCGAAAGCCCTGATTGGCTGCAAAAGTAGCACAGGCCGCATACAAACTTCAATCGCAAATTCTGGGAATTTATGGCCGGGCGGCCCGGCTTTTGCACAGCCGGTTATTCCGCAGCTGGTGGCGCGCGGCGGTCCAGCAGGATGGCGTCTTCCGGCGGCGCGGAGTAGTAGGCCTTGCGGCGGCCCACCTGCTGAAAACCTGCAGCGGCATAGAGTGCGCGGGCAGCGTGGTTGCTTTCGCGGACTTCAAGCTGGATGCGTTCGGCACCGACGGCAGCGGCCCAGGCGATGGCGTTGTCTACCAAATCACGGCCATAGCCCGAGCGACGCCACTGCGCATCGACCACCAGATTTTCAATCTCCGCCACGCCGGCCACCAGTTTGAGGACGATGAACCCGCTGACGGTATCGTGTTGCTGAAAGACGATGACCTGCCGCTGCACGGGGCTGCTGCCGTCGAGTGCGGCGCGGTACTCCTGCTCGGACCAGTGGGCCATCTGCGGCGTGGCGGCGTCGAGTGACATCAACGCGGCGAGGTCTTCCATCCGGCCGGCGCGAAATTCTACCGTCACTTGGATAGCTCCGTGTTGGGGCGGATACGTTCAACATCTGTAACGCGCAGGTAATTTGCATCGAGTGTGGCGAGGTCGGCGAAGTCATTGGCTTCGAGCGCGCGCATTGCCAGCGGGATGCAATCGGCAGCGCCGGGCTGCGGCATCAGGATGTGCGGGACTGCATCGCCGAGTAATGTGGCGAGTGACGGCTCATAAAAATGCAATGCAGCACCATGCAATCGCTGCGGAAGATACTCGCGATGCAGCAGCGTTTCTTCCACGCAGCGTGTGCCGTGCGATTCATATTCGCCGAAATAGAGTTCGCCGCGACCGGCATCCATCGCGACGAAAATTTTATCGGCGGCCTTCACCATGTCGGCCATCACCGCCAGCCGCGAAAGTGCAATCACCGGCACGCCGCTGGGTTGCGCCAGTCCCTTGGCCGCGCTGAGGCCAACGCGCACGCCGGTGAAGGAACCGGGGCCGTGCATCACGACGATTGCATTCAAGGCAGCGAGGGCGAGGCCGCTCTCTTCCAGCACTTCGCGCACGGCACGCACCAGGCCAGAGGAAAATGTTTTGCCGGGGAGCGAGCGGGAAATCATGCGCGGTGGGGAGTTGGGCGAAAGCATGGCCACCGCCACACCGCCTTCACTGCCGCAGCTGTCGAGAATCAGCAAATTGATTTTGTCTGCCGCCATTACGATTGCCCCACCACTTCCACCAGCACGCCGCCGGCCGATGCTGGATGCACGAAGAAATATTTGTGGCCGCCCGCACCGATGCCGATTTCCTCGCGCACCAGACGAACACTGCCGCGCAGCCGCGCGAAGGTTGCATCAATATCGCTGACGCGCAACGCCACGTGATGCAGGCCTTCGCCGCGCTTCAAAAGAAATTTTGCAATCACGGAATCTTCCGCCGTGGGTTCCAACAATTCAAGACGCGTGGCACCGAGCGGCAACATGGCCACGCGAACTTTTTCCTGCGGCACAATTTCTTCTCCGCTGATGTGCAGACCTATCTGCTCATAAAATTTTCTGGCAGCAGCAATGCTGTGCACGGCGATGCCGAGATGGTCGAGCACGCAGGTCTCTCCCGGAAAAAGCGATGCGTAATTTTCCCGCGCTGAAAATCGCAATTCCCTGCCGCCATCGCGCAGCCACGCGGCACAGCGGGCAATCTCGCGTTGCAATTCCTCCATGCCCTCGCCGCTGGTGGCCACGGTGCGCACAATCGGCGGCTGCCATGCGCCGGCCTCGGCCAGCGACTGCATTGCCTGCAACTCCGCGTGCAAACGCTCGGCGCCCTCGCGATCACTTTTATTGATGACGAAAATATCTGCGACTTCCATCAGCCCCGCCTTCATGGACTGCACATCATCGCCCATGCCCGGCGTGAGCACCACCACGGTGACGTCGGCCAGCCGCACGACTTCGGTTTCTTCCTGGCCCACGCCGACGGTTTCAATCAGCAGCGGCGAGCGGCCGGCGGCTTCCATCAATCGGCAGGCATCGGCGGCGGCACGCGCCAGTCCACCGGTGAATCCGCGTGTGGCCATGCTACGCACGTAAACCTGTTGCTCCACACCCTGCATGCGAATGCGATCGCCCAGCAAAGCGCCGCCGGTGATGGGACTGGTTGGATCAATCGCCAGCACGGCCACTTTCTGTTCGGCAGCGTAGCGACGCGCGAGTTGCTCGACCAATGTACTTTTTCCCGCACCGGGTGCGCCGGTGATGCCGATGCGCAGCGCCGCCCCTGCCGGTAGCGGCAGCAACGACAATAATTCCCGCGAGGCCGCGGCATCATTTTCTGCAAGAGAGATGGCGCGCGCCAACGCAGCTGTCTCCCCGGCAACCACGCGGGCAGCCAGCTGCTGCAAAGCGTCGGGATTTGCGGGCTGTATCAACGAACCAACTTCCCTGTCATCAACATTCGATGATAACTCGCGAACAGCGCTGAACGACGCAATCGGCATGACAATGCAGTTTTGCTCCGCGACGAAAAACACCGTATCTTTAAAGGTAGCCGGTTTGCCCGTGCAACATGCCGGCAGATGCTCCCTCCGAAACCCACACCTGAAAGGGACGAATTGGCCACCAGCGCCACTGTGGATGATGCATCGGTTCTCCCCGCAGAGGACCACCATGAGGTATGGGCGCCGCACTATAATCCCTGGCTGATTGCCTTCACCGTTACGCTGGCCACTTTCATGGAGTCGCTCGACACCTCCATTGCCAACGTGGCGCTGCCGCACATTGCCGGCACACTCTCTGCCAGCGTGGATGAAAGCACCTGGGTGCTGACGTCGTATCTGGTATCGAATGCCGTGGTGCTGCCCATCAGCGGATGGATGTCGAACCGCATCGGGCGAAAACGTTTTTACATGAGCTGCGTTTTTCTTTTCACGCTCACATCGTTTCTCTGCGGGCTGGCGCCGACGCTGGGCATGCTGGTATTTTTCCGCGTGATTCAAGGCGCAGCCGGCGGCGGTCTGCAACCCAGCGAACAAGCCATCCTGGCCGATACGTTTCCGCCCAGCATGCGCGGCATGGCCTTCTCGCTCTACGGCATGGCCGTAGTGATGGCGCCGGCCATTGGCCCAACGGTGGGCGGCTGGATTACCGACAACTACAGCTGGCGCTGGCTCTTCTTCCTCAACATCCCCGTCGGCATCCTTTCACTCGCGCTGACCAGCCGCGTGGTGGAAGACCCGCCGTACCTGAAGCGCGCACGCAAGCTGGCCGGCAGCGTGGATTACATTGGCCTGGGCCTGCTCATCGTCACCATCGGCGCGTTGCAGATGATGCTGGACAAGGGACAGGAGGACGACTGGTTCAGCTCACGCTTCATCACCACATGCGCTTTCGCCACTGTCATTGGCTTCATCTTTTTCCTGTGGCGGGAAAGCACCGTTGAACATCCCATTGTCGATCTGAAACTTTTCAAGCATCGAAACTTCAGCATGACGATGGTGGTGCTGTTTGCCGTGGGCGCATCGCTGTATTCCACTACGGTTTTAATTCCGCAGTTCCTGCAGCAGATGATGGGCTACACCGCCGAACGCGCGGGCATGGCAATCTCCGCCGGCGGCCTGGTACTGATGGTGCTCTTCCCCGTCTCCGGCATTCTCAGCCGCAAACTGGATCCGCGACTGATGGTGACCTTCGGCTTTGTGGCCACCACGCTATCGCTGATGCGCATCGCAAATATATATCTGGGGATTGATTTCTGGACGGCGATCAGTTGGCGCGCGGTGCTGGCCATCGGCCTGCCGTTCCTCTTCGTGCCCATCAACCTGCTCTGCTACTCCGGCATCCCGCAGAACAAGAACAACGAGGTGAGCGGCATGAACGCGCTGGCGCGAAACATCGGCGGCAGCGTGGGCATATCATTTGTCACCATGTTGCTGACGCGGCGGGAACAGATGCACCAGACCATCCTGAGCGCCAACGTCACGGCGGGGAATCCCGCGTACCGCAACATGCTCGGCGCCATCGCCGGCAACTTCGGCGGGCCCGGCGGCATGTCGCCCATCGACGCGGCCTCGCACGCCACCGCGTACATCTACCAGAGCCTGCAGGCACAGGCACGCGCGCTGGCGTATGTGGACACCATCTGGGTGCTGGTCATCATTACGGCGTGCCTCATCCCGCTGCCCTACCTGATGAAGAAACCAAAGAGCTTCGCCAAGAGCGAAGACATGCCGGTGCATTGATTTTCCTGCGAAATATATTTTTCAGGCGGGAACAAATCGCTGCCCGCGTACGTCTAATCCTGCAGTCAACGATTCCTACAGTTGAAGATTTGCCGATTCAGAAAATGTAGTTTTGTTTTCTTTCACGCCAGATGCGCCGTTGTCATTTTCTGCTGGGAGAAAACTCTTGCCGAAACGTACACTGCAATTCACGCTCTGCACCACACTTCTCGCCTTCTCGCTACAGGCCGCCAACGCGCAGCAGACCAACCTGCCACCGCTGCACACATCTCCACCTGTAAAAAACATTGCTGCGGCCGCTGCACCGCATAACCTGCCGGTGCGCAAAGTGGTGCTGTACAAAAACGGCATCGGCTACTTTGAACATACCGGCACGGTGATTGGCAACGAACACGTCACCATCGACTTCACCACCGCGCAGTTGAATGACGTGCTGCAATCGCTGACCGCGATGGACCTGAACGGCGGACACATTGCCGGCGCGGGTTACAACTCCACTACGCCGCTGGAGCAGCAGTTGCAATCGCTGGCGCTGGGGCTGGGCGTGAATGCCGACAGCAACGAACTCTACAACGCCATTCGCGGCGCGCATGTGGAAGTGCATTCCGGCAGCGGAAATTTTACCGGTCGGCTGCTGAGTATTGAAACGCTGGCAACGCAGGCCAAGCCGGACGACAATGTTTCTCCGCCGGCGGTAAAGCGCGTGCTGACCGTGGTGGGCGAGCTGGGCGATGTGCGCACGTTTGAACTGACTCCGGCGCTGAATGTTCGCTTGCTCGACGCGGGCCTGCACCAGGATTTGAATCGCTACCTGCAGATGCTGGCCGACACGCACAGCCAGGGCCTGCGCCACCTGACGCTCGACGCCATCGGCAGCGGCACGCGCAATTTGCTGGTCAGCTACATCAGCGAAGTGCCGGTGTGGAAGAGCACCTATCGCATTCTGGTGACGCCGAAAGCCAGCGGCGAAACTGCCACGCTGCAGGGCTGGGCGGTAATTGACAACACTGTGGGATCGGACTGGGAGAACGTGCAGCTCTCGTTGATTGCCGGCGCGCCGCAAAGTTTTATTCAGCCGCTCTCGCAGCCGTACTATGCTCGACGGCCGGAGATTCCGCTGCCCAGCGAGGCGCAGACTACTCCGCAAACGTTTGAAAGCGGCGAAGAAGGGAATGACAAAGTTCCATATCCGCCACCGCCACCATCACCCGCTGTGAGTGCACCAAGAGTGATGAGCAGTTATGGCTATGGTGCCGCAAATGGTGTCGGTACAGGCTCCGGCCATGGCATTGGCTATGGTAGTGGCGCTGGTCTGTTGGGAGAGACGATGTCTGTAGATGCACTGGCCGACAGTGTTACACCGGAAGAATACCAGGCGAAAATTGCCGCGTCGGTTGCGCCCAACACAACCACTTCCGCCTTCGACGATTATTTCGAATACAAAATTTCGCAGCCGGTCACCATCCGCAAGAATGAGTCGGCGCTGGTGCCGATACTGCAGGCCAGCGTGCCGGTGGAGCAGGTGACGCTGTGGAGCCCGCGCGCCAACAATGCGCTGCGTGCGTTGTGGATCACCAACTCCAGCGCGCTGACGCTGGACCGCGGCAGCTTCACGCTGATTGAAAACGGCGAGTTCGCCGGCGAGGGCCTGCTTGACCCCATTCACGCGGGAGAAAAACGCCTGCTCTCCTACGCGGTGGATACTGCGGTGCAGGTGCAGCAGACCGCAAACAACCACCAGTTGCTGCGTTCGGTGGTGCTGAGCAAAGGTGTGCTGACGCGCCACCTGCGCGATTACCAAACCACCGACTACTCGCTGCATAACAGCGCCGCCGAAGACCGCACCGTCATCCTGGAACAGACGCGCAACGGCAACGGAACATGGAAGCTGGCGAACGAAAATACGCCGGAAGAAACGACCGCGAATGAGTGGCGATTCCGCATTGTGGTGCCGGCCGGTAAGACGGTGAAGTACAGCGTCACGCAAACGCACGCCTTCCCGAACGCAACGCAGATTACCAGATACAGCGACAACGATTTCAACCTGCTGATTAAATCCACCGACAACAATGCCCAACTGACGAAGGCGCTGCAACCGGTCTTCGCGGCGCGGGCCAAGGTTGCCGATCTGGACGAACAGTTGAAAAAGCTGGGCGCGCGCATCGGCTACCTGAAGACCGAAGAGGACCGCCAGCGCGAAAACATTGCCGCGCTGAAAGACGCCGACAAGGGCGCGATGGCGCGATACATCAACCAGCTTGGCGTTGCGGAGGATGAAATCAACACGCAGCAAAAAGAATTCGACAAGCTGACGCTGCAACGCGCCGCCGCGCAGGACGCGTTGCTGGCCGAAATCCAAAAGCTGGATGTGAACCTGAAACTGGCCGATTAGATTTGCGGCAACTAGACTGGCATCGCTGCTTTGGCGCGCAGCGGTGCCAGACGTGTTTCTTCCAGCTCGTCGCGGTAGAACATGTTGTAGGTGTCGAAGGGGATCAGCCGCTTGCCGTCGGGATGCGCAATATGCACGCAGGTTTTTTTGATGGAACGCAGGTCAAAACTCTGCGCGTCGATGAACTGGACAATCAGCACACGAAAAAGATTTTCGTAGCCGAGATTTTTCGGCGCCAGAACCTTGGGCAGGCAGCACAGCAAATCACGCAGCGACGTGGCCTGGGATTGCGGCGAGTGATTGGTGGAAAATAATTTGAAGATGTGGTCGCGCACCACTTCATCGCGTTCGTAAATGATGGTGTTGCGGCCGCCGTTGATGAGCACATCCGGCTCCATCATTCCTGTAAGCGGAACCACTTTGCCACCCAGCTTCAACGCATAGGCCATCGCCAAACTATCTGGATGGCAAGGCACCGGAATCAGGTCCTGCGGTTTGAAGACGCTGGTCTGCTCCAGAATGCGGCGGCGCACCTCGCTCAGCGTCAACCGATGTTCCGCAGAACTGTAGCCGCCCAGACGACCGGCCTGCTGCACCGGCTGGAAGGTCACGCCGCGCACGCATTTCTGCTGCAAGGCAAACTCGATGATGCTGCCCATCTCGTCGTCGTTCACTCCGCGTTCCACCGTCACCACCAGCGTGGTGGAGACATTTAATTTATTCAGCCGCTCCAGCGCCTTCTCTCGCGTGGCACGCAGGTCGGCGTCGCGCAACTGCATCAACGGCTCGCGCTTCTGCGAATCAAACTGCAGGTAGAGTTCAAACTCCGGCATGTATCCGGCCAGTCGTTTGGCAAACTCCTCATCCTGCGCAATGCGAATGCCGTTGGTATTCACCATGAGGTGTTTGATGGGGCGACGGCGTGCGGCATCAAGAATTTCAAAAAACTGCGGATGCAGTGTCGGCTCTCCGCCGGAGATCTGCACAACGTCCGGCTCCATCTCATTGGCCACAACGGCATCGAGCATGCCTTCAATCTGTTCCATGCTGCGATAGGTGGTGCGGTGCGTGCCGCTCTGCGCGTAGCAGATGGGACAGTTGAGGTTGCAGGCATCGCAGATTTCAATCAGCGTGAGGCAGGAGTGCTGCTCGTGGTCGGGGCAGAGGCCGCAGTCATATGGGCATCCAAATTGGATGGGCGTGTTGTAATGCTGCGGCATCTCCGGCGGCTTGAGAAAAACTTCGCGGCAGCGGCGATAGTAGTCCACATCGTCGGCCATCAGCACGCGTTCAAAACCATGCTCCGGGCAACGCTTTAGAAGGAAAACATTTCCCTCCTCAAAAACAATTTTTGCATCCACGCGGCGATAGCAGGTGGTGCAGAGTGAAACCGCTGCATCGTAGTAGAGATATGGCCGAGTCTTCGCCATTACTGCTCCTCACTGTCGTTGGAGAAAAGTTTGATTGTCTCGTGCTTCTTTCGGGATGAGAATATCGATTTGAACAACGCCAGGATTGCAACTACGATGAGCCCGCCAATGCCAATGATGATGCCGAAGAGTTCTAGATATCCAGTGACAAAGAATGGGTTATCCAACCCAGACCTTGCACCTACGGTAAAGAAAAGTGCAAAGTTTACTCCACACAGGCCAAGTGAAACGACTGTGATGGTGGCAAAGATTGCCACAGCTTTTTCCAGTCCCGATTTTTCAGTCCACGGCATCTTCATTGCTTACTTATTCCTCGCTGTTCTCTGAATCTTCCTGCGGCGGTTTCCGCACAGATTTCACAATCAACATCACAATCCAAACAGGTGTGATGAATAGCAAGCCTATAGCTGAAACTACGACAACCAATAATTCTAAAATTCCCAGCCCTATCAAAAATGAATCACCGGTCTGCGATGTATCGACGATTCGCGTCAGGCCGCAAAGACCCAACGCCACGATCAGTACGCCGGCCAGAATGGCAACAGTCTTTCCCAGTCTGCTGACCATATCCGCATTTTCGGTCTGTTTGTTTTCTGGCTTGTATTGGTCAAACATTTTCCTGCCTCCCGCGCAGTTCTCCCACCAGCAGACAAATTAAACCGGCCACGCAGGCCCACTGGATGCAGTTCATGCCGGCAATCAGTGGCTGCGGTTTTAGGAAATCAATACACAATCGCCAAGCGAGATACGCGGCCATGAATCCGCGAAAGATGACGCCGTTGCGATGCGGCCTTCGCTGCCATTGCCAAAGCGCCGCGGCCAGCGCCAGCAGAAATATCAATTCGTAAATTTGCGTTGGATGCCGCCGCACGCCGTCGCCGAAATCGACGCCCCAGGGCAAGCGCGTCGGCGTGCCGTAGGTGTCGTCCGGCAGGCCGGCAAGAAAGCATCCCACGCGGCCAATGGCCACGCCGAGGCAGATCGGCACGGCGAATAAATCCCCGGTGCGTTTGCGGATGCCGGAGAGGAGCTTCACCAACTCCACGGCGAGCCAGCCGCCGAGCAGGCCGCCCACAATTGTTTTGCCGCCGGAGGTGAACCACATAGCCCAATGCAGCCCGGCGTGCGGCACCTGCTCCAGCACGCCCAGAATGCGGCTGCCCGCGAGTGCACCCAACGCCGCCGCGGCAATCACCGACCAGC